>WLWF01002917.1_pt1 | contig 11773 bp, 15 predicted proteins | sample 6718331 | NCBI WGS metagenome assembly WLWF01 (sample SAMN12718692, study PRJNA515312) | sponge metagenome | isolation source: marine sponge | host: Mycale hentscheli | place: New Zealand: South Island, Marlborough, Capsize Point | collected 2003-05-01
AGCTGATGATAAATCAGTATTTGTTCTTAACATACCTTCAACGCCTGTTGGTTGTTGTGCTGTTGTACCTACACAACCTTTTAAAGCTGTAGTATTACCAGTCTGATTTAAATCGATTACATCATTTATTACTTTTGTTGTTGCCATATTTTAAGATCTAAATGCCATATATATAAATGAACTACTCACAGAGTTATCGTTTAAACCACTTGTAACATCAAATCCTGTTGAAGTAAAAGTTACATAATTAGTAGTTGATTCTGCGTCACCTGTATTTACTTTTATACTGTTTTGACTTCCTCTTTTATTATCTTGAACCCACCAAGAACCTCCCGCAGTATAATCTTTTATTATAACCCAACCTACTTCAAAGCCTGTGTTTATAGATTGTGTGTTTCCACTACCTGTACCGGCATAACTGCCGATTTTAGAATATCCGGTAATAGAAGTCCAACAATATGCAATTATATTAGCACCACTAGCATTGCAGTTATCGATAGTAGAACTACCGCCTGAAAACTTAATAACAGTAGATGTTGGATCATCAAAAGCACCATTTGTTCCTGCGCTTGTGTTAAATGAAGATGTTAAATCTAAATTACCACCATATTTATAAGTTGCTCCAAGTCCACCTACATATACTATCCAATTTCTTGTATTATCGTAATCTTTTAAAATTATTAGATCTGGAATTGCGCCAAGATTATGACCTACCGTAGATCCTGCATTTCCATCTCCAGTCCATTGTACAATAGAAAATCCTGTTGTAGAATTTGTACTTACATTACTAGCTATGGTGCCATCATTATTTGACACAGATGTACCTCCGGCTTTCCATGCCCATTGTACGTTAGTACCGCTACCTCCTGAACCAATAGAAGCATAAGTACCTATTGTAGTACTTGTTGCGTTAAAAGCAGTTACACCTGATCTAACCCCTTGAGCATAATCACCTTGTGGCCAAAGATTATTACTAGCACCTCTTACTGAATCATAAATAAAATTACCATTTGCATATTGCCTGTTTGAAACCCAAGCTAAATCAGCTTGAAAACCTGTTACAACAGTCGTATTATTACCATTAAACAATGTAGTAATAAAATTACCTGTAGCTGTTGGTGGTTGGTAATCAGGAACTAGTGTACCTCCTATTTGTTGCCATAAAGATCCATCATAAAACTCTAAAGCACCAGTTGTAGTATTGTCTCTTAATAATCCTTCTGATGGAGAAGTGGGTCTACCTGTTGTGTTAGTAACATTAGTTTCATTATATAATTCTGTAACTTGCGCTTGAGTTAAAGCGCTTGGAAATATTCTAAATTGATCTATTAAAGTATCACCATTTAAAGGGTATTGCCAAGCCGAACCTGAACCCCAATGCATACCTATTGCATTACCTGTTCTAGGAGCAGCACCACCATTAGCTGTTGTTCCATCACTAAAAACTGAAGATCCATTTACATAAAATACTCTTCCAGTTGAACTGCTTTTAGTAAGAGCTAAATGATACCAACTACTTCCTGATGTCATACCTGTATTAAAAGAAGTATCTGCACCATCTCCAAGTGACATAAAAATATTTGAAATACCAGGGTTGAAATATATGTAATTATAATAACTTCCATAAAATGAAATTATTGTAGCATAATTTGTAGGTCCACCTGTAGACTTAAGCCAAAAAGACCAAGAAAAATCATTTTGTCTAGACATATCATCAGCAAAAGTAACAAAAGCACTAGTGCCACTATAAGATGTTGTGTTAGCTGAAAAGTCATAAGCCTTATCAAAATAACCTGTAGCATAAGCCGCATTAACAGCTGTTCCATTATTGTTACCACAAGTATCTACTACATCATCATTAAATTGAAACAAGTTAGCTGCTGTTGTAGGAAAACTGCAAGTTCCAGTTGTGTCTGTTGTATTAGGCCCTGTTGTACCTGAAGGTATAGTTAAAGCTGTAGTGTTACCACTAAGATCTATTACATCAGTAGAAAGTTTAGTTAATGCCATAGTGTATTATTACGTTGTTGAAACGACTTCTATTCCATCTGTTGCGGTTACAGGTGGAGGATTACCTGATCCAAAATCAAGAGTTGTTCCGGATACAGTATATGAATTTTTTTGTTGATAAACACCTGATATATACACATCAGTATAAGCTGTGCTAGAAGGAGAAACAGCTAAAGTAAACTGATATGCAGTTGCATTTCCTGTAAAATTATCAACTGTTTTAGTAGGAAGTGAACTTCCACCACTTGATGCAGCTGTTAATCTACCTTGTGCGTCTACTGTTATACTAGAATTAGTATAACTACCAGCTGTAACTGAAGTGTTGTCTAGGTTAGCTGTTATAACTCTACTTGATGATGAGCCTGTTAAAGCAGTTGTTATACCTGTACCACCTGCAACATCAATTGTTCCGCCAGCGTCAACAGCACCAGGTCCACCACCGTCAGCATCTACATTTAAAGTATAACCTGCAGGAACTGATGCCCAAGTACCGTCTTGTCTTAAGAATTGACCTACACTACCACCTGTTAAGTTTAATGTTAATGTACCATAACTTGTTATTGGTTGACCACCTACAGCAAACGCTGCAATGTCACTTGTAAAGCCTACGCTTGTAACTGTACCTGTTGGCAGTGTTGCTAAAGTTAAATCACCAAGTATTACTTGTGATGATGTACCAGCGCCTGCTATATTTATAGTACCAGATGATGTTACTGGTGAGCCTGTTATAGTAAGAGCAGTACCAGTTTCTGTTAATCCAATACTTGTTACTGATCCGCCACCTGCACTTATATAAGTTTTAAGTTGGCCAAGTGTAGCATATTTAACTGTATCAGGTGTTGCTGATAAATCATTAAACATAAAGTGATCAGCATCAACTAATGTATCACCTGTACCATCTGTAGCAGATAATATTAAGTTTGTAGCCGATGAATAATCTGGTGATATTGTACCTGTTGAAGTTATTGGACCACCTGTTAAACCATTACCAGTTGCTATATTTGTAACACCTGAATATGTTGTTGTTGTTTGTATTATGTTACCGCCCATACCACTATGTATAGCACATACATAATAAAGAGTTGGTGCAGATTGATCTAATGTAACTCTTATTTTTCTAGTTGTAGCAGCATTAAAGTTTGTTGTATTAGCATAGTTAGTTTGAGATGTAACTACGTTATCTAATAAATATACAACACCTGTATTGTAAGGTGTAGGAGACGGTGTAGAAGAACTAATAACCATTGGATGGCCATCATTACTACCAGCATCTTGATTTATTAAAAATGTTGTAGTTCTAGCTAAATACATGTCAGCTTGTAAAGCTGTATCTAAATAAAACTTATTACCAGAACCTGGATTTGATACTGTTACTACTACGTCATTTAATGTTGTAGATGTTATAAATCCATCTGCTGTAGCCGCAAACATTTGGTTATCAAAACCTGCAACACCTTTTGTAGTTGCCGCGTCTGTAACTCCTGCTTGAGCGGGCACTACGTTTGATTCAACTGTTGTCCAATCATTAATTGTAGATGCACCAGCACTAGCTGCCGTTTGACATATAACTTGATCACCAACACCTAATGCTTCTGATCCATAAAAACTACCAGCTGTAGTTACTACATATAAATCACCAACTGATATTGCAACTCTAGTTCCACCTGTTGTTAAGTTACCACCACCATCAATAGCTCCAGTACCAGCATTAAAACCACCTTTAAATGTTACTGATCCAACAAGCGCTGCATCAATAGCTGTTTGTATTTGAGCACCTGTTGCTAAATTAGGTGAACTACCACTTACAGCACCTGTTACAGCTGTTATACTAGGTGTTGTTGTAGAATCAGCAACTGTAATTGTATCAGCGCTAGCACCAGTTACACTTGTAACAGTACCTGCACCAGCAGGTGTTGACCAGTTACCAGTACCATCTAAATATTGAGTGGATGTTGGTGTGCCTGTTGTTTCTAAAGTTATTTGAGGTGTAGTTGTTGCATTTGTTACGGTTGTTGTAATACCTGGAAACTCTGTAGATACAACACTTACATTTGTTACTGTACCTGCACCATATCCTTGTGCTATTACAAAATCATATATTTGATCACCAGTAGCAAGAGCAGTACCAGCGTTTGCTACAGTAGCTGTAACTATTGAAAGATCTGGAACTGGGCCTGTTGAACTAGTTACACTTAATTGTTGTGGTGTAGCAGATGTAACACCTGTAATATCACCAACAGCATTATCAACCCATCTTACTGGTTGGCCAGTACCTTGTGATTCTAGTATTTGACCAGCAGTACCGTTACCAGTTGCAGTATTTATATAACCTGATAAACTAAGATTAGCACTGTAAACAGTACCTGATGAGTATACGTCTTTCCATCTATTAGCTACAGTTGATGTACCTAAATCCCATGTTGCATCAGCAAGTGGTGAAAAGCTTTTGTTTGAATATATATAATTACCTGTAGGTTGTGTAAGCGCTGAGTTACCAAGAGATGATGATGTTTGCCAAAGTGGTATTGAATCTGCAGTACCACTTATACCACCTAGCTTACTATTAAAAGTATTCCAGTCTACAGAACTTAAATATCCATCAGTTGTTGAACCAGACTGAGGTATACCTACTGTACCATCTTTTGTTATTGTACCACCAGTAAGTGGTGCTGTAAATGTTATTGATTCAACACCAATACCACCTAATGTTTTTATGTAATCTGTTAAAGTTTGTATAGAGTAGTTTCTAGTTACATTTTCTTCTACACCATTAGTAACAACAGTTGATGTACCGATAAGTAAGTCGGTAGGTTGTGGGTTTGTTTCTGATGGATAACTATAAATTATTGCCATGTTATTTTTGTTATGTTAATTGTAGTGTACCTGTTATTGTTGTTACTACTGTTTGTGATCCGTTTATTGTACCTGATGCATTTACTATTGTAGGCCCTGAGCTAAATGTATAACCACTAGCAGCCGCACAAGTTGTTGTAAAAGTATTTACTGTAAGTGGTGCTGTACCTGTTTGTGTAGCATTAGTTAAACTACCACCAAGTGTAAAGCCAGAACCATCAGCTGGTCCGCCTTGAATATTTGTTACAACTAATAATGTAGCAACCACAGAAGGTGTTGGTACTGTTGTTACTGTACCGTTTAAAGTTTGGCTTACATTAGTTGTTGATGCTATTGTTCCTGATACTACATTACCTGATACTGGGGTTGAAAAATAATAACCAGCTGCAGGAGTTACTGTAGTTGTAAAAGAATATGGTTCTCCAGCTATACCAGTAACAGTATCATTTACTACACTACCTGTTATAGTATAACCAGTACCTGTACCTGTACCGTCTGGACTTACTATTGAATTTGTAACAGGAGTTAATGTTACTGTATAAGCAGTTGATGCTGCTGCTATTATATAAAATGTATTTACATCAGGTGTAATACCAGCATATTCTGTACTTGTTAATGTAACTACATTATCTACTTTAGCTGTAGTTGTATATGTATCAGTATCGTTTTTAATTGTATCTGCATCACCTGTATCTATATAAGACTGTACTAAAGGTAAAGCCGCTGTAGGTATAGTAGCAAAAGTAGATGTTTTTACATTACTTGAACTGTTTTGATTAAATGCTATAAAATCATTTACTGTAGGTGTTGCTGCAGATGATTGAACTATAATATAATTGTTTGAACCATTTTTTTCTATACCTAATGTAGGTGTTGATATTTCTGTACCAGCTGATGATTCTAAATTTAAACCATCACCAGCAATAACACTTTGTACGGTACCAGCATTATTAGTAGCATTAATAGTAACATTACCTACACCAGTACTAGGTGTTAAAGTTATATTAGTACCAGCAACTAAAGAAGTAACACCTGAGTTTGTTACAGTTACATTACCTGTAGCTGCACTAACTGTTATACCTGTACCACCAATTATAGAAGTTACAGCTGATGCTGCTCCTGGAATATTTACTGTTACATCATTACCTGAAGCTGTAGCTGTTACACCTGAACCAGTGAAATTAAAAGAATCAGCTTGAGATGTTATGCTTACTCCTTCATCAAGTACGTCTATATTAGGTGATCCTGTAGATGTAGCTGCTGCCCAAGTATTATCACCTCTTAAAAAAGTTAAATTAGATGGTGTACCTGTTGCAGATAAATCAGCTGTTATAGTTCCAGCATTTGTTATTATACCTCCTGTTACATCAATAAATGTAGAGTTTGCTGTAGAAACACTTGTTACTGTACCAGTACCACCAGCGGCATTTGCTAAAGCAGCAATACTACCAATGGTAAATGTTTTAGTAGGTTTACCATCTATATTAGATGAACCTAATAAAAGATCTGATGTTGTAGGATTCGCATCTAAAGGATAGCTATATATTATTGCCATGTTGTTTTAATTTTACTGTTCATTTATTGTTGTTAGTAGAGTGTCTCCGTTTGATACACCTGTGTATGTATATGAAGAATATACATAATTACCAGCACTAAAGTTGGCTGTGTTTTGAAGTACACCATTTTTATTCCAAGTTATTGTTACAGGATCACTTGCTTGACTGTTTGGAGCTGTTTTACTTACTGTTGCATTAACTGTTCCATTACCAATAGTAAGCGTACAAGTAGGGCATCCACTTTTAGAATCATTAGTACCATTTGTTTGAACATTTGTTGAACCACCACCAGTACCTTGTGCAAAGTAACTTGTATTATAACTTATATTAGAAGCAGGTGCTATTTGTGTTTGACTTAAGTTAGCACTTATTTGTGTTATAGTACCAGCAGTTACAGTAGGATCATTTTCTAATAATGGTGCGGCTGCTGATAAACCATCTCCACTAGGAGGTATAGGTTTACCGGTTGTTGAATTAAATGTAACTGGATTAGCAGCTAATGTAACTACACCGCCTGTTAATACATAACCTGTATTTGCAGTTATAGTTGGCACTGTATAAGTATATGTACCACTAGACCCACTGGCTGTTTGAACAGCATTATTTATTGTACCGTTTGCATAACCACTAACAGCAGCTTGTATTACAGCGGTTGCATCTAATTTTCTAAATTGAACTAGAGGTGGTGAATTATATAATATAGTACCACCTATATTAATAACTGTTGTTGCGTTTGCACCGGATATAGTACCACCAAAAGGAAAAGTTATTGTTGAGCCAACGCTATCGGTAAACGTAGGTTCTGATGCAGACGACCAACTATATCCTACTGGAGTAGAAGCATTATATGCTTGTATACCAGTTGTTGTAGGTTCGTTCCAACTAAAACTATTACCATTATGTAAACCACTTATTACTTCATTAAAACTAGATGGCGTGTTAGAGGTTATTGCCCAACTATTACCAGGGTCTGGTGTTGGATCAGTAACATTATCATTTATAGTAACTGTAGCTGTATAATCTTTAAAATCAATAGTACCATTAATACCATGTGTTTTTGTTTGGCTTAATGCATTTGCTGTTCCTGAAAAACCAGGTGATGCAGTAAATGATCCACCAATAGTATTTTCATATGTAGGACCAGCAGTAAACTCATGCGTGTTTGCATCTATTATTTCTATTTCTGTATTAAAACTATATCCTGCAGGACAATTAGCCGCTGTAGATGTAGCACCCGGTTGATCAGTACCTGATTTATATTGCCAAGCACTAAGATTACTTGATAAATTACCACCGAGTGTTACTCCAAGAACTGCAGAGCATTGAGGTATTGAAGCAGCTGTGACAGTAGCCGTTAATACCTGTGTTGTTGTAGCATCACTACTTCCTATCGTACCGCTTGTTGTAAGTGGCATGTTACTACCTGTAACTGTTGATCCTGCTGTACCAGATATAGAAGTAGTAAATGAAAAATTAGTTCCATTTGGTCCAGTTACTGTTTGTGGTAACGAAGGACTTAATGTATATGTACCAGTACCTGTAATACCGCTTACATCTCTAGCTAAAGTTTGTGTAAAAGATGTACCAGCGCCAATAATTAAGTACAATGTGTTAGGATCTTTAGTTACGATGCTATTATATTCTGTAATAGTTAGCGTAATTATCTTATTTGCACCAGCTGTTGTTGTAAAACCAGCAGGTTCTACGTTTTTTATCTTATTTAAGTCAGCATTATCAATAGTTTGCTTAATAAGTGTAAGCATACTCTGATCTACTTCACGTAAACGAGCACTTTTTACATTACTTGACGTTAATTGGTTAAATTCTACTAAATCATCGCCAGAAGCGGTAACAATCGACTCACTTACGTCTACAATATTGTTAGCTCCTGTGTATTCTACGTCTACATTTGGGTTTGAGGTATTATTTGCTATAGTATCTATACCAAGACCTGGGTTTACGGCGGTTACTGTACCTGCATTTGCAGTTGTACTTACTGTTACTGCTCCTGTTCCACCACTGAGAGTAACATTTCCACCGGCTCTAGCCTGAGTAGCACCAACATTTGTAATAGTTACATTACCTGTTGGCCCACTTACCGAGATTCCAGCTCCTGCAATTACAGAATCTACTGCTGAACCACTTCCGGGTATAATTAATAACACATCTTGATTAGATGAACTTGCTGATACGCCAGCTCCTGTAAAATTTATAGAGTCTATATCACTTGTAAGCAAGTTACTGTTGTATCTACCTATAATAGTTGTAGGTGCAGGCCCTGGTTCTGACCAAGTACCGTCGCCTCTTAAAAAAGTTGTAGCTCCAGGCGTACCAGTAGCTGATATATCCATAGTAATGGTACCAGCTGTAGTAATAGTACCACCTGTTACAGACACAAATGTGCCAGATGTTGTGGCAATTGACGTTACAGTACCGATGCCAAGTGATGCAAGTATGATATCTACGATCTTACTTACTTTATAATTACGTGTTACATTAGTAGTCTCTCTATCTGTACCGACTATGAAGTCACTATTGTACGGAGTTACTGTGCCATAGCTACGTATCTTAGGCATTACCTATGAATATACTAGTTTATCGCCTAAATATATCTCGCTTACTGCTTCGGCTCCTACATAAAATGCAGTTGGAGTTAATGTACCTACTCTTATATCTGTTGCCATTTATTATTTTTTAGGTGGTTTAATTGATTTGTCATACTTATGTAAATTTTTTGCCATATCCCTTTGTACGTCTGAAGACTTATCGCTTACATCTAAAATATCTGTTGCATATTTCTTTTTATTATTATTCATACCGGCTTGGAAATATCCTTCTCTTTTTGTTTTGCCTTTATATATAGATTTATATTCAGGTTTTTTTACGGCTTTAGCTATATTTTTACCTGAAGAAGGAAACATTTTATTAGCAAACTTAGTTACTAGCTTACCTACGCTCTTACCTCCTATTTTTGACAATGCTTTAGCAGCAAGTTTACCACCTACAGCTGTCAAACCTGCTTCAGCCAGTAGTTCACCACCAGATACGTTACGATCGCCTGAATAATCTGGACTCATTGATGGGCTATTTACTAATTTACTTAAAGTAGTTTTTTTCTTAGGTGTTTTACCTAGCACAGTAGTGCTTTTTTTCTTTTTAGTTAAATCTGGCATATTTTCTAATTGTTTGTATACTATATATACTTACACAAAACGTAGTATTTTTACGTAAAAGCATGTAATTGTAATACTGTGACAGTTGCCTGTTACTATTCTTAGCTTAATTACCTATTGTCACACTTTTTTGACGTTAGATATATAGGAGTATAGTGTTATACCTAACTTACTGATTATCAACGACTTACGTAAACGGTTTTGATTTGGCCCACCGCCATACATTTTCTGAATTTTACCTGAAATGTTTTGACTTTTTATGTCAATGTGTCATAACATTCTGACTTTTTGTCATGAATAACTAGTTTGGCATGGTTATTGACCTACATATTCTATATTTTATTATAATATGACAAATTGTCACTATAAATACTTTTATATGTCATTATGTCATGACCAATACCATTTAATATATTTTTATAAATAAATATTTATACACCTTTTTACAAACTAAATACGATGTGTATTAGATAATATAATAAACAAATAAAATAATTACTATGGCAAATATATTTAGACTTAAAACAAAACATTATGAGTCAAAATTAATACCAAATAAAAAACTAAAAATAAATAATCAAACATTTATTGGTTTTAAATTAAATGAATTAATTGAATATAAATTATATAATTTAGAATATGATTTTAATAATAAAGGTTTAACATTTATAAATAAAAATAAATTAAAAAACTTATATATTTAATACAAACTAAATACGAATATAAAAAGATAATATAATAAATAAGTAAAATGAATAAAAAAATATCTAAACAAGATTTAATTGAAGAATATAGAAATAGATATAACAGTGAATTATTTACTGAAGAAACTGAAAAATCAATAAGATTAAGATTAATAAATGAATATGAAATTGAATAAAAAATTCCATTGGAATATTGAAACAATACAATACTTTTCTTTTCATAAAGATAAAATAAAAAAGTTTGTAGAAAATGAATGTGATTTAGAAGATAATGAAACTAATGAAGATTTAATAAATGATTTAACAAATCAAAGTCAAGCATACTATAATAAAATGACACAATAAATAAAAAATATGATACCAAAAGTATATCAAACAGAAATGTTTATAAATAATGAAATAGAAAAATACCAAGATGAAACTTATTGGGGAAGTGAAGAAAATATTAATAAAGAAAAAGAATTAATTAATTATTTATTAAAAAATAAAATTATAAACGAAACTTGGTTAGATAATCATGAATCAGATACTAACGAAGAATGGTTAAAAGAAATATTAAAATTATTAAAATAAAATGAATAAAAAAGAACAAGAAATATTAGATAAAGAATCTTACTGGGCAGGTAAGATCTTAGAATCTAGAGCAAGATATAAAAAATGGTTATATGACGCGTGTAAATTAGATTATGACAAAGATAACATTTTAGATTTATAAAATAAAAATTAAAAATATGAGTACAATAAAAAGATTAAATGAACTTAGCGAAGAATTATATGGCGAGTTTGGTTTCGCTACATTAAATGAAGCTCAAATGGATTTAGTATTACAATACTATATTGATTTAGAAGATAATCCAAGTAAAATTAGAGATGCTTTTAGACAACGTAGAAAAGTTACAAACTAAATACGAATAGTTACAGATAATATAATAAAGAAATAAACAGTGTATATCACTGTGACAAGTAAAAACTATGCGCGAATTCGTACTATATTACTTGTCGAAACAAGGTGTTGAGATGTGTTCTTTCCTTAAACGAACAGATATATATTTAAAAAAGGTTAAAAGTAAAGAAATCCTTGCAAATATAAAAATAGGTGTGAAAAATGGTTCTATGAGGTTCAAATCCTCAACACCTTCTAAATAATTAAATATGAATAAAGTAAAACTGTATAGAATATATGCAATTGCAGATCAATTACAAAAAACTGACTCTGATATATATAAACTTGAAGAAATTAAAGATTTATGTGAAGAAATTGTAATAGAGCATGATAATGATATAGTAGAAGAGGCAAGAGCTTTCAATCTTAGATGGAATAAAACAATATGCTCAAAAATATGACAATAGCTTACTATAAAAATAGAATTAAAAATTTATCTACAAAAAGTAGATTTTGCTTAACTAGCAGAAAACAACTAGAACAGTTAAAAAAAGAATTTGAAACCTTAAAATAAATAAAAAATGGCAAATATGA
>WLWF01002920.1_pt1 | contig 11760 bp, 11 predicted proteins | sample 6718331 | NCBI WGS metagenome assembly WLWF01 (sample SAMN12718692, study PRJNA515312) | sponge metagenome | isolation source: marine sponge | host: Mycale hentscheli | place: New Zealand: South Island, Marlborough, Capsize Point | collected 2003-05-01
TTGCTTGGTCAAACGCAAGAAGTGTAGTTAGGCAATATACAAAAGCATCTGAAAAAATAAACAGAGTTCATCCGACTCAAAAACCTGTTGATTTAATATCTTGGTCAGTAAATAAATTTTGTGATAAATCAAATCTTATATCTGACTTTTTTTTAGGTAGTGGCTCAACAATGGTAGCGGCACACCAACTCAAAAGAAAATGTTACGGAATGGAACTTGATCCTAAGTATTGTCAAGTCATAATAGACAGAATGTTAAAGTTAGACTCTTCATTAATTGTTGAAGTAAATGGCAAAAAGTATGAACAAAACTGAACAGCATAAAAAAGCAATAATAGAGGCATTAGAGAAATCTTTAGGTGTTGTCACAACAGCTTGTAAAAATGTAGGCATAGGCAGAACACAATTTTACAATTGGTTAAAAGATGACAAAGCATTTGCACAGGAGGTTGACGAGATAAAGAACATAGCCTTAGACTTTGCAGAAAGTCAACTCCATAGACAAATTGGAGAAGGTTCAACAGCCGCAACAATATTCTACTTAAAAACCAAAGGTAAGCAAAGGGGGTACGTTGAGAGACAAGAGATACACCAAATGGCCGATAATTTGTTTGAGGTGGAAATACTAGGCGGTGAAGATTCAGACGAATAAAGTATACGAACATCTTCTCAAGTCAGAGAAGAAAATTGTAGTTGAGCAAGGGGGAACAAGGTCAGGTAAAACATATAACATTTTAATATGGATAATATTATCTTATTCAACAAACGTAAAAGGTAAAATAATTACAATATGTCGTAAGTCGTTTCCATCTCTTAGAGCTTCGGTAATGCGTGACTTTTTTGAGATACTTAGAAACAGCGGAGCATATTTTGAGGAGTTACATAATAAGTCAAGTCATGAGTATAACTTAAATGGAAACATTGTAGAGTTTATTTCATTAGATCAACCTCAAAAGATTAGAGGTCGCAAAAGGAGTTTGTTATATTTAAATGAAGCTAATGAGCTTTTTTATGAAGACTGGCAGCAGTTAATTTTTAGAACAGATGGAAGAATAATATTAGACTACAATCCTTCTGATTCTTTTCATTGGATTTATGACAAGGTAATCCCTCGTGATGATTGTGACTTTTTTCAAACAACTTACAAGGATAATCCTTTCTTAGATGATACAATAAGAATGGAAATTGAAAGGCTGAAAGGTACTGACGATGATTATTGGCGCATATATGGACTAGGCGAAAGAGGAGCGAGTAGGGCAACAATCTTTCAATTTAGCATTGCAGACATCCCAAAAGGCGAACTGGTTTCATTTGGCTTGGATTTCGGATACACTAATGATAGTACGGCTCTTGTTCAGGTTTACAAGGATGGTGATGACTTATACATTCACGAGATGATGTATCACACACACCTTACCAATTCAGATATATCAAACAAGTTTGCAGAGTTAGGTCTTACAAGATATGATGAGATATGGGCAGACTCAGCAGAGCCTAAAAGCATAGAAGAGCTTCACAGATTCGGATGGAACATAAAGCCTACTGCAAAAGGTGCTGATAGCATAATGGCAGGCATAGACATATTAAAACGTCATAAGATATATGTAACCAAAGGAAGTGACAACACAATAAGAGAGTTTCAGAATTACAAATGGCAAGAAGACAAGAACGGTAACCTATTAAACAAACCCATTGACAAGTTCAATCATGCCATAGATGCTGTCAGATATGCTACCTTTAACAGACTAAGCAAACCGAATTACGGAAGGTATGCAATAAGATAAACAAAAAAGGTTATTTATAGGATGGAACTCAAAGTAATTGTACCCACTTCACTAAAGGAAATCACACTAAGTCAGTATCAACGCTTTGCTAGGCTTGATGGTGATGATGAGTTCATTAGTAAAAAGATGCTTGACATATTCTGCAATGTTCCGCTGAATGAGTTGCCTAACATTCGATTTAAAGACGTTTCTAAGGTTTCTCATAAGCTAACGAATATGATGAGAGAAAGACCTCGTCTAACGCAAAGATTTAAATTAGACAATAAAGAGTTTGGATTCATCCCTTCAATAGAAGACATTTCCTATGGTGAGTTTGTTGATCTAGATACATACATGGCAGATGTCAAAAACCTCCACAAGACAATGGCAGTTCTATACAGGCCAATCAAAAGGAAGATTGGGAAGAGATATACAATAGAAAGCTATGAGAGTTCTGATAACTACTCACACTTGATGAAGGATGCGCCTATGGATGTAGTGATGGGAGCTGTGGTTTTTTTTTGGACTTTAGGAAAAGATTTGCTAACAACTACCCTGACCTCTTTGGAGAACAGCAAGAACAAGAAGATTTCAGCAGACAAGGAGCATTCGCCAAACGATGGGGATGGTACACTACATTCTATTCGCTTAGTCAAGGAGATGTTAGAAGATTTGACGAAGTCTCAAAATTATCAGCTAGACAATGTCTTACCTTTTTATCCTTTGAAAAACACAAAAGCGAAACAGAAAACAACATACTCAAAAGCAAAATGAAATGAGGCAGTTTTATAAAATCACAGAAACCATAAAAACACAACTACTTGCAAACAGCCAATGTAATGTAGTAACCTTTGGAGACATCTTTGATGTAGACTTAAACAAGCAAACCATATTTCCTTTAGGTCATATCATAGTAAATCAAACATCTTTTGAAGGACAAATAGTAAGAGTAAACTTGACAGTCATGGCAATGGATGTTGTTGATGAAACTAAAGAAAACATTCGTGACCAAAACGATCCCTTTTTTGGCATAAGCAATGAGCAAGACATATTAAACACACAACTGGCTGTGATAAATTCTGTAGTTGTTGAGCTTCGTAGAGGTGACCTGTACAAAGACCTGTATCAACTAGATGGTAATGTGGTATGCACACCTTTCACAGAACGCTTTGAAAACTTACTAGCAGGCTGGGGAGCTACGTTTGATGTGCTAATGCCTAACACAGAAATCAGTACCTGCTAATGGCAAGAGAGCAAAACATAAAATCGGTACTGGATAGGTTTGCTTCTCAAATAGTAGAGCAGTCAAGAAAGAATCTAAGAAAGCACAATGTAACAGGAGCTTTATCAGAGTCAATAACCTATGAAACGGACACAGGCCCAAATTCATTCTCTATGGAAATAGATATGGAGAAGTATGGTGAGTTCCTTGATTCAGGTGTTAGTGGTACAAAAAGAAAATACGACACTCCTTATGCTTATACGAACAAGATGCCTCCTTCTCGTGTGTTTTCTCAATGGGTAATCAAGAGAGGGTTATCAGGGGTGAGAGATAAAAAAACAGGAAGGTTTATAAAGAGAAAAAGTATGCAGTATGCAATAGCAAAAAGCATATACTACAACGGAATAAAACCAACTAAGTTTTTTACAAAACCATTCAACCTAGCGTTTCAACAATTACCTGCTGAGATAGTAGCAGCCTTTGAATTAAACGTAGACGATTTTCAAGCATTTACAAGAAAAACTAAGAAATAATGAGCGTACCAGTAAAAAGTGTTCCTACATCATTAAAGATGGCAAGAAGTCCTATCTTTTACACAGGCAAAAACAATGCACAAATAAATGACACTTTAGATTATATGTCATTAGGATTAAAGGTGTGGTCAGGATTAAAGTCTGCTGTGCCATCTGCTAACAATTACAGCTTGAGTAAAAACACATCTATCAATCAAGTAATAAATTTTGAAGTTAGCAATTTAATCAAATCAGAGTTCTTGCATGATTTTGATATTTATAATGATATAGGTTATTCACAATCACCATCAGGAGAGGTGTTATGGACAAACGGAACTGGTGAATGGACATACTCAAACAATGGAGCTGCTCCAGTTACTGCTGTTTGGGAAGCAACAACAGGCTCTGCTTTTTTAACAACAAGCGGATGGTCACCTTTACCTAATGTTGGTAATACAGCACACACATCAGCTATTGTTTGTTTGCCAAGAACAAGATATGTACTAAGTTCAAATTATGAATCATTAGCTATTTATAATACAAACGAATTTGCAAGCATAACAATCACTTGGAATAATGGTGATTCAGATACGTTCTTTAATAACGATGGATCAGACACAATACCTGATGCAACGACTAATAACACTCAAGACCTTGTAATTTATGCTGGAGTAGGGCCTGCGAATTTAAATAATAATGCTGGTCTTGATGCTTCTATTTTACCACAGAATCACACAACAGGAGATTATTATGATGTCATCTTAAAAAACACAGGAGGTGCTACTATTGGAACTGTAAGATATGAGCTTACTTGTGAGCCTAAATACACACCTTATCAGATAGCCTTTGTAAATCGCTATGGTGTTACAGACTTCATAACCTTTTTTAAAGCAAGTACAGAAGCAGGTAATTTCACAAACAGCTCATTCAAGAAAAGCATCTATCAAGATGGGTTTACAACTGTAAGTCTTCAAGGTGGACAATACGAAGATTTTAATATAAACAGTCAAAACAGCATCACAATGAATACTGGCTGGGTTGATGAGAATTATGGAGAGGTTATTCAAGACATAATGATGAGTGAACAAGTTGCTGTTCTAGTAAACGGAAGTTGGATTGCTGTTAACCCAACAAGAGGAACAGTAGAATATCAAAAGAGTGTCAATGTAGGAGTCATCAACTACACAGTTATCTTCACCTTTGCATTTAATGAGCGACCATTAATAAAATGAATCAAATTGATATTTACATTGGGGATTATAGGCTTGACCTATTTCAAGACGAGCAAATAAGTATTGATCTAGCCATCCAGAACTATCAAGATATCTCTAAGGTATTTACTGACGTTACGCAACCTTTTACTGTTCCTGCGAGTGATTGGAACAATGAGGTAATGCACAACTATTACAGGACAGACATTACAGCCTCACAGATAACCACATCATACGGATCATCTGCAAACACCTTTGACTTTAGGCTAAGACAAACAGCAAGGATAGAGATTAACTCAGTACCCTTTAGGACAGGAGTCATTCAGATGAACAATGTCTTGATAAAAGACAACGAGCCAAACTCATATTCATTAACATTCTTTGGTGACTTGGTAAACTTATCTGATTTGTTTGGAGAGGATTATCTCTATGATTTAGATTTAAGTGCATACAATCACACTTACGATGCTACTACAGTACAATCAGGATTTGATTCAGATTCCTTAAATAGTGGTGATATGTTTTACCCATTAATGAGTCCACAGAACAACTGGTTCTATAATAGTTCAGCATCATCTCATAGCGCATCAAACATTGCTTTTGATAACACACATGGTCATGGAGTAACTTGGAATCAGTTAAAACCCTGTTTGAAGGTAGATAAAATATTAGATGCGATTGCTACAAAGTATGGGTTGACATTTAGCGGATCATTTTTAACTACTTCACCATTTACTAAATTGTTTTTATGGCTTCATCGTTATGAAGGGTATTTATTTAATTCAGCTTCTGCTATTGATTGGCAGCTCGTAAATTTTAACAGAACAACAGGTGGAGGAACAGAGTTTAATTTAACAACCGACACTTGGACAGTTGTTACAACTAACATTTATCAGCTAAACATAACAGTTCAAAACGTCTCTGTAGATTATGAATTAGCAATATTCCAAAATGGAACAGAGGTAGGAATATCTCAAATAAATGCTCACGCAAGTTCTTCAGTTACTACAACATTTGATGGTTTTGGTTTTGAAGCTAACGACACAGTAAACCTTTACATAAGACCACAAACTCCAGTTCAATTCAACTATCAAGTTACAGATTATGAAGCTATTGATGTTGCTTTAGACAAAAAATTTGAGGTAGATCAGTCGCTGGGCGCAACATACAATTTCCAATTGGCAGTTAGTCCATTAATGCCTGAGATAAAGGTTAAAGACTTTTTAGGAGGTATTATACAAATGCACAATTTAGTAGTTATTCCAACAAGTCAAACAGCCTTTACCTTTCAAACATTAGATAGTTATTTTGCTGCTGGTACAGATCAAGACATTCAGCAATACATTAATGTTGATGAGATATCTGTACAAAGGCCCTCTCTGTATAGACAGATTGAGTTCTCTTACAAAGACACTAATCAAATATTAGGATTTGAATTTCAAAGGTTAAATGTATCAGGGTATGGAGATTTGTTCTCTGACTTCTCTTGGGATGGGCCTGATTTCAAACTAGAGCTACCATTTGAGAATCCTTTATTTGAGAGATTAACAAACCTTAATAATTCAGCACTAACAAATGTCCTAGTCTACAAGAGTATAACACAGAACACAAACACATCAAACGAGTTTAACCCATACTTAGGTGCGCCTGTGTTAGTTTATGGTGAGTTCTCTTTAGATATCTCTGCAAATACTGTTGGTTTTATTGATGAGTCATCAAATGTAACTGAGGTCAGTCAGTTGTGGTATGCAAACGTATCCTCTACAAGCGCAGGTACAGGACAGGCATTCTCTTTAAACTTTGGCGGTGATCTTGATCCTTTTTATTTAGTTAGTGTTGGAAAAAGCCTTTATCAGACTTACTGGTCAAATTACATACTAGGTCTTTACAATGAGAACAGAAGGGTTTATCAAGTAAAAGCAAAGCTGCCTTTGGGTGACATAATCAATTTGCAACTGAACAACAAAATTATTTGGAACAATCAAAAATGGATTATCAACACAGCATCTGTAAACATGGCTACAAATGAAGTAAAATTTGAATTGCTTAATGAGGTATGAAAAATAGTTATTTAAGTTACTTAATAGAACTCCTACAGTCTGACGAATGGAAAGGTGTTAGTCATAATGTAGAAATAGCAAAAGGAAAATATAAGATTCCACAGACTTGGAATGAGTTTTTAAAACGTAGATAATGGCAGTAGTTGAAACGATAAGAATTGAGGGAGATACTTCAGGTATTGAAAACAAAATACAGAAGTTAAATAAGTCTATTGAAGGTCTAGTAGATACAGTAGAGGATGTAGGTTCTGAGTCAAAGAAGAGCTTTGACAAGATGGATAAGGAGTCTAAAGAGTCTGCAAAAAATGTGAAGAGTACAGATAATGCTATGAAAGGATTGATTAAAAGCATTAAAGTTACAGCCACACTTGCTGGAGGGTTAGCTATAATCAAAGGAATTTTTACAGCCATGCAACCTGCTTTGGATTTAGTAAATACCTTAATGAACGCTTTAACTTTAAATCTGACAAACGTAACCAAATTACTTTCGGGCGAAATGGGTTTAGAAGAATTTTTTAATCAAGCAAAAGAGTCTATTAAAACAGGAAAAGAATTAGTAGAATTAAACAAACAAGCTGCAATATCTGAGGTCAGAAGACAGGAAATTCAACTAGATTCTCAAAAATTAGCAGAGCAGGCTCGTCAAGATAGAGATGATATTACAAAAAGTATAGAAGATAGAATTGCTGCAAATGAAAAGATTGCAAAAATAACTAAAGATCAATTAGATCAAGAGAGAGAACAAATTCAAATTCAAATTAATGCAGCACAAGCTCAAGCAGATATTACAAATAAAGCTGAAGATGAGGTATTAGTGTTGCAAAAAAAATTGCAATTAAAAGAATTAGATGAGAGATTAACAAGCGTTGAGTCAGAAAGATTAGCAAATAAAAATTCTTTATTAACTGAGCAACTTTCTATACAAACACAAATCAATGAAAACGATGCTGAATCAATAAGACTAAGAGGTGAAGAGTTAGATCGTTTTGTAGCTAACTCAGAGGTCTATTTAGATGAGGTTGAAGTATTAGAAAGAACGACATTAACAAAAAGACTTGAGAGAGAATTTGAATATTATAAAAAATCTATAGCAGGTCGACTGAGATTTAATAATCAGACGTTGATTAATTTAGAAAAAGATGGCAAGACAGAAACAGCAGAGTATGAAGCGTTGTTGAAACAAAGATTAGATATAGAACAAGAATATGGTGAGAGATCACTTCAATTCCAAAATGATATCTTTAATTCAAGAATACAAACTGTATCAGGTGGTTTTGATTTAGCTGGTCAAAGCGCACAAGCCTTTGCTGACTTAAATGATGCACTAAGCGCAGGTGATCAGGCTAACGCAGAGGAAGCGTTTAAAAGAACTAAAGCATTACAGCTTGCTTCTGCTATTGCAAACACAGCTTCGGCAGTAACTGCTCAACTTGCTAATGTTCCTGATGTAGCTGGTGGACTAAACTTTGTAAAGGCAGGAATTGCTTTGACTACAGGACTTGCACAGATAGCAACAATAAAAAGCACTAAATTTGAACAACAGGCTACGACCTCACCATCTACAACTGTTTCAGCTCCAACACAACCTGCTCAATTTAATATTGTGGGACAAAGCGGAACAAATCAGTTACTTGAAGGTATAGCAGGAACATTTGACCGACCTGTAAGAGCTTATGTCGTTAGTGGCGAGGTTCTCTCAGGTTCTCAATTAGATAGACAACGAATAAGAACAGCAACATTCCCATGAAGATAGTAGAATTAATTTTAGACGAGATGGAAGAGCTAATGGGCATTCAAGCCATTAGTATTGTAGAAAATCCAGCAATAGAAGAAAACTTTGTAGCCTTAAAATCTCAAGAGGTAGAGTTTGCAAAGCAAGATGAAGAGAAGCGAATACTATTAGGCGCAGCTCTAATCCCTAACAAACCCATTTATCGTCAAAATGGAGAGGAAGAGTTTTATGTGTATTTTACAAAAGAAACGATCAGGAAGGCTAGTGAGTTGTTTTTTCAAAACAGCAACCAAAACGAGTCTACACTAGAGCATGAGGTAGAGCTTAACGGACTGAGCGTTGTTGAGTCTTGGCTTGTTGAGGATGACGAAAAAGACAAGTCTAGAATTTATGGTTTAGATGTTCCAGTAGGAACTTGGATGGTCTCTATGAAGGTCAATAACGATGACATTTGGAATAATTATGTAAAGACCAACAAGGTCAAAGGCTTCTCAATAGAAGGATTCTTTGTAGATAAGGTAGACTTTTCTGCTCAAGAGATATCTGAGGAAGATGCTGCTGCTGAAGTTTTGTTAATGTTAGCTAAAGAAGCATTACTATGAGAGGCGCAGTAAGATTACCTGTAGTATCACCAAAAGGAGCGAGTAGAGGTTGCCTTTGCTGGGAATCAAACACATACTCAAAGAGTTGCTGTGATGGCAGTCTTCATGCACAAGGAATTGGACAGACAATAAGCGCATTAATACCATTCTCTGACGAGGTATGGGAGCTTCAGAAAAATAAATGGAATAGGATTCACGACACTTACAATCAATTATAAATGGGAACACCACTAACTGGCAAAACGCCTGCAAATACATACGATGCTCTTATCAAGATAGGAGACAACTCACCACTAACTAGCAATTTAAAAGTCTTGAGTGATGGTTTAGGTAATGATTTACCTTTAACTGTCTCTTCGACTGCGATTACTATTACAGGTAACGCAACATTTAGTGCTAATGTAGATGCTACTGGTGCAGTATTGACTGTAGCCACACAATCAGCAAATGACAACTCTACAAAAGCAGCTTCAACAGCGTATGTTGATAACAGCTCAGGAAATGCTGACCTAGATTTTGGTGGTGATAATGCAAGCACAGGTAATGTTTTACTCAATACGCAGACTTTTCAAGTTTCAGGTACTGCTAATGAGATAGTAACTGCTGCATCTAATCAGTCGTTGACTTTTTCTTTAGATTCTAGTGGTGTAAACCTACCTGACAACTCAACAGCAATAACTCAAACAGCAGGTGATTCATCTACTAAGATCGCAACTACTGCTTTTGTAAGCTCAGAGAGCCTAGCACAAGATTTAGACTTCTCAGGAGATACAGGAACAGGGGCGGTGATCTTAAATACAGAAACATTTGCAGTCACAGGAACAACAAATCAAATAGAAACTACTGCTTCAGGAACTGGTTTGGCTCTTTCTTTACCTTCTACAGTACACAGAAACTTACAAGGTAACGTAACAGGAAACCTAACAGGAGACGTTACAGGAGATTTGACAGGAAATGTAACTGCTACATCTGTTCTTGTTGATGGTGTTATAGGAACTACACAGGCTGTTGCTGATGACTCTACTAAGGTAGCGACTACTGCGTTTGTTCAAGACGTTGTAGGAACTATTCCTGCTGGTCTAGTATTTCAGGGAACTTGGAATGCAGACACAAACACTCCTACTCTAGCAAGTGGCACAGGAACGACTGGTCATTTCTATATTGTATCTGTAGCTGGTACTACTGACCTTGATGGTGTTACGGATTGGGCAGTAGGTGACTGGGCGGTATTCGTAGAGCAAGGAGCAAGTGACCAATGGGAGAAGGTAGACAATAGTTCTGTACTAGATGGTAACGGAACAGGAGGTAAGATAAGCAAGTGGGCTGGTTCAGGTAATTCAGTTACTCTTACTGATTCTATTATTACAGAAAGTGGTTCTAATATTGGAATAGGTGTATCAAACCCAACAGAGAAACTTGAAGTAGATGGAAAAATAGTATTAGGAAGTTGGCTTCAGGGAGCATCTAATACAAATACACTTTTTTCAAGTTCATCTGCAGGGATTTTATTACAAACTGCAGGCTCAACTGCTGATGATAACGATTCTAAAATTTTCTTTAGAAATTCACTTACTTCAACTAAGTTTACTTTTGATACTAATTCAGGAGCTTTAAAATTAAACGATTACGGAGCTGGTACATTAGTATCAGATGCAAGTGGAAATATCACATCAATAAGTGGTGGTGGAGAAGGTGGGCCATACTTACCTCTTGCTGGTGGTACATTGACAGGAGATGTGTTATTTAATGATGATGTTAAGGCAAAATTTGGCACAAGCTCTGACCTAGAAATTTATCACGATGGGAATCATAGTTACATAAAAGATTCAGGTACTGGAAGTCTTTATATACAAGGCTCAGGAAGTGTTCAAATAGAAAGTCCAACAGCCGAAAATATGGCAGTATTTACTGCTAACGGAGCTGCTGAGCTTTATTACGACAGTGCTAAAAAGATTGAAACCACAAGCTATGGAGTTTTAGTTACATCTGAAAATTCGATTCCATTTAGAATATCAAGAACTGGTGGTGCAGGACAAACTGCAATAAGATTAACTAATGGTTCTTCTGATAATGTTGATTTAACTAATGATGGTTCAAACAACTTTACAATAGCAACAGGCGGTTCAGAAAGAATGCGCATTGATAGCGCAGGCACGACATCTTTTTCAGGAAATGTAGGGATTCAAACTACTGCTCCGACTGGTGATTTAAGTGTAGGTTCTACAACAACTACTTCAGGAGATATTCATTTACGCACAAGTAAAACTGCAGTAACACTTACTCCTAGTAATACTGCTGCTGGTGGATTTAATATTGATACAGGATGGGTTTCAGGTGGTCAAGGGCCATTAACTTTCAGTTTAGGTGGAGCAGAGAAAATGCGTATTGATAGCGCAGGGAATGTTTTAGTTGGTAAAACATCTAACTTAGTATCTCAAGATGGTGTTCAAGCGGAACAATCAGGTTTATTTGCTGCAACAAGAGATGGGAATAATGTTGCTTATTTTAATAGAAGGTCATCAGATGGTAGTATTATAGAACTAAGAAAAGATAATACTGCAGTAGGTGTTATTGGTACTGAAAAATGGGGAATTGGAACTTCATCTCCGAGTGCAACTTTAAACGTTGTTAATAATTCAGGTGGTTGGAGTACTTATAT
>WLWF01002928.1_pt1 | contig 11729 bp, 12 predicted proteins | sample 6718331 | NCBI WGS metagenome assembly WLWF01 (sample SAMN12718692, study PRJNA515312) | sponge metagenome | isolation source: marine sponge | host: Mycale hentscheli | place: New Zealand: South Island, Marlborough, Capsize Point | collected 2003-05-01
GTACTTGGGGAACCAGTACCAATACAAACCTTGAGCTAGTCACTGATGGTTTTAGCTACGGTACAAAACAATTCGCATCTGATTCTAATGAAACTTTCACAATGCCCGATGGTACGGCAGATGCTACTCGCGGATTCTATCTGAAGTTTACTTCGGCAGGTTCTTTGACAGCTACCCGGACTGCTACGCTTGGGCCAAACACAGTTAGCAAGGTGTGGGTAATTGAGAACGCCACTACTGGCGCACAGTCTATTTCTATTAAACAAGGCTCTGGTGCTGAGATAACAATAGCTAATGGCTCTAAGGCTATGATTGTTACTGACGGTGCGGGGGCAGGGGCAGCGGTATTTAACGCCAATCCTACAGCGGCATCGTCAGGAACTGTGACCAGCGTAAGTGGCACAGGTACAGTCAACGGGATCAGTCTTTCAGGCACGGTGACTAGTTCAGGCAACCTCACACTTGGTGGTACGTTATCCGGGGTTGATCTTGCATCACAAGTTACAGGTACATTACCTGTCGCCAACGGCGGTACGGGTGCAACTTCTATAACTGCTAATAATGTGGTTTTGGGTAATGGCACTTCAGCCGTACAAGTTGTAGCGCCCAGTACATCAGGTAATGTTTTAACATCTAACGGTTCTACGTGGCAGTCAACAGCCCCTGCCGCTAGTGGAATATCAGCAGGAACTTCAATCGCGCTTGCGATGGTCATGGGATTCTAACGGAGAAATATAATGGCAAACCCCAATATAGTAGCAGTAACGAGTATTTTAGGTGAGACGACCTACCTAACTCCTTCAGGAACGTCGGAGGTAGTTTTGTTGCCTAACGCAGCAAGCAGTGGCTTGGTCTATAAAATTAATCAGATTGTGGCGGCTAATGTTGATGGCACAAGTGCGGTTAACACAACGATAAGTATCTACACTAACGGCGCGGTAGCTCAAGGCTCTGCTCCTTCTAGTGGGACAGCTTTCCCAATTATTTCTACACTTAGCGTCCCCGCTGATGCGTCAGTGATTGCTGTGGATAAGACTACAGCTATTTACTTAATGGAAGGCACTTCCATCACTGTAACCAGTGGGACAGCAAGCAAGATTACCTACAGTGTAAGCTATGAGAAAATTTCTAGCTCGTAAGGAGTAGCTCATGCCTATTGGTAGTGATAAAGGTTTTATTGTAAAGCCCGGATTTAATCCACTAGCGGCGCAGACCTCAGAGTTGATTGCTGCTGGGATATGGGGTTGGGGAACCAATAGTTACGGCCAACTAGGCCAAGGTAATACCACTGGTTACTCTTCTCCTGTACAAGTTGGTGCGTTGACTAATTGGACTATGACTAGTCCGGGTGGTAATAATACTGTCGCTATTAATCATTCGGGTGAATTATACGCATGGGGGCAGAACAGCCACGGCCAATTAGGCCAAGGTAATACCACCAGTGTTTCTTCTCCAGTACAAGTCGGCGTTCTTACTACATGGGCAGATGTTGCTGGGGGCGGCAGTGGTAGGCACGTTTTAGCTAAAAAAACAGATGGTACGCTTTACGCTTGGGGATATAATTACAAAGGAAGGGTAGGTAATGGGAATGAAGTTAGTCAATCTCTTCCCGTACAGATAGGCGCTCTTACTACATGGAACGCACTATGCACTGGACAACAATTTAGCCTAGCTACCAATAATTCCGGTGCGCTTTATGCTTGGGGATATAACTATGTGGGCGCTCTAGGTACAGGAAACACCACTAGCTACTCCTCTCCGGTACAGGTAGGTGCGTTGACTAATTGGTTAACCCTATCTGCGGGAAATTACTATGTAGCAGCCGTTAAAACTGACGGGACTTTATGGACTTGGGGGCGAAACCATCAAGGTCAATTAGGGATAGGTAACCAAGTTAATCGTAGTTCCCCCGTCCAAGTAGGCGGTCTTACTACGTGGAGTAAAACAGCGGCGGGAGCACAGCACACCCTAGCCACCACTACCGACGGCAAACTTTACGCTTGGGGATATAACTTCTTCGGACAACTAGGCCAAGGTAATACCACTAGCACTTCTTCTCCTGTACAGGTTGGGGCATTGACTACGTGGGCTGATGTTTTTTGCGGTGATAACTATTCTATCGGTCTTACAACAAGCGGCGCTTTATGGTCTTGGGGGCATGGCGGCAGTGGGCGACTAGGTTTAGGCAATTCCACTAATTACTCATCTCCGGTACAGATAGGGGCGCTTACTACGTGGACAATAGGTAAAACATTACCTTCGTCTAATTCTTTCGGTTCTCACATTATGTTAATCAAAGGTTAAAGGAACTAATATGCCTATTTATGAGGTATCAGGTGTCCAATACTCAGGTAGGTGGAACCTCCAAGCTCAAGCGCAAGCTAAAGACCCTAATTGGCCTGAACCACCCGGCCCGACTTTCAAAGTTTACGTTTGGGGTCTTAATTACGGTGGGGCTTTAGGAGTAGGAAACACCACTAATTACTCTTCCCCTGTCCAATTAGGCGCACTTACTACTTGGAGTCAGGTTGCTACTGGAGGAAACAGCTACTCTACGCTTGGGATAATTTCGGGCGCTCTTTACGCTTGGGGATATAATGCCAAAGGTCAATTAGGTCAAGGAGATACTAATAGCCGCTCTTCCCCTACGCAAGTAGGCGCACTTACTACTTGGAAGCATATTGCGACTAATCAAGGTATGTCAGCAGCGATTAAAACTGACGGCACTCTCTGGACGTGGGGAGATAATAGCGCGGGCCAATTAGGTGTAGGCAACACTACTGATTATTCTTCCCCAGTTCAGGTAGGCGCACTTACTGATTGGGCATCTGTAACTGTAGGTGGGGGTAAGTCTTGTGTAGCGATTAAGTTCGATGGTTCTCTTTACGCTTGGGGACAAAACAGTAGTGGTGAGTTAGGGGTAGGCAACACCACTAATTATTCTTCTCCGGTACAGGTAGGTGCGTTGACTAATTGGTTGTCGGTTGCTTGTACATATTATTCAGTGTTAGCCAAAAAAACCGATGGCACTTTATGGGCTTGGGGTGGTAACAGTCTTGGTCAAGTAGGCGATAGCACTAATACCAATCGTAGTTCTCCAGTGCAGATTGGGTCAGACACCGATTGGGCGCAAATATCAGGGGGTGATAATTTTCATGCGGCCATAAAAACTAACGGGACTTCGTGGGCGTGGGGGCAGAATACTAATGGGAAGCTTGGCGATGGCTCTACTACCAATCGTAATTCTCCAGTACAGATTGGTGCGCTTACAAACTGGAGTATTTCTGCGGCTGCGGGAGGGGCTACTTACTGGGTAAAAACTGATGGCACTCTCTGGTCGGTCGGACGTGGCGCTTTTGGGACGTTAGGTGTAGGCAACACTACTGATTATTCTTCTCCTGTACAGGTAGGTTCATTGACTACGTGGACGGATGTAAAGGGTGGAGGGAATTCAGCACGGGCGTTTACGCCGTAGGTTGGCAGGGGATAAGTATAACTATGAAAAAACAATTACATTTTATGTCAGGCGTACCCCGATCCGGTTCTACGGTACTGGCGGCAATACTCAACCAAAATAAGCAGACTCATGTGTCCACAACATCTGGGCTTGTGTTTGCTATCGACGGGATGGTTAATACGTGGGCCTCAACAGGGCTTCTTAGGGCAGATGAAAAGAACCACAAGATTTTGGTCGATTCTGTCCGTGGAACTATTGATGCGTTTTATAAAGAGTTTGATGCGCCTGTTATAATAGATAAGGGCCGTGGTTGGCCTATTCCACAGGTTATGCAAGCAATGACTGAGGTGGTGGGAGCTAAACCTAAAATCATTGCTACTGTGCGTTCTATACCCGACTGCATGGCTTCTTTTGTGCGTGTAGCTAAACCGGATAATCTTGATGATTTTATTTATTCTGGTGAGCTTTCAGAGCATTTAAAAGCTGCGTATATTTCATTGCAGGTTGGTTATGAATATGACCCAGAGTGTTTTTGTATAGTCGAATACGAAGATTTAATTGCAGACCCAAAGACACAGCTTGACCGTATACACGCCTTCTTGGGCTTAGAAGACTTTGATTACGACTTTGAGGCTATTGACGGTACAAGTGTCCAAGAAGACGATGAAGAGATACATGGCTATGCGGGTATGCACGATGTTCAGCCAGTGCTTGCCAAGCAACATAGCGAAAATCCACGGGACGTTTTAAAGCATCACTACAGCACTTTTTGTCAGCCAGAGTTTTGGTTAGAAAACCCGCGCACCACTCCTGAGTTGCATGATTTAGACCTTCAGCTAACCGCTTCTAGGATGGGCAACTTTGCAGAGGGTTGGCAGTTAGCCCAGAAAATTGAAAAAGACGAACCAAACAATCATCGCGCAGCTTTTAATCGTGGGTGGTATGTGCTGCGTCAAGGCAAGATACAGGAAGGCTACCAACTGATGGATCGTGGCCGAATAGTCGGTGTCTTTGGAAACTCTCGCTTCAATTCTCCGTTGTGGGATGGAAAGTCTAAAGGCGTTGTTTTGCTTAATTTAGAAGGTGGATTAGGTGACCAGATACACCAAGTACGCTATGCCAAGCACATTGCTGCTAGAGGATGTAAAGTTATTGTCGCTTGCTCTAGCCCTTTGGCAACTTTATTTACAGATGTAGAGGGCGTAAGCGCGGTTGTCCAGCACGATTGCTGTCAGGGTGTTTATCATGACTTTTATGTGCAAGGTATGTCAGCCGTTGTGCCACTTGGGTTTGAGTTAGAAGACTTAACAGGCGAACCCTACATTACTAAGCCTAAAACTATTAAAGGGTTTCGTAAGCGCATTGGTCTTAGATGGCAGGGGCAAATGGCGTTTGAAGATGAACACCAGAAGAAATTCCCTTATCAGTTAATGTTTAATGCTTTAAAAGATATTGATGCGGATTTTATTTCTTTACAACGCGATGAAGGTGCGGAGGCTTGCCCACGTTGGGTTAAACAGGTTCCACTTGATTCTTGGGAAGATACTCGACAGGCTACGGCTTCTTGTGATTTGGTTATATCTTCTTGCACTTCAGTCAGTCATTTAGCGGCTGCTATGGGTGTTGAGACTTGGACGGTGATCCCTGTCATGCCTTACTTCCTGTACGCGCAGGAGGGTGATATGTGTCCCTACTACGATACAATGAAGCTACTTAGGCAAGAATCCTTTGGTGATTGGGAAGCCCCATTTAATAAAATTAAAGAGCGCCTTGGTGAGAAAAAGGCACTGCGGAGAGTAAAATGAGTGGAAAGTGGCCCGGTGGTTTTATCAACAAAACAGCCCCAACTGTTGTTGGCCCTACTGATGGCGAGGGAGGTTCTGCGTCAGGCATATGGACTTTAGATCAAGTAGCAGATTATAAGCAGCGGGGTCTGTGGCCTTTACCTACACCCTCAAGACCTATGTGGGCAATAGGCGGGTATAACGCGACAAAACAATTAGGCTTAAATGATACTGTTGCTCGTTCTTCTCCTAACCAAATAGGGTCAGCCACTACATGGAAAACTCTAGGGTGTGGTTGGTATCACGCTATGGCTATTAAAAAAGCTGGCACACTTTGGACTTGGGGGGATAATAATAGAGGTCAACTAGGGAACGGTAATACCACAAACGGAGGTGTCCCTGCCCAGATTGGCGCTCTCACTACGTGGTTAGAGATTTCCGGTGGGTATGGTTTTACTTTGGCTACTAAAACAGACGGCACTTTATGGACTTGGGGACTTAACACTTACGGGCAATTAGGAAAAAGTAATACGGCTAACTATTCCTCTCCAGTACAGGTGGGTGCATTGACTGATTGGTTAAAAGTAGCTGCAAATTATGAAGCGGGCTACTCGATTAAAACCGATGGCACTCTATGGTCGTGGGGGAAAGGAGACAACGGCCAATTAGGAGTAGGTAATACAACCAACTATTCTTCTCCAGTACAGGTGGGTGCGCTTACTAACTGGGCTAAACTACCGCCAGTGGCAGGGTTTGAATTTTGCGGTGCAATTAAAACCGACGGGACTCTTTGGACTTGGGGTGATGGGGCTGCTGGTCGATTAGGCCACAATAATACCGCTGGTCGTAATTCTCCTGTACAGGTAGGTGCGTTAACTACGTGGTCAGAGATAGCCTGTGGTAGAGCCTTTATGTTAGCGGTTAAAACAGATGGTACTCTTTGGGCTTGGGGAAGCGGTGGCGGGGGTGCATTAGGCATAGGCAATACAACTAATTATTCCTCCCCTGTACAGGTAGGGGGGTTAACTACTTGGGCCTCTGTATCCACAGGGTCAGCCATGTCACTAGCGATTACCACCGGGGGCAAACTTTACGGTTGGGGGACAAACTCTGATGGACAGCTAGGTTTAGGTAATACCACTGCCTACTCTTCTCCCGTACAAGTAGGAACGTCAACAAACTGGAGCGTAGTGCGTAATGGGCAAGTTGCCACATTAGCATTAGAGGAAATATAAATTTAATTAATAGAAGGAGACACTCATGTCTTTATTTGTACAAATAGTAAGCGAAGAAGTAAAACAAGTTTGGGACACGCAGCCTCCTGCGGGTGAGGAAGGTTGGAAATCAGCGGTTGAGGTAAAACCAGACTTAACAGCAGAGCGTCAAGTCTATGACGGGCATACCTTTGATATTTCAGTTGACCCCGTGCAAATTGTCTATGCCGTTAGAGACATCACGGTGGATGAGCGTAAGGGAAGTTTAATAGGACAGGCTCAAGCCACCTATCGAACCGTAGTGCAAGCAGAAATGCAAAAAGAGATAGACGAATTTCCTAGCACTCAGTACGACGCAGCGGCAGTAGCGGCGGCACAAGACACATACGAGGCGAGAGTCACGGCTGTCAATGCGGCTACAACTCACGATCAAGTCGATGCGTTATGAAAAAGTGTGTGATCTTACTGACAGGATTGCCCGATAGCGGCAAAACAACTTTAGCTAAGAAATTAGTTAAAAAGTACGGTGGGTCACACATCAACGCTGATGAAGTCAGAACGGCAGCAGAGGATTGGGATTTTTCTTTAGACGGACGACTAAGGCAGTTTCACAGAATGAAATCCGCTGCTGAAGGTAAAGAAGGGTTAGTTTTTTTAGATTTTATTTGTCCTATAAACAAGTGGCGAGATAGTCTCAATGCCGATTTTATGGTGTGGATGGACACTATCCAGATTTCTAAATATGGAGATACCAATAAAGTTTTTGAGCGTCCTGTTAATTACGATGTGCGAATAAAAAGGTTTAATGATGAGGATGAAAAAGTAGAGCATTTTTTAGATTTTTTTATTGCAGTCCAGACAGAACTAAATAGAACTAAAACTTTGTAAAGATGAACAATGAATATTTTTCTTTTGGTTTTAGTAATAGGAGGAATATCTGCAATCTCGGATTGTGACGATGGCGGCTTGTGTTTCCAAGAAAAGTCTACTTGCGAAAAGTTTGCTCAGAGAATAATTCTCAACTCAGTAAATACAAACATAACCGCCATGTGCAAGAGGATTGAGTAATGATAGGTGAAGCGATACTAGCTATCAAAGCCTTAGACAGTGCGTTTGTTATGGTTCAGGGCGCAATAGCTAAAAAGAAAGAAGTAGAGGACATGGCCGGGGAAGTGGGCCGTTTCTTTACGGCTAAAGAAAAAGTTGAAGAGCATATATCCAAAGCTCGACGGGCTGGCAATGATGACATAATGATAGGCAGTGCTTTGGAAGAAGCCATTACTATTGACCAGCAGGAAGAACGTATTGAGAAGATGATGGACAAGATACGGGATCATTACTCCCGCAAAGGTCAGACACACCGCTGGGTTAAGATTAAAGCAGAGGCAGCAAAGATCGAAAAGAAACGAGCAGTTGATCGAAAGAAGGCAAACGCCAAGGCTCTAGCTAAAACTAAGAGTAATGAAGTATTAATTGAAGACTTAGCAAAAACATTTTTAGCCGTTATCGTTGCAATAATTGTGGTAGTTGTTGCAGGGTTTTTATTTTTTGAAGTAGGTGGTTAGTAATGAAACTAGACCCAGTTTTACTGAATATGGCTTGCTCTTGGAGTATGAAGGCATACGATGATGAGAACAAAAAAGCCATCAAAATAGAAAGCCGCTTAACCTCTACTACCGTTTATATAGCCAAGCGTAAGACTATAGATGTAATTGCTTTCAGGGGTACACAACAAGGTCGGGATTGGCTGACAGACGCATTGGTAATACCCGTGCCTTACGCTAGTAGGTTGTGCCACGGGGGTTTTGTTGCTGCTCATGCGTCAGTATGGCGTGAAGTTAAAAAGCATATAGACATGAAGAAACGCACCCTGGTCTGCGGGCATAGCCTTGGTGGTGCTTTAGCAGAGCTAACAGCAGCTAAGTTGTGGAAGAAACACCCTAACCTCAACCTTATTACTTTTGGTAAACCCAACACGTTTTTCAAAGGGTTTAAACGCCCTATGACTTTAGACAAACAAATATCCTGTGTAGCGGGATCGGACATGGTAGCTCGTATCCCACGTATCTGTTACGGCCCATCTAAGTCACAGACCATGCTGTACTTCGCTAACAACGGGCAAGACTTAATTGACCCTGAGAAACAAGTGCGTGACGAAGACAGGGGTGGGCTAAAAGACAGAATAACTGACCACTTTATGGAAGGGTATAAAGAGCGCCTAGAAGGGTTCTTAGATAACCAGGACAAAGAACTTAGTGAAGATGAAGTAAAAGAATTGAAAACACTTATTGAAGAGGCTGAAGATGCTTAGAATCGCTGCGTTATGTGTACTAATGGCCGGGTGCTCTGTATCCGAAGACATGATAGCCAACAAGGAACTGTACTGCTCTGGTGTGTATAAAGGCATACGGGCTGTAGGTCGTGTAGCTACTGAGGTCACTACCGGAATAAGTGTGCCTGACGTATGTGACACGATTGACGAGGTTGTGGAGGAAGACTCCGAGGGAAAGTAATTAACGAACTAGAGGCACTTATAAAAGTGTATTTACTACTACAATGAAACTAGGTGGACTACTTAAATCTCTTGCTCCTACCATAGCTAATGCGGCTGGTGGGCCTCTTTCTGGTATGGCTGTGAAAATGGTAGCTAAGAAATTAGGTTTACCAGATACAGCAACGGCTAATGAAATAGAAGACCTTGTGGAGCGTGAGCCTGATAAAGCAGTAATGATTAAAGAAGCTGATAAAGACTTTAAAAACAAAATTAAAGAAATGGAAATTGATTTAGACAGTTTTAAAGTTGAAGTAGAAGACAGAAAACACGCTAGAGAAACTTTTAAAAATGATTGGACTCCTAAAGTGTTTGGGATACTGGCGTTGCTGTTGTACGGAGCGTATGTATTGACAGTAACAATAATGCCCCACGATCAAAATGACGAGACTATTATCTCGTTGGTGTTAGGCCAACTGAGCGGTATTCTGGGGACTATGGCGGCTTTTTGGTTCTCTGGGTCTAGCACGAAGTGAGTAAAATGAAAAAGTTAATCACCATGCTAAAGCGCCATGAAGGTGTAGAGACACACGCTTACGAATGCTCTGAAGGCAAAACTACCGTAGGGGTAGGACGAAACATAGATCAGCGAGGCGGCATGGGTTTGTCACCTGATGAAGTTGATTACTTACTAGAGAATGATATTGAGCGTGTAATCAAGGAGTTAGCTGGGGAGTACCCGTGGTTTAGCGATCTTGATGATGTGCGTAAAGATGCTATGATCGATATTAGTTTTAACCTTGGGGCAACTCGTTTACGAGGCTTTAAACGTGCGCTTTCAGCAATGGAACGCGGTGACTACAAAGTAGCCGCCACAGAATTTTTAGACTCAAGATGGGCCAAACAAGTTGGTGGCAGAGCGTTAGAACTTAGTGACTTAATTAAAACAGGCGAATACGTGGAATAACTATGCCGCTTAAGAAACTTCAATTAAAACCGGGGGTTAATCGTGAAAACACCCGCTATACCACAGAAGGTGGGTGGTATGAGTCTGACAAAGTGCGGTTTCGTCAGGGTATGCCTGAGAAGATTGGGGGATGGGAGCGCATCTCTGCTAACACGTTTCTAGGAGTGTGCCGTTCACTCTGGAACTGGGTGACATTAGGCAAACAGAATTTAATAAGTGTAGGTACTAACCTCAAGTACTACATAGAGCGTGGTGGGGCATATAACGATATTACCCCTATTAGGCTAACTACAGCAGCGGGGGATGTAACCTTTGCCGCCGTTAATACCTCTCCTATCCTTACGGTTTCCGACACTAATCATGGCGCAATTGTAGGGGATTTTGTCACTTACTCTGGTGCGGCGAGTTTGGGTGGGGTCATTACAGCGGCTGTACTTAACATTGAATACGAAATAACTACGGTTATTAACGCTGACTCTTACACTATAACGGCTGCGGTTAACGCTAATGGTTCGGACACTGGCAACGGTGGAGCTTCTACCGTAGGTGCATATCAACTCAATACTGGCTCTGCTACAGGCGTACCATTTACGGGTTGGGGCGCGGGTACATGGGGACAAGGCACTTGGGGTACGGGTGGTATAACTACTTCTCCTATTAGGCTCTGGAGCCAATCTAACTTTGGTGAGGACTTATTCTTCGCATACCGAGGTGGGCCTCTATGTTACTGGGCGGCAAGTACCGGTGTAGGAGTGCGGGGTAAAACGATAGACACCACTAATTACCCTACTTCAGACGGTGTGCCTACTATAGCTAATATAGCCAGTGTGTCGGATATCTTTAGGTTTGCCTTTTGTTTTGGTACTAACGAGATAAACACAGCAGTACAAGACCCTATGCTTATCCGTTGGTCAGACCAAGAAAACGTTTTTAACTGGAACCCCAGTACAGGCAACCTTACAGCAGGTAGTCTACGGGTTTCACACGGTACTGAGATAATAGCGGTAGTTCAGGCTCGTCAGGAAGTATTGGTGTGGACAGATTCTGCCGTCTACTCTATGCAGTATATAGGTGGGGACATTGTGTGGAACGCCCAGTTGATGGGTAACAATCTTTCTATCTCTAGTCAAAATGCAGTGGCTTTTACCGGCAGTGCAGCTTACTGGATGGGTAAGGATAAGTTCTATAAATACGACGGTACAGTAATGACACTGCCTTGTAACGTTAAGCGTTACGTTTTTAACGATATTAACACAGAGCAGTTTAACCAAGTGGTGGCCGGTAACAACGAAGGATTCAACGAAGTCTGGTGGTTCTATCCCTCTGCTGGTGTTACTACTAATGACCGTTACGTAGTCTACAACTACCAAGAAGATATTTGGTATTACGGCACACTAGCCCGAACTGCTTGGTTAGACTCAGGACTGCGGAATAGGCCCATAGCGGCTACTTACAGTAACAACCTGGTAGACCATGAGAAAGGCAATGACGACAAACAAACAGCGGTAACAGCGGCTATTGCAGCGTCAATTACCTCGTCTGAATTTGATTTAGATGATGGGCATAGTTTTGTGCTGATTAACCGTATGCTGCCTGATGTGACCTTTGATGGCTCTAGTGCTGCTAATCCCGCAGCAATTATGACGATATCGCCCATGTCTAACTCAGGGTCGGGGTACAACAACCCGTTGTCTGAGGGGGGTAATTCAAGTGCTACGGTAACGCGCTCTGCAACAGTGCCAATAGAGCAGTTTACAGGACAAGTGTATTTACGAGTACGAGGTAGGCAGATTGCATTTACAATGGAGTCTACAGC
>WLWF01002930.1_pt1 | contig 11728 bp, 13 predicted proteins | sample 6718331 | NCBI WGS metagenome assembly WLWF01 (sample SAMN12718692, study PRJNA515312) | sponge metagenome | isolation source: marine sponge | host: Mycale hentscheli | place: New Zealand: South Island, Marlborough, Capsize Point | collected 2003-05-01
AGATCAATGTCTACCAAACAATTTCTAGCTAATTTTAATGTAGGAGATAGACTTGATACAGGTGGTTATGAATACATAACACCTTTAAGGATGTCTATACGTGGACGTGAAGGTAAAACTTTTTATCAATTAAAAAATGATGTTATGGGAAAAACGGCTGGTAATAAACAACGTATGGATCAAATAAATCGTTTGTTTGAAGGTAATAGACCAGTAGTAACATTAGATCATGTACAACCACAAAGGTTTGGTGGAACTAATGATAATTTTAATTTACGATATATTATGGAGTCTGGTCATTTTGGAGGGATTAGACAAACAGCAAAAGAAAGTGATGAGCTTACAATGTATGTTGGTTCTAAAGGTTCAACTGTAAATAGACCCACTGTTACTGATAAAACAAATTTTGAAAATGATGTCTACAAAAGAACAATGGATATTGTCGATCTTGTTAAAAACAATAAAATAGATGAGGCACAAGAATTAAGTAATGAAGTTTTCTTTTTAGTAGAAAATTTTAAAAAAGTAAATCCATCCGTAGATTTTAAATTAGGTGTACCTTATGTCCCTGTAAAATCTGGTAAGGATACAATTACTTATGTTCCATATCATCGACATTTAAAGTTAAGTAAAGAACAGACAGATAAACTTTTTCTTCCAATATCAAAAGGAGACAATGTTCTTCTTCAAAATTACGAAAATCTACCAAACGCTGGAGACACTATACAAAAATCTTTTGATAAGGCTTATGATAGGTTAGCTCCTTTTATTATAGAAGGTAAAACACTTACAGATGCAGATCGCAAAGGTTTATTTGAAATGAAAAAAGATGGCGGTGTTGTGGGATTCGCGGCAGGCGGACCAGTGCCCACGGAACCTGTAAAACCAGAACCTACAAAAGAAGCAAACTTTATTCAAAACTTTATGAGCAAGTTACCTTCTTTGGCTGATATAAAAAAACAATTTACAGAGGGACAAGACTTTCCTTATCAAGTATCTTCGGAACCAATTGATTCTGGTTTTATTGAAGATATGCAAAGCATGACACCTGAACAAGTTATTGCAGTAACAGATGATATACGATTACAAGGGCTTGAAAATAATATTAAGAAGAAAAAAGAAAAATATGAACAATCCTATGATAATGAAAATTTAAGCCCTGAAGCTAGACAGTATATTCAAACAAGAAACTTATATGGAAATTATATATCAGAAAAAAGAAGTTTAATAGAGGCAGCAAGATTATGTGGCGCTGCGCCTGATTCTCCTGGCTGCGCTGTTAAATTTCCAAATAATACATTCCAAGGAAAAACTTTAAGTAGAAATACAGAGTTTGAAGTTATAGATTTTTTTAATAACATAGAACAAAGTGAAAATTTTAAAACAGCTATCGCAAGATATAATGGAGAAGGTTTTGCAGAAACTAGAAAAGAAGTAAAGAACGAATTAAGAAGAAATGCTATTAAAAATTTACCTCTTGCTACGGCTGATTTACTTTTAGATTTTTATCAAGAAATATCTCCTCCTGGAATGATTGCAGGGCAATATCAAGAAGGTGCAAGAATAAATAAAGGTCAGGATATAACGAGAGAAGAACTTGCAGATTACATTAAAAGCACAAATCAAGGTAATTTATCAGATGAATTCATAAATGAAATAATAGACAATGCTTTTATTGAGTTTGATTCAGGTCGAGGTTTTATGTCAGGATCTACTGGCACCGTAGAGGATAAGTTTAATAGAAGAGTTTTTGTTCCAGATCGTTCAATAGCAGGAAGAGAATTAACCACTTTAGAGACAGCTAAAAAATATGGTATTTCTGGTCTTGCTTTATTACCACTTATATCAAATCCAACTTATGTTGGAAAATTAACAGAGGTGCTTAGTAGAAAAGATATTGGAAACTTTGGTAAAGCTATAAGAGCCACTCCTTTAGCTTTAGGCATACCGACCAGAAGAGATTTAGCAGGAGTGTTTGAATTATTAAAACAGGTTGCCTATAAAAATAAAAATGCTCCAATAAAAATACCTACTCGCGTTGGTCAGTACGTTACTGCTACTGTAAAACCAGGAACAGAAAATGTGTTTGTAGTAGGTAATAAGACACTACCTGAGTTAGGTCTTTCCTTACCTGCAAGTGAAATAGCAAAAAGACAAGCTGCTGGTAACATGATAACAAATATAAATTTAATTTTAAATAATTTACAAGATGAGAAGGTACAGGAAAAAGAAAAAATAAATGAAGCTGAATATCAAAGTTTAAAATTAAAAGAACTAAAGGAGAGAAAATATGATGCTGAGATTAAACATTATTATAATGATGCTCTTAGAAGTAGTGTGTTTGATTCTAGTCTTTTTCCTGATACAAAAGATATTGAGTATTTAACTAATCTGCCTTTTGACCCTGACGAAACACCAGATTGGGTTATTCGTTATGCAAAAGAACTTGCTGATACATATATTGAACAAAATAACTTAAAAAGAAACACAATAGGTGATATGCTATTCTACGATATGAAAAACAAAGAAGAACCAGTAGATATCATTGAAGATGGGCTAGAACTTGATGTTAACGTGGGTGATAAAATACCTGAGAACATGAAAAAAAATAAAATGGCCATGGGCGGCGATCCAGGACAATTTAGTGATCCACTACGGCTCGGGGACGACGAATCAGTTGATGTTCAAAGCATACAACAAGGCTCACCATACTTAGGTGTAGATGAGTTAGATATGTTCTTTGAAGATGCGAACCTTAGACCTACAGATAGAAAAGAAGCTCTACCACCAGAAGTACAAATGGCTAACGTTGTATTTGGTAAAGTACCAGGATGGGCGATTGCAGGAGCAGATAAAGTTGGTGACTTACTACGTCCAGGAACTACAGGACAACGTATAGCACAAGCAGATATTTTAGCAGATCAAGCGACAACAGTTGGAGAAAAAGCGAATCGTTTTTTCTCGGGCATCGAAGCACGGCTCATTGACCCTAACTCACCAAGCGTGTTTGCAGGGCCAGAAGACTTGTATAATTTTTTACAGTCAAAAGGTATTTCAAAGTTTGAGGTAGAAGATTATCAAATACCACAGCTTATAGAGACTATGACAAAAACAGGACAGCCTATTACAAAAGCTGGCTTACTAGAGAGAATTAAAAATGCACCTATTCGTAAATTAAAATCTACGGTTAGAGGTTTTAGATCTGAAACAGAAAACATAGATGGTAATTTTAACAACGCTAAGTACGGCGATTCATATTACGAAAAAGGTTCTATACCTGAATCGTATAGAGAAAACATTTTGTATCTTGAAGCAGGAGATATTCCTGGTGACGTTGCTCTGTATAGACATAGCACGCACGGGTTCTTTCCTGATGACTCAACAAACTACGTGATCGGGTGGACGCGGGGCACGGACCGTTATGCGATAATACCTGGCACTAAAGGACAGGTCACGAACATCGGACCAAAGACAGATGAACTTAATAATAAAATAGAACGTCTAACAAAGATAGCAAACAGATCACCAGAGGATATTGTCAATCAGTCAGGTGGCCGTGTATCATTAGAACAGGCAACAACAAATATAAACAAAGCAAAAAAACAATTAGCACAGGCACAAGAAGATTTGGCGAATGTTGGTAAAACAGATGATGCTATCGTTACAGGAGATCAAACAGTGCGTGTAACGTTCGCTGATGAGATACAATCTGACATCATGCAGACATATAGAAAACATTTAGAGAATGTAATGAACGATTACAAACAGCTTGTTGACAAAGGTATTGATATTAAAGATGCGCAGAAAATTAGGTCAGAAGGTTATCGAATGGATTTAAAAACTGACAACGATGTATTACAATTCTACGCAAAACATAAAACTTTATTTAGACCTGTGTTTAAAACAGAAGAAGACTTCGCTGCTTACATAGATGACATTAGAAAATCACAAGCAGTATTTAAAGACTTTGCAAAGATAAGACCAGGTACAATGACACCAGCAGCCCTAGCGGCAGCTAGACAAGCAGGGAAAGATAGAGATAAAGTATTAAATATGTTTGAGGAAGCTTTTACTAATCCTGAAACAATGAAAAAACTATTTCCTAATATACCATTTAAGGACAGAAAAGTGTGGGGTGATGCGTTAGTCAAGAATGATTTATCAATGGCAGCAAAAAGAAAATTTGTTGATAAAGATGCAAATGCTTCTGATTGGTATGTTATATCGCCAGCAGAATTAATAACAAATAGATATGGACAAAGAGGGACAACAGCAACAGCATTTGCAGATAGAACAAAAGATATGAAAGGTATTGGCCAGTATGAGTTTTATGGTGGCCCAAATGTTACAGATCCTGACGGAAAACATTACACCAGTATATTAGAACAATCACTACGTAGAGCAGCAAAAGTAAACAACGCTGAATTTAAAATTGTTAAGGTGCAAATAGGAGAAGCTAAATCTGTAAGCAGATCTGTACAAATAGTGAATGCACAAGGGGATATTGTAAAAGAATTTAAAATGGCAAAAAGTAGTAAAGCAGAAGACTTTGGTGATGTTATGAATAAAGCAGAGAATTATATCAACGAGTCTGGTGCAGAAGGTTTAATGGCTAGACCAGTGGAGACACCTTCGGGCTTTAAAACTATAGATGCTTATGCTATAAAGTTAACCCCTGAGATGGTATTACCAACAAAAACACATCTGGCATCTGGAGGATATGTACGATATGATCCTCTTGTATCAATAGATGAAATGATAGGAGCTGCATAATGGTTGTAGAAAGACCAGCAAATTACGACGAACCACAAACGGTTAATGATGAATTAATGATACCACGAGAGGTAGGACAAGAAGTAGTATTAGAACCAGGCACTGATCAACCTATTGATATAGAGATGACTGAAGATGGTGGAGCTATTGTTAATCCTGAAATAATGCCACCCGATACTGGTTTTGATGGTAATTTAGCAGAGTTTATAGATGAGAATGATTTACAGGTAATATCTAGTGAACTTAGACAATCTTTTGAGGATGATAAATCGTCAAGACAACAATGGGAGGAAGCATATACAAAAGGATTAGATTTACTCGGATTAAACTACAACGAAAGATCACAACCCTTTCAAGGTGCAAGTGGTGTAACACACCCTTTATTATCTGAATCAGTTACACAGTTTCAAGCACAAGCATATAAAGAATTATTACCAGCGAGTGGTCCTATAAGAACACAAATTATTGGATCAGCTACAAAAGAAAAAGAAGATCAAGCACAACGTGTAAGTGATTTTATGAATTATCAAATCATGCATGTTATGGAAGAGTATGATCCAGAACTAGATCAAATGCTTTTCTATTTACCTTTAGCAGGTTCTACTTTTAAAAAAATATATTATGATGCAAATCTTGGAAGAGCAGTATCTAAATTTATACCAGCAGAAGATTTAGTTGTACCTTACACAGCTACAAATTTAGAGGAGTGTGAACGAGTAACTCATATTTTAAAAAGAACAGACAATGATATTAAAAAAATGCAAGTCTCAGGTTTTTACCGTGATGTTGATTTACAAGTTATAGAAGAGGAAAGAAAAGTTGAAGAAAAAGAAAGAAAATTATCTGGTGTACAAAAAACTGGATACAGAGATGATCAATATACTTTATTAGAAATGCACGTTGATTTAGATGTACCAGGGTTTGAAGATCCTGATGGAATAAAAATACCATACATAGTTACTATAGACGAAGGCTCTGGCAACGTTCTTTCTATTTATAGAAATTATAAAGATGGAGACACTTTATATAAAAAACAACAGTATTTTGTTCATTACAAATTTATGCCAGGTCTTGGCTTTTATGGTCTTGGTTTAATTCATATGATTGGTGGTTTATCTAGAACCGCTACGGCTGCTTTACGTCAATTAATTGATGCTGGAACATTAGCAAATTTACCTGCAGGTTTTAAAGCTAGAGGTTTGCGAATAGCAGATGACGACAGCCCTATACAACCTGGTGAGTTTAGAGATGTAGACGCACCAAGTGGTGATCTACGTGCAGGTCTTTTACCTTTACCCTACAAAGGTGCAGATCCAACTTTATTTCAACTATTAGGATTTTGTGTTCAAGCAGGAAAAGAATTTGCAACTGTAGCTGATCAAAAAATAGGTGATGCTGCTGGAGCAGGAGCTCCTGTTGGCACAACAATGGCTTTAATGGAAAGAGGTATGCGTGTCATGTCAGCTATCCATAAAAGAATTCATTATGCTCAAAGAATAGAATTTAAATTATTATCTAAAATTTTTGCAGAATCATTACCACCTATGTACCCCTACGAGGTTCAAGGTGATCTACAATCATTAAAAGCAACTGATTTTGATGAAAGAATAGATATTATTCCTGTTTCTGATCCAACTATATTTTCTATGTCACAACGTGTGACGTTGGCACAGACACAATTACAACTAGCAGAAGCTGCACCACAGATGCACAACATCTATGAAGCTTATAGAAGAATGTATTCTGCCATGGGTGTTCAAAATATTGATGCTATATTACCAGTTCCTGCTGGTCCTGAACCAATGGACCCAGGAATGGAAAATGCAACAGCATTATCAGGTGGCTCATTAACAGCTTTTAGAAAACAAAATCAATTAGCACACATAGATGCACACAGAGCTTTTTTTTCTAGTGCTTTAGTTAAACAAAATCCTCAAACATTGATGATTTTACAGTCGCATATTATGGAACACGTATCATTACAAGCAAGAGAAGAGGTAGAACAAGAAATGGCAAAAGAATTTGAAGCATTACAGGCTCAAGCAGGTGGTGAATTACCACCAGAACAACAAAATGAAATGCAAGAGCTAGTAGAATCTAAAATTGCAGAGAGAATTGTTGAAATGACTACGGAAATGGTCACTGAAGAACAACAAATGATGGCTGAACAAGGTGAAGACCCATTAGTTCAGTTAAAACAACAAGAAATTGACATTAAAGCACAAGATTTACAGAGAAAAACAGCATATGATGAAGGAAAAATGTCTCTTGATGCTTTAAAATTAGCTCAAAATGAAGAATTAGCAGAAGCGAAGATGGATTCTCAAGAAGATATTGCACAATTACGTGCAAATGTTAATCTTCAAAAACAAAATCAAAACAATGCAAAGCGCAACAGATAAATTACAGGCATATCTTAACGAATTAATGACTTTTGCTGACACTGCAGTTACTAGCCAAGAAGAACAAATACTTTTAGCAGGTGCAATGATGGGTGTAGCAAAAATGTTGTATCACAACAATCTTTCTGAACAAGAATATGATAATATTATGAATCATAATGGAAGAGACTTGCTAAATCTTATAAAACCAACTATACATTAATCATTATGGCAAAAGAATTAAAAGATATACCAGCAGATAATAAAGGATTACCAAAATTAGATAAAAAAGTTCGTAATCAAATAGGATTTAAAAAAGATGGTGGTGCCATTAATGGTTTAAAAAAAATGGGCATGAATAAAGGCGGTCTAGCAGGTAGATTGGCTCAACGTGGCTATGGAAAGGCAAGATCATGAAGTTTAAAAATGCAAAAATGACTGAAGTACCTCAAAAAAACCCTTTTCCTAATAGAAAAGTTGCTGGTACAGCAGAGCATGTTTACTCCCCTTTTGTTGTAAAAGACAACAAAGGATCAGGACCTCAAGGACAGACAAGCAGAATGCAAATTAAAAAAGTAGCATTCAAAGGCGTAAAATAGTATAATCCCCAACTTAACAAAGGAGGTTTTATGAACCTATTAAAAGATCTATGGGGCCATATTAAAGAATGGTCGGATTGGAAAATGAAGGACTGGATTAAGGCGGCTATTGTAGCTATCGTGGTTATCTGGGTAATTAGCTGGATGACAGGCGGAGCAGCATAGTGCTTAATCTACTCGGTGGTTTACTTGGTGGTGGAAAAGGCGGAGCCTTAGCAACCATTTCAAAAGTTGTCGACGAACTTCATACGAGTGAGGAAGAAAAACTAGATAAAAAAATTCTAATGCAACGCTTACAACAAAAGCTTGCAGAAAAACAATTAGATGTTAATGCAAAGGAAGCCAGCCATCGCAGCGTATTCGTTGCTGGCTGGCGACCCGCTATAGGATGGTGTGGAGCCCTTGCCTTATTTTTTGCTTTTATATTATCACCATGTATTGAATGGTATGCAAAATTTTCAGGTATGGATATTGTCCCACCTGCCATAGAAACTGGGCCTCTTCTAGCCATAGTCACTTCAATGCTCGGCGTATCGGGTCTCCGTACTTTTGAGAAGGCAAAGGGTCTTACTAAATAATGGGAAAAAATAAAATAAAAACTGTTAAAAAAGTTATTAAAGGTTTAAAGAAAGCATCAAAAACTCATGCAAAGCAAGCAAGAACTCTACAGAAGGTAATAAGAAAAAAGTGACATACGACGAATTAGCTGGTTCAGTAAAACTATCTGAAGGTTTTAAAGATCACGTATACATAGATACGGAAGGATTTCGCACAATAGGGTGGGGTCATAAAGTAGTACAAGAGGATAATTTTGAAGATGGTAAAACATATACCAAAGAAGAACTACAAGAAGTATTCGATAAAGATTTAAATAACGCAATAGGTAAAGCTAGAGCACTTATGGAACAAAATAATGTTACCAATTTACCAACCACTGCCCAACATACCCTTACAGAGATGGTATATCAACTTGGCCCTACAGGCGTGTCCAAGTTCCGTAATATGTGGAAATGCCTGCAGGACCGAAATTTTGAAGGTGCGAGTTTAGAAATGTTAGACTCGAAATGGAATCGTCAAACTCCAAATCGCTGTAAAAAATTATCGGATCAAATGAAATCATGCGCATAGAAAATTTTTTTACTTATTACAAAAATCAATTAATTAGTAGACAAAAGCAAGTTGAAGAGTCTATATTAGGAGGACTGTGTAAGAGTTGGGACGATTACAGATATCTAACAGGTAAACTCGACGCACTTAAACAAGAAGAACAGGAACTCACGGACCTGCTGAAAAAACAGGAGCTAGAAGATGACTAAAACAGCAAGTAAGATCATAATGCCAAAACATGTATGGGACGGCAAAAGTGTTGAAAAAAAGAAGAATGAATTAGAAAAGGTACCAACTCCAACTGGTTTTAGAATAGTTTTATTTCCTTTAAAATTAGAGGGAAAAACAAAAGGTGGTATTCATTTAACAGATGAGACAATTCAAGAATCACAAATAACAACAAATATTTGTAAAGTTTTAAAAGTAGGCGCTAGTGCCTATAAAGATGAAAAAAGATTTCCTGATGGTCCTTATTGTAAAGTAGATGATTGGGTAATTATAACTCGCTATGCAGGATCTCGTATTAAGATTGATGGCGGTGAGTTAAGAATTGTAAACGATGATGAAATAATCGGAACGGTGGATGACCCTAGAGACATTTTACCAGCTAACATATTATAAACATGGAGAAGTCTATGCAACAAGTGCAATCAGAACAAGATAAAATGGTTCCAATTGATACGTCTGGAGAGTCTGTAGAAATAGAACTTAAAGAAGATAAAGCTGTAGAAACAGCCAACAATAAACAACAAGAAATTGTTGTTGAGGAACAGGATCAAGGAACAAAAAATGAAAATGAGCTTGATCAGTATTCTGAATCAGTAAAAAAACGTATTGATAAACTTACTAAAAAAATGCGTGAAGCTGAAAGAAGAGAACAAGCTGCAATTGAATTTGCAGAAACAATGAAAAAACAAAATGAAGATTTTGAAAAAAAAGTAAAGGATCTTGATACTGGTTATACAAATGAGTTTAAAGAAAGAGTAAATACTCAATCTGAAGTAATTAAAGATAATCTTAAAAGAGCTTTAACATCAAAAGATAATGATGCTGTAGTTAAAGCACAAGAACAATTAGCACAAATTGCTATTGATCAACAAAGATTAAAAGAAGCTGAAAAACTTATTCTTGAAAGAGAAAATGCTCCAAAAGAAAAAAAAGAAGAAGCTTCTGTGCCACAAACCTACAAAAGACCTGACCCAAGAGCAGAACAATGGGCTGAGGATAATGAATGGTTTGGTAAGGATGAAGTAATGACTTATGCTGCTTTTGGTATTCATAAGAGACTTGTTGAACAAGAAGGACTTGACCCTAAGTCAGAAGATTATTATAGTAGTTTAGACGCTGAAATGCGTAACAATTTTCCTCAAAAATTTGAGGATAAAACTAAGAGCAATCGTGTAGTTCAGACGGTTGCCTCTGCAAATAGATCTACAAAAACTGGACGCCGCACTGTGAAACTCACACCCTCACAGGTAGCTATCGCAAAAAAACTTGGTGTGCCACTTGAAGAGTACGCAAAACACGTGAAGGAGGCTTAAATGAGTACTAAAGAAACAAAAACTACCTCACGCAAATTAGAAACCCGTGAAAAGGATGTTCGAAAAAGGGGATGGGTTCCTCCTTCGAACCTTGAAGCACCAGAACCACCAGAAGGTTTTCACCATAGGTGGGTAAGGTCAGAATATCGTGGCATGTCCGATGAAAAAAATATCATAGGTCGTTTACGAAGTGGTTATGAATTTGTGAAAGCAGATGAATATCCAGACAGAATGGATTTACCAGCTATCGCTGACGGAAAACATAAAGGTGTAATAGGAATTGGCGGATTATTACTAATGCGTTGTCCAGTAGAAGTGAAAGAAGACCGAGATGAATATTTTCGTAATCTTACAAATCAAAAGACAGATGCAATTGAAAATGATCTACATAAAGAAGAGCATCCAGCGATGCCAATCCATCAGGAAAGGCAAAGCAGAGTAACTTTTGGAGGCAAAAAATCTTAATACGTAAGATCATTATGTCTCTAAAATAATTTAGGAGACTACTATGGCTAACATAGACCAAGCATTTGGTTTAAGACCAATAGCTAAAGTTGGTTCTGCCCCTGGTGGAACTACTGGTACTACTAAATACTCTATTGCAAGTGGCGCAAGCGGACTTTTTACTGGTGATCCAGTTAAACAAGCAGCAGCAGGTGATGTTGTTGTAGCAACGGCAGGCGACGCTATAAGAGGAGTATTTATGGGATGTTTTTATACAGACCCAAGTACATCAAAGCCTAGATTTAATAATACGTTCCCTAACGGAACAGTTGCATCTGATGCGATAGCATTTGTAGCCGATGATCCTCATCAGCTATTTATCTGTCAGCAAGACTCAGCTGTAACAAATCTAGTCGCTGCAAATTTAAACGAAAACTGTAATCTGGTTTTCGGATCTGGAAGTACCACTACGGGTGTTTCTGGTGTTGAAATAGATTCGAGTTCCAAAAATACTACGGCTGCACTTCAAGTGAAGTTGATTGATTTTTATGACACTCCGAGTAATGACGCAACTGCGAACAACTCAGTATTTGTTGTAAAGATTAACAACCACGAACTTAACGGTGGCACTGGTACAGTTGGTAGCTCGTAAAAGGCGTATAGGAGAGTAATATGGCTATTAATAGAGCCCAACTGGCGAAAGAATTAGAACCAGGCCTAAACGCCTTGTTCGGAATGGAGTATGCACGTTATGAGAACGAGCATGCTGAAATATTTGACCAAGAATCAAGTGACAGAGCTTTTGAAGAAGAAGTAATGTTAGTTGGCTTCGGTGAAGCTGCGGTCAAGCAGGAAGGTTCTGCTGTACAATTTGATACAGCTC
>WLWF01002933.1_pt1 | contig 11723 bp, 13 predicted proteins | sample 6718331 | NCBI WGS metagenome assembly WLWF01 (sample SAMN12718692, study PRJNA515312) | sponge metagenome | isolation source: marine sponge | host: Mycale hentscheli | place: New Zealand: South Island, Marlborough, Capsize Point | collected 2003-05-01
CTCTTTTCCGTATCCCAAACGAACCAGGCTGATGTAAACGGATCAGATGTGCTTGAGCCGGATGCCGGCATATTTGGGCGAATTGAGCCGAGATTGTCCACACCTGTGTTGGGGCACGAGAGTTTCGGCGGTGTTGTTGCCGATTGGGTGCAACGAAACCTTGATTACGAGTTGATGGATTGGCAACGGACGGTGCTTGATGGCCAGTTATCGCACGATGGCACAGGTCAACTTGAGTTCAGCGAAGCAATGGTGTCGGTTGGCCGGCAGAACGGTAAGTCCTGGTGTATGGGTGGTCTGATTTGTGCTTGGCTTACTGATTTGACCGAGGAGTTTGGCAAACCTCAGGTTGTTATTTCTGCTGCACACAAACTTGATCGTGCTTTTGCTTTGTTTAAAGAGTTTGCACCTGTGCTTGAGGCGAAGTACAACGCAAAAATTAATTGGTCGTATGGCCGTAACTTTGTTGAGATGCCTAACGGTTCACGTTGGCATGTCACAGCTGCTACACCTCAGAACGCTCACGGTGCTTCGGCTGATCTTGTTTGCCTTGACGAGATTTGGAGTATCGGCCCCGAAGTGATCTTTGACGCATACCGGCCGACAATGACCGCACGCCCAAACCCTTTGATGTCAATGTGGAGCACGGCCGGCGACGAATCATCAAAAGTGATGTTGCAGCTGCGTGAGCAAGCAATTCACGCAATCGACAACGGCACCCGCTCGGGCTTGTACTTTGCGGAGTGGTCACCGCCACCTGGCGCACCACTTGATAACCCTGACACGTGGCGTTGGTCAAACCCTGCAATGGGTACAACGATCACAGCTGAACGATTGCGCCGCATGTCCGAAACACCAAACAAACAGGCGTTTTATCGTGCTCATTGCAACGTTTGGATATCTGCCGCCGCATCATGGCTACCGGCCGGCCTATGGTCACAACTTGAGACCGGCGACAACATGCCGGCTGGCGGTGTGCTTGCCATTGATGCCGATGTAACAGACCTTCGGTATTGTGGTGTTCGTGTCGCACCGAGACCCGATGGAACGTTGCAGGTCAAATCAGAATTTGTTGTTGAGTCGGCCGAGGCTATGTGGGAAGCAGCCCGAGTGGTCATGGCAGACCCGAATGTGCAACTCGCTATCACGCCCGGCCTCTTTGCCCTTGTCCCGTTGGATTTGTCTCGACGCACCACCGACTTCGGGCAACGAGAAATAACTACCTACACCTCAATTGTTCGCAACATGATTCTCGAGCACAAACTGCTGCACTCAGGCCAAATGGCGTTAGCCGAACAAGTACAGCGTGCCGTGTCAGGCCGAGTAGGAGCAACAATCACACTTTCATCGCAGAAATCGCCTGGCCCCATCGAGCAATGCCGATGCATGGTTGTGGCGGCTGGTATGGCTGCAAAACCGCAAGGCAACGTACGCAAACCCATGATTGGCACCGCTAGATAAATTACACAGGTGTTATTGACATATCCACAGGCTATGTGGAAAACTCGCACGCGTGGGTCTATTTCGCACTAAGCCGGCACCAGCCTTCGGTGTCTCTGACATTAAAGCGGCCGCCGGCGGAGCAGGTAGGCCCGGCGCGTTCAGCTCTTACTCAGTCGGTGCTGGAACTGAGCGCGCTTTGTCAATACCAACGGTAAACCGTGCAGTCGGTCTCATCACTAGCACCATTGCCGGCCTCGATCTCAAGCAGTACACGATGGCGTGGGATTCCGGCTCAGAAGAGTACGAACGCATCTACGTACCAGGCGAATCATGGTTTACTCGGCCTGACCCGAACGTCACACGCAACTTCATCATGTCGGCCACCGTCAAAGACCTCATGCTGGTCGGTAGAGCGTTTTGGTATGTCACCAGCCGTTACAGCACAGGCTTCCCAGCGTCTTACATGTGGCTACCAGCCGACCAAGTGAACACGCTAGACCAGGCCGGCCCCGAGTGGTTTGGAATGTCCAACGATATTCAATTCAACGGTGTAGAGCTGCCAACGGAAAACGTCGTGCAGTTCTTGTCACCGCTTGATGGCATTTTGTGGACAGGAAACCGTGCAATCGACATTGCACACCGCCTAGACGAGGCCGCAAAACGCTTCGCTTCAACCGAAATCGCAGCCGGCTACCTTCAGCAAAAAGACGGCGAACCAATGGCCGGCGACGAACTTTCTGAACTTGCGGGCGCATGGGCTGACGCACGTAGCACGCGTGCGATTGGTGCGCTGAACCAGCATGTTGAGTGGGTCGAGTTCAAATCGAACCCTGCAACGTTGCAGCTGATGGAAGGCCGCCAGCACGCCGCCCTTGAGTTGTCCAGAGTGTGCCAGGTACCTGCGTGGCTTGTCGGTCTCTCGGTTGGTGGGATGACGTACCAGAACAGCCAGCAAGCACGCACCGATCTCATCATGTTCGGTGCTTCACCGTTCATTAATTGCATACAAGAGACACTTAGCCTTGACACCGTGACCCCTAAAGGCCGCCACGTAGAGTTTGACGTTCAACGCTATTTAGAAGGCGCAGACATTATGGGAGACATCCCAGTAGAAGGCCCAGTAGGAGAACCCGCCAATGATTAGATTCACAGCACAATCAGTCACCCTTGACGCAGCTGCAGGTGACGCACCACGCACCATTTCAGGTATCGCCGCCCCTTATGGCGTTGATGCGAACGTTTCTACAGGTCAATCTGTCCGACTTGAAGCAGGTTCGCTACCCACAGACGGCCCTGCCCCTCGGTTGTTGCTCGAGCATGATTCCTCGGCACAGCCGGTGGGCATGGTCACAGCACGCGAAGACACGACCGACGGCATGTTGTTCACAGCTGAAATAGCACGAACTCGTGCCGGTGACGACCTTGTAGAACTGTTGAAGATGGGTGCTTACGACTCGGTGAGCATCGGCATTGAGGCGACCGACGTAGAACAAGACGGCCGCACCACCATCGTAAAAGCAGCCAACTGGAAAGAACTTTCAGTTGTATTTGAACCGGCGTTTGCCGCCGCAAAGATTACACAGATCGCCGCATCCGCTGAGGATGAGGAGAGCACCGAAAACCCAGAAACCACTTCCGAGGAGGAAGAACCTATGTCAGAAAACACCCCTGAGGTCGTGGAAGCAGCAGCCGAGCCGACCCCTACCCCAACGGTCTTTGCTCAGCCAAAGTCGTTCAAGTTGCCATCCGCCTCAGAATGGATTGCTGCAGCTGTTGAAGGCGGCCACCGTTGGCACCAAATCAACGACAACATCCGTGCCGCCGCACCCGATGTGACCACCACCAACAACGACGGCATCCTTCCCGAGCCAATCGTTTCGCCTGTCTACAACGACTACCTCGGCATCCGCCCGGTCATCGACGCTTTCGGCGCACGCGCAATGCCAGGAAGCGGCAAAGTGTTCATTCGCCCATCGGTGTCAACACACACAAGCATGGCTGCACAGTCAGCAGAACTCGCAACGCTTCAAGCCGGCGAGTTTCAAGTTCAGGAAAACCAAGTTACGAAGTCCAGTTATGGCGGCTACGTCACTCTCTCGGAACAGATCATTGATTTCAGCGACCCAGACGTAATCAACCTTGTTCTTGAGGACATGGGGCGCGTGTACGGCCAGACAGTAGACAACGTTGCAGCTGACGCGCTCGTCGCAGGCGCAACCACCACCGGCAACTTCACCGCCGCAAACATCGGTGACCCGACCGAATGGCTTACATGGCTGTACGCCAACGCCGCATACATCCTTGAGAACGCCGGCAACGGCGGCCACCTGCCAACCCACTTGTTCGTTTCGGCAGCAAACTGGGAAGCACTCGGGAAACTTGAAGACGGTCAAGGCCGGCCATTGTTCCCACAGGTAGGCCCAATGAACGCGTTCGGCACGACGACGCCAGGCACCAGCAACTTCGTTGCATTTGGCCTGCAAGTTGTTGTTGACACCAACTTTGACAACACCGGCAACGGCACCATGATCCTCGGAGACACCACCGGCTTCGAAATCTACGAACAGCAAAAAGGCTTCCTGCGAGTACAGAACGCACAGATTCGTGGCACAGACATCTCTTGGATGTCATACTTCGCTACGTTGATGCTCGATCTCAACCGCTACGTCAAAGCCGCATTCGTCTGATTCTCCAGTAGGGACAACACCACGCCATGACCACCTTCAAGATTATCCAATCATCACGCGTTGATGGTTATGGCGTGGTGCAAACCCTTGAACCAGTCGCAAGCATCCCACTCGGCTCACCAATCAACATTGTTGGCAGCAGTCGAGGGCTTGACGGCAACGGCCAACTCGTTTGGTCACTTGTCGATTACGAACTGATACGCGTAGACGACGACGGCACACTCGTCTTCGACTACGACGTACCACGACCCCAACAAGTCATCTTTCCGAACGCCGGCGACGATCTTGCTTACGGTGTTGATACAGGCGAAATCCGTTGGGAACCCGAAGCCACTTGGATCACCTCAGCAGATGTGACCGAATGGCTCGGGATCTCGGCGGCAACCGCTAACGACACAGCGTTCATTGCGACGTGTGTTGCAGCTGCAAACACATACTGTTATCGGGTACGGCACGAAGCCGGCTACCACGACGACTCTGATGCCGTACCTGACAACTCAGTTGCGTTAGGAACAACCATGTATGCGGCAACGCTTTACAGGGAACGTGGCTCGGTTGATTCGTTCGCATCGTTTGATCAGATGGGTGGCGCAGTACCGTTCGGCACAATGCAACGCATTAAACAGTTGTTAGGTGTACCGAGGGCGGCCATCGGTTGACATGGCTGCTACTGGTATTCTTGCCGCCGCTTACAGCAGCGTTACTACTGCTCTCAGCAATGCTGGGCTGGTGGTTGTCACAGACCCGCGTAACGCTCGCCCCATGTCGGTGTTCGTTGAATTACCCGTCGGTAACGCGTTCAACGAAAACATTGTTGACGTAACCATCAGGTTACGCATACTTGCTGCACCGCCAGGTAACCAAGACGCAGCCGACTACCTGCTAACCACCTTCGACACCATTCACCAGCTGCAAACCATCGCAGTTGTAGATTTCACCCCGTCAACCACACAGGTCGGCGACCAACTCATACCGTCATACGACATAAACGTGCGACTCTCAACAAGGAGAAACTAAGAAAATGGCAACCACCACCGTGCTCAGCCAACCGGCTCTGCTCATCAACGCAGTTGACTACAGCGACCAAGCCACCAGCGCAACCGTCACAATCAACTTCGAATCACTCGAGGCAACATCGTTCGCTGACGGCGCACGCAAATACACCGCCGGCCTCGGCAACCACGAAGTGTCAGCAACGCTCATGCTTGCTTACGGCACCTCAGAGGTTGAAGAAAACCTCGCAGCACTTGTTGGCACCACGACCGACGTTGTTGTGTACGCCACCTCGAGCACCACAGCAGGCGTAGCCAACCCTGAGTACACCTTCAGCGGCATGTACCTTGAAAGCATTACGCCAATCAACGGCTCGCTCGGAGAACTACAAACAATTGATTTGACGTTCACCGGCGGCACCTACGTTCGCGCAACTTCCTGAGCATTGAGCACCGACAATGCAACTGGAAATACAGCTCGATCTGGGTGATGGCCCGTTCACAGTACGCACCACGCTCTATTGCTGGGTGCTATGGGAACGCAAAACAAAACAAAAGATTGGTGATCTTGCAGCAGGCCCAGGCTTCGATGATCTCGCATACCTCGCCTATGAGGCATGTAAACAAAACAAGATTGTTGTGCCAGCCGTCTACGACGATTTCTGCAAAAAGATTGTTGATCTCAGTTTGGTTGACGGTGAACCTGACCGCCCTACCGAAGCGGCACCTACCGAAGGCAACTAGCAGAGGTTCTAGTTGCTGTCGGCTGGTGGCCGCATGAAATACCATTTGAAACAACAGACCTCGCAACAGTTGTCGAGGTTTTAAAGGAGAGGAACAAGCAGAATGGCAAAGCCCGCCTTCCGAGTGGCCGCAGAGGCTGAAGGTCTGGCTGACGCTATTCGCACCCTCGGCAAAGTTGATCGAGAACTCAAAAAAGAGTTAGTGCGATCAATGAAAAAGGCTGCTGACCCGCTGGTTGCCGAAGCCCGCAGCCTGATACCGAGCGCAAAACCTCTCACCAACTGGTACGGCTGGAAAGGCGGCTGGGACACCAGCAAAGTCAAACGTGGCATCAAAGTTTCTCAACGCAACACCGCGCAACGCAGCCGTGAAGGCCAACAACAGGAAACCATCCGGTTGCTTTCTTTGACGCAAACGAACGCCGCAGGCGCAATCTTTGATATGGCCGGCAAGGCTGGTGGGCATGGTCGAGGTTCAGAAGGTGCTGCTCGAGGCGAAGCCATGATTCGTAAACTTGACGAGACCCGTACCGCTTCAAGGTCATTGTGGCCCGCAGCTGAACGCCGGCTTGGTGAAGTGCAAGACGCTGTGCGCGACGCTATTGATGACATGGAACGCACATTGAACGAGGAGTTGCGCTGATGGCGATTACCGTACCGATTCTGTCTGAGTGGAACAAAAAAGCGCTTGACAAGGCAACAAAAGACATCGACACGTTTGGCAAGAAGGCCGGCAAAGCGTTTGATGGTTTGGCTAAGGCTGGCCGCAAAGTTGCGCTCGGTGTTGGCGCTGTCGGTGTTGCTGCTGTAGCGATCGGCAAAGACCTGATTGAGGCAGGTGAAGCAGCCGCAACGTCTAATGCACGTATTGATCAGATTGCCGAATCAATGGAATTGTTCGGTGACGAAACAAAAGTTGCCACGAAACGCATTAAAGACCTGGCAAACCAGATTGCACGCAAAACCGGCATCGATCAAAACCAAATCAAACAGGCACAAGCCACCCTGCTGACATTCTCCGAGATCGCAGAAACCGCCGGCGACGTTGGTTCGTCATTTGATCGTGCAACACAAGCCGCAATCGATCTGGCTGCTGCGGGTTTCGGTACAGCTGAGACAAACGCCGTGCAACTCGGCAAAGCCCTCAACGACCCGATAACCGGCCTTACAGCACTCACCCGCTCAGGTGTCACATTCACCGAGCAACAAAAAGAACTGATCGCCTCACTTGTCGAATCGGGCAACACGCTCGAAGCACAAAACATGATTTTGGCCGCCATCGAAACACAAGTCGGTGGTACAGCTGAAGCAACCGCTAACGCATCAGACAAAATGCGTGTTTCGTTCTCACAACTACAAGAACGCCTCGGCGAAAAACTACTGCCAGTATTTGAACGCTTGACAAACTTTGTCATTGATGACCTCTTACCGGCCCTCGAGCGTGCCTACAACTGGGCAATGCCACGTTTTCAGGCCGCATGGGAATCAATATCAAACACACTTGGCCCGATCATCAGCCGGCTACGTGACGAACTCACACCAGTTGTGCAACGCATCGTGACGTTCATGAAAGAAAACACGGCCGTTGTTAAAACGTTTTTGGCTGTCCTCGCTGGTGCAGCTGTAATTGCGATGATTGCCGCACTTGCCGCAGCTGTAGCGTCACTCGCTAATCCTGTTGTGGCCGCTGTCGTCGGCATTGCTGCTCTTGCTGCAGGTTTCAAATACGCTTACGACAACAGCGAAGAGTTTCGAGGCGTGGTGCAACAACTCGCTTCGGATGCTGTGACGCTGTACAACGCCATCAAATCTGTGTACAACATGTACGTCAAACTGCGTGACACCCTCAAAGCGGCACCAGGCGGCCAAAGCGTATTCGGTGCCCTCGGCGACGCGTTCAGCCCATCACGACTACTCACAGGCGGCGTAGGCATCCCATTCATGGCAGACGGCGGCATCGTCACCGGCCCCACAACCGCCGTCATTGGTGAAGCCGGCCCCGAGGCTGTCATCCCGCTTGACCAACTCGGCAGCTTCGGCGGCATGAACGTCACAATCAACATGCCGGCCGGCAGTAACGGCGATGACGTTGTTCAAGCACTACAGAACTACAGCCGGCGCAACGGTGCTGCCCCTATTCCTGTTACATCAAACGCTAGGTTCTGACATGACGGCGTTTGCAGGTTGGCAAATAGATCTGATTGATGGGACAGGCGCAACTGACATTACGTCGTTTGTGCAAGGTTTCAACATCCGTTGCAAAGTCAACATTGGGCGTTTTAGCCCAACAAACGTTGTGCTGACGTTGAACAACAACGAAGGTGACTTCACGCCGGCTGAGGGCGGTGGTACCGGCACCTATGCTTCGATTGATTGGCTAACGAAAGCCATCAGGATTGCGCCGTCAGCAAACGTCAATTTGTTTACGGCAACTACGTTTGTTTCTAATTTCAAAATGCGTGACGATGGCACTAGTTCATCTGTACAGCTCACTTGTGAGGATTGGATGTCGATAGCGTCAAGCGAACTATTTGATATCACCGAAAACACAACAACAACCGATTTCACAGCGTTTATTGAAAACGTGATTGAAGGTGCTTCAGGTTTTGGGCCAGGCGCAACACTCCCAGACTACGGACAGCCGACGTACACCACCGAAGTAGGATTAACCAACTGGAGCGAATTTGTAGGCGACACGGTTGCCGACAACCTTGCACGACCAGCTGCAACAAACGTAACTACCCTTGATTACATCAACGAAGCGGTCTTTGGGGGCTACCCATCAATCGTGATCCCCACAAGCGCTGTACCATTTGCGCTGGCCTCACAAATTACCTACAACGCAAGTTGTCTCAACCGCACATTGACTTATGAGTACACTTGGCGCATACCGTTTTCGTTTTCAGACAACCCGAGCGGCACAACACTCGCTTTTGCAGAACTTGACCCCGGTTTTGATTTTGAAGAAATCACCAACACCGCAACCGTCACTTCAGGCATAACCGGAGTAACAAGCCAAACCTCAACAAACACCGGCACCGGCAACAGCTACGGCACACGATCGCGTTCCTACAACAACACCGGCAACAACAACGAAACCGACAACGGCCTAGACGCTGGCGCACTTGAGGCCGCAGAATTCTGGACAAAACGCCAAAGCAACGCAAGGTACATACCACGCCGGCTTATTACTTCAATCGAGTTGATTGATGACCGTAACGGTGCGGCAGCTGCGAGCACGCTGATTGATTTGATGCAAGCGGTTCGTGGCATGTTTCAGCCGTGCGATATCACGTACACACCGACCGGCGGCACACAAGTCACAGCAAACTGTGTGATCTCGGGTCGCACCATTCAAGCAACACCAGGCCGCACAACAATCACCCTCGACTTGTTGCCGGCGCAGGATTATCAGTCGTTTGTGCTTGACTCAAGCACTCTCGGCGTGTTGGACACGAACAGATTAGGATAGAAAACTATGGCTTTCCCTTATTCGTCGGGCGATGTGCTCACAGCAGCAGACCTGAACGCCAGTTTCGGCATGGTGTTCATCAAATCTGTTTCGATTAGTTCAGGTGCTGCATTTGTGCAGGTCAATGGTGCTTTCAGCGGTACTTTCGACAACTACCGCATTGTCATCAACAACATAAATAATTCAACAGGAAACCAGGGGCTTACATTCACATGGCCGGGAATAACCACAGGATGGTATGGAAACCGAACGCAAATGATCGACAGCTCAACGTCATTGACCGTTGGAACACACCAAAACAACATTCCAATTGTCGGGGTTGTTCAAACATCGAATCAAAGCGGGCTGACGATGGATGTGTTATCGCCTGCGATAGCGATTCGTAGCGTGATTATGGGTAGTTATTATGGAAACTACAACGGCACGTTCAGTTACCAGCACAATGTTTCTACCGCCTACACCGCGTTCAGTATTGCTCCGCAGGCTGGCACGTTTACGGGTGGCACAATTCGGGTGTACGGATACAACAACGGGTGATCACAATGGCTACATGGAATAGAGCAGAACTAGAAGAACTACACCCTGACGGCTCGGTCAACGTGCAGATTGACGACGAAGTTACGCCAATGACCACCGAAGAATGGTCAACATGGATCGACCAACAGGTAGGCACCGAAAAACCTGAGGAGCCGCCAGCATGATTCGCGCAACGATTCTTGTGTTTATCGGTTTAGCGATTACCGCTTTAGGTATTTGGGGCCTGCAGGAGTGAAGTATGTGGTTGCCGCAGCTGCAGTTCTTTTTGCGTCGGCAGGTTGCACGATGCACGGCTACCGCTACCCCTGCCAAAACCCTGACAACTGGACACAACCACGCTGCAACTATCCGATATGTACCATCGAGGGCAACTGCCCTAACGATGTGCTGCCACGTTGCGGCACACAACTAGGAAGAATGTGCTCCGATGTTTACGACTAGACGCGAACGGTACAACTCCGAAGAACTAAAAGCCCGCCTCATTTTTGTGGTCGGCATCGGCCTCACAATGTCATTTGTTGCCGCCTTGCTCACCATTCTTTACGGCCTGCTGTTCATTTCGCAACCGATAACCAAACAAGCACCAAACGACGCTGCTGCTTGGGAACTTCTAACACCAATGGTGCTGTTCTTAACAGGCGCACTCTCAGGAGTGCTGGCCTCGAACGGCATGAAAGGAAAAAAAGACAATGACTAACGAACAACTACGAGACTACGCAGAACGGGCCATCGCGACCGCCGCACAAGCCGGTATTGCGTCATACATGGTTGGGGCCGGCTGGAAAGCCGCCGGTGCAGCTGCGATCGGTGCAGGTTTAGCTGTCGTGAAGGCTGCTACAAAGCAGCGTTTGGCAAAGCCTAAGGTGGAAGCATGAGGCCCTACACAGGTACAGACAAGATCGCTTCAGGTAAGCGTGCAGGCACCGAAGCGTTTGTTGCCGCTATTCAGAACGCTTCAGGCCGGCAGGTATGGAACAACGGCACGTTCGGTGTACGTAAAAAGCGTGGCTCACAGTCATCAAACCTGTCTGGCATGTCTGTTCACGCAACTGGCCGTGCCGCCGATCTCAGCCGGCGTGCGTGGTCGGGTCGCCCTGGCTGCTCACGTGCAGACCTCGAAAAAGTCATTAATTGGCTTGTGTCAATCGCTGACGACATCGGCCTCGAGTACCTCGCAGATTACGAGTACGGCTCAGGTGGGCGTGGCTGGCGTTGCGACCGTGACGACTGGAACATCTACCGGCCAGGTGTCATCAAAGGCGGCGGTAGCGGCGACTGGATACACATTGAACTAGACAATGAGCACGCCGACACAACCGACTGGATAGATGCCGCAATGGCCACGTTCCCGCTCGGCAACCACGTACCAGCCAAAGACACCAAAACCGGTTGGAAAACATGCCGGCTCGGTGACAACGGCGACAACGTACGCGAAGTACAAGCAACACTCAAAGCAGCTGGCTACAAAAACTCGAGCGGTCGCAAACCGATCGTGGTTGACGGCGACTTCGGAGCAACAACCGACAAGCGTGTCAGGCAATACCAGAAAGAACACGGCCTAGTCGTTGACGGCATTGTCGGCCCACAAACCGCCGGCCACATGCAAATTGCTTGACAATGTGACACCCTGAGCGCATAATGAGGTCTCCAGCCAATAACAAAAGGAGACCAAACATGCGTACTATTGCCGCATTGGCCGTTGCGACGGCCGCATCGCTTTATGGGCTGTACGGCCCAACATTTGTACCTGAACTACCACCCAACACGACGGCAAGCACAATAGAACAGGTACAGCCGGCACCATCCACAATTGGCGTTGTTACGGTGCCGGCACAATCGCCCTCGGATG
>WLWF01002936.1_pt1 | contig 11713 bp, 11 predicted proteins | sample 6718331 | NCBI WGS metagenome assembly WLWF01 (sample SAMN12718692, study PRJNA515312) | sponge metagenome | isolation source: marine sponge | host: Mycale hentscheli | place: New Zealand: South Island, Marlborough, Capsize Point | collected 2003-05-01
TTCGTTGGGTCCCATTGGACCATCATACATGGAACGCATCGCGAAGATGAGTCCAGTAGGACCAGTCATTGGCTGAACACCACATACGTCGTATGCGATGAGGTTAGGCATGGAGCGTCTGATCAAGGAGATCATGACGGGGTCGAAACCAGCTACAGGACCACGTCCATCAGCATAGCTGGAGAAACCAGGAGCTAGGTCACCATCAACAGAGGTGACAGGTAGCTGCATACCAGCAGGGTATCCATCACCAGCAGGGTTAGTATTAACGGTTGGTGGTCCACCCTGTTGTGTAGGGGTGTAACCATTTTCTGATAGAAGACCTGCGTTAACGCCCATTGCGGACTGTTCGCGGAGATATCTCTCTTGGTTTTCGAGTAGTTGTGCAGTGACAGCCTTTCTATAAGTATCTTTAATCTCAGGGAGATCTTGATGACCTAGAATGGGCTCCCACTTTTCGGTTAAGTAATTAGACATTGCTTTGTTTTACCTTAAAGTTGGATGTTTCAGTTAACAGTTCTTGATAGTGCACGAGCATATGATGCCATAGGGCCACTCATGCTATCAAAAGCTGATGGTTGTACAGGCTCGGCAGATTCCTCTAGGTATTCACCTGTGGTCTGCTGCTGTTGAGCAGTTCCAGAAGTGAAAGATTCTTTTAGGACTCCGAGTTTGTGACGATAATCTTCTTCACTTTCAAACTCTACACTTTCTGATAGACCAGAGAGTCTGTCCTTAGCAGCCTGGGATAGATCCCAAGATACATCAGATAGAATAGCATCTCTCTGGAAACCAGACATACGAGAGGAAAGGCCAACATTGACCTCAATCTGCTCGTTGAGTTTGTCTTCCATGTCATCAAGCTTAGCGACCATAGATTCGAAAATGTCATACTTCTCGTCAGGAAGTGTGACATAGTGGTCTTCGAAGAGTGACTTGAGACCTTGCATAAAGGACTCAGACAACTCGTTACGAATACCATTTTCTACTACGAGCTTATTTTCTTCCAGCCATTGCTGACTGGTATAGTTGAGGAAACCCTCTACCTTCTCTGCGATCTCTTGAACTTCCGTCTCGAATCTCGCAGAGAATTCTTCCTCTAGGCGTTGGACTTCGATCTGGAGTTTCTTATTGAGTGCAGTTTCAAAAATGATTTTAGCCTTGGACTTGAAATCATCAGAGGCATCCTTGGAGTCGGCAAGTTCAGAGAGATTCTCTGCTGCTTGACCATCAACTTCAAGGTGCTCAGCAGCCATTCCGTCTACTTGTGTTTTCACAGTAGCGGAAGGACTACCAGGTTTAGTAATACCATATGCTACCTCAGCTCCAATGCTGCCCTTTTCAGTGCTAGCATCGGGTCTGCCAGGTTTTGAACCATTATAGTTTGCGTCGTATGGAAGTACATCACCTTTGATGGAATCCATGGAACCTTCGCCAGCAGCTGCTTTATTGTTCACTGCTGTCTTAGATTGACCGGGGGTATAGATATTAAGCTTGGATGAATTATCATCAGCTCTATAATTTAGGTTGGTGGGCCCACCCTGGTCTTGCTTGGGGGATGCAACATTACCTGGTGTTACATCATGACCAATGGAATCCATTGATCCTTCCCCTTTAGACGCCTTATCATTGACTGCTGTCTTAGTTTGTGCCATGTGTCTATGCTAGTTTCAGATATTTAGTCAGTTTTATTTATTAAATCCGTAGATTTATGGTAGTTAATTACGGAAAATCAACCCATCAACAGGTCGTGAAACCCATCCAGGATTGCTTCGTTGAGTTGAGAGGCAGGAGCACTATCGATAGTCTCCTTTACTCTCTGGACATCACATTCTTTTAGTAGTCCATTATCCCAGACCCATTCTCGTCCTTCCATAATACCTTGAACGAAAGCATCTGGAGCGCTGGGGTCTGCAACAATGTCAGCAGCAGTCGCCAACATGAAATCTTCGCCCACATAATTAGCGCCATTCTTATTAACGAGAGATCCCATGCCGCGTGAAGAAACGCCCAGCGTAACCCCATCGTTGAGAAGGGCACCTGCGATTCTTCCCATTGGAGTCTCAAGAATCTTTGCTTTTCCAATGAAGTTGCTCCCTTCTTGTTTTAGTGATGTGATCTTATGAGAAACCCTATCAAGATTGACTGTTGGTCCATCAGGGTGACCTAACTCTCCCATCGCCCTGTTCTTTGCGATGTACTGTTCGTTGTAACGACCAACTTCCTTAGCGAGGATATTACTTTCGTAAATACGACCGTTCCTGTTTTTGATATCACCTTGTAGGAATGGACCGGTAATATGGAATGTCTTCTTACCATTCTTTTCCTCTGTAATAACCTGTACGGTTTCAATCTCCTCTCTAATCAGCTTCATCTGTGGTCTCCTCGGTTGGTTCTTGTTCTAAATTGGCTTCTGGCTCTTCAGCCGTAATCTCATCTGCTACTGATTTAAAATAATCAGTGGCAACATGAGGTTTGAAATCATTGATTGCTTGATAAGTTTTATTCAGTAGTTCCTGATTCAATACATCAGAAGCTTCTGCATTCTTACCTTGTACAATCAAATCAATCAGTTCTGATACTCTAGACATAACAGTTGTAATTTATAATATTATTTAGGATCTACTACATTGGGGCTACTGAAGGTCCACCCATACTGGATCCACTATTGGTGACAGGACTACTACCACCTGGTGCTGTTGGCATAGGTTGTCCATCCATATCCATGTCTCCAGGGATACCTTGCATGTCCCCAGTAATTTCTCCACCACCCTGTGGATTGTTCTTGATATTCTGATTCTGTAACATCTGTGCATTGGGATCAGGTATGATACCAACATTCCTTTCATAAGAAATCTGTTTATCAATCTCTTTGATCTCACCATCAGTGTACCCAAGTAGTTTGTTGCGAACCTGATAGACAGAGAAGTACTTACCAAGATAGGGTTCAGCCATACCAGCCATCTCCAGTCTGTTCTTCATCATCTCCATCTCTCTCAGTTCGGAGAAGTGGTTGTCATAGATGAAGTCAAACTGAATATGTTCTTTCATAGAGTCAAACTCTTTAGGTGACACAACTCCCTTTAGTACAAGTTGTGTCTTCAGTAGATCAACAAAGAGGAATGAGAATCTCTTCCTCATCCTACCTACAAACTTAGCAAACTTGACCTCATCTCTCATGATGTTGTCTGACTTACCAATCTGGAATCCAGATCCACTATCCTGTCTGGATACAGGAACGTTCAGTGATCTGTACAGTTTGTCTTGGAAGTACTTGAGGTCTTCGAGCTCTCCCAAGTTCTGTCCACCTGGCAAAGTAGACACTTCTGTGCCACGGCCTCCCTCTCTTCTGGGGAGCCAATAATCTTCCAACATGGACATGTATTTCTTTTCATCACGAATCTCTCCAGTGTTTTGGTCGTAAGAAATCTTGGTTCTGTATCTTGCCATGACATCACGAAGATAATTCTCCGCCTTTGCCTTAGGTAAATTACCTACATCAATATAGAATAGTCTTCTTTCTGGTGCCCTTGCCATACGATAGATGACAATTGCATCCTCCATCCATCTTAGTTGATTGAGAGACTTGTTACCTTTGTTAAGGTAGGACAACACCTGTCCTGAGTTACCATCTACCAGACCTGATGTGATATAGGTGACTGCATCTCTGGCAATACGAACAGTCTCTCCCTTATTACCAAACCCACCATAACCATTACCCATATAGTTCATACCCTTCTTGTTATACAAGAAGTACTCCACTACCCTAGCTGGCATCTGTGCTGATGCTTGACCAAAGGTTTGTGGTTCCTTGGAAGAGTAGGTGGGCTTTGCGTTCTTAAGTTGAGGTGCTGGTAGTTGTGGTGTCTTTTTATATTCTCTGATAGGTCTTATTTTTAATGAATCTATATTTCTAATATCTGTAATACCTCTCTCTGGATTATTTAAATCAACAACTTTGTGATAATAAAGACGACCATCAATATACCACTTACGAAACATCTCATGTGCTTTGTTGTTATAGTCTAAGAGATGTAGAAGATAAGCAAACTCTTCTCTGATGATTGTCTTGACTCGTTCAGATACATCTAGGTTAGATAATTCAATTGCAACTGGGACATCATTAGTGTCACTAACAATAGCTTCGTTAATAATATCTTCAATGGCAGAGTCCACCTCTGGGTGAAGGGCCATACACCTATATCTTTTAATCAATTCGTAATCTTTGGTTGCCCCAGAGTCCATGGGCATCCCATAACCAGTGAGACCACCTGCGGCAACAGTAACTCCGTCATCCTGATTGGGTGGTACCGGAGATAACTTTTGAATTTCTTCTAATTCATCCTTCTTGTAGGTAAAACCAAACAGTCGGGAACTTTGTCCAGGATTCACGTTTTATTCTTATGTCTTTCCAGTATTTAGGTATTAAAAAAGGGGGTCATTTGACCCCCTGATATTAACTGACGATGACTGACTGGTTCCCAACTGGATCCGGTAGTTGGTTTCCACCGAGGTCTGATCCCTCAGCGTTCTTACCACCAGCGTGCCAGTACTGGACACAGAAGGTAACATCGTATTCTTCTAGTGTATCGTTTGAGTCAAAGGCAAGTTGAATCTCACCCATTGTGTATGGCCAAATGCCATTGAACTCATACATTCTGAGTTGTTCTCCTTGTCTGTTCAACTGTCTGACTTGAGCCTGACCGAAGTAACCTTTACCAACACCACTACCACGAGTTGTGGTGCTGTCCATCTGGTTTAGACCAAGAGCATAGTTATGGTTCTGAATGATCTCCCCCCACTTCTCAAATGCCTGACGAAGTTTAAAGTCAGAGTCATTGAGAACTGTGGTAGACCAGTCAGCAAAGGTTCTGTCCCCTGCTACCTTTAGTCTACGACCACGGAAGGGAACATCGATGACACCGATTTGTGAACCGGGCATCGTAGAAGCCTTTACAAGGAAGGTTGACTTCCTTGAAAGTTCAGCACCACCACCACCGATCGCATCGATTACGATCTGTGGGAATGAGATGTTGACCTCGAACATGGTGGGGCGTACCCCACCGTTAGCCAAGGCCGACTTAAAATTTTCAATACTTTCTTTGGATGTGTAAGCCATGTGTTTTTAACTCCTTGATTACTGGTTGACGAGGTTGTTTCTTCTTACGATGGCGACTGCCTCACCGAAGGATACGCCAGACTTAGTAGCAACGAAAGTAAGTTGTACAAAGTTGATGGATCTGTTGGGTTTGATGTAGATGTCAGCAACGAATTCGTTGCGATCAATTACCTCTGGAGTGTTATTCGACGGATCACACACGACTAGGAAGTCAGTAAGACCACGCTTTGATTGTACATCACGCAAGAATGGGTTCACATTATTTTTAAAGAGTACCCTTGTTGGTACATCATTGAATTCGAATAGGACTGACTTAGCGATCTTAGCAATCTCTCTTTCACAGTAGATGAAGAGTTTTCTTACATTGATACGACTGAAAGCAGAGGAGTAAGACAGGGCTGTCTTATCACCATAGAGGACTGTTCCTTCACCAGGGAATGTGACAACTGGGTTGACACGAGCAGTGAAGATCTGATCTCTTTGTGCCTTACTAGGATCATAACCTAGTTTGACAACATGCTTGATTTGTCCTCTGGACATACCAGCAGGTGAGAAGAATGGTTCTGATACCAATGAAGTCTGAGCCATTGTACCAGCAATGTCAGCATTCATAGGAACATATCTGTACTTGTCAGAGAACCTATCGTACATATACTTGTAACCACTGTCGATTACAGCATAGGAAGAAGAGGCAATTCTATTAGCCCATTGAATAATGTTCTGTGTAATCTTACCAGCATTAACTGGGTCAAGAGCAGCACATCTTGGAGGACTGACAAGTGCAATACAAGTCTTAAGGTTCTCAGCAATAGAGATAATGAAGTTTGCCTTTCCGACAGCAGATGAAACTTCTTCTGAATAACTTACTGAACCAGAAGACTGAGTGTAAGTCATAAGGTCAGAAGCAGGACCCTGTAGAATGTAGTCTAGGTCAGAGACATTCTCGTCTTCGATCTTAGAGTAACCAGCTTGTAGTTCACCAAGTGAAGCTGTGAGTTGATCCTCGCCACCAAGTAGTAGGTAGGGGATATCGATCATTGTTTGATCAGCAATCTCAGCGAGGGTATCAAAGTTAAGAGCACCAAATCTGGGCTCCAAGTAAGCTGCCTTCAGACCAGTAGAAATTACTGTACCTGCAACCACTCTACCATAATTGATACCTTCATCTACACCATCATCACCAGTGGAGTGATTGAATCCAATCTCTCTAACTCTCTCATTAGAGTAGATGAACTCGGAGTTGTTGTTGAGTAGGTTAGCATAGTAGTTATCAGAACCCTCCATAGTCTTACCACCTTTGAACTTAGAACATAGGAAGTATGACTCAAGTACTGAACCCTTTTGGTTAGTTACATTACCCAAGGCATCATAAACAATGATGTTCATCTCATCATCCATAGCACCAAGTTCTCTTGCCTGAGCAGAGGTACCAGGTCTAGGAGCAAACTGACTCCAGGGAATACCAGAGAAGGCTACCTGTTGTGAGTACCAGTCATTGGTAAAGATGATTTGATGGATTTGATTGTTGATTGGATTAAAGATGTAATCACTCTGTTTGGGCACATAGTCTGTGACCCACTTCTCTTGGATAGCATCCCAAGAAATAATATCACCAGTTGCGCCAGTTACGGTAGCAACACCACCCACAGGAACTTCAATTTGATTACCTTCATCATCGATATCATAGATTGGGTTACCTGCTGTATTAACTGCAGCCTTGCCCTTATAAATGATCTCTCCGTCAAATGGTAGGTTGGGCCAGTTGTACTGCATACCCTCGTTTCTGGAGTAGGTCCTACCTTCCCAGATGACATCAACAACCTGTGTTCCGTTTGTTCTATAGAAGACAAACTCACCTAGGTCATAGATGTTCTTAATAACACCAATTTCACTACCAAACTGGTTAGTGATTACATCACCATCTCCATAGTCACCATAGATTGTAGAACCTGTCTCTTGAAGTGTAGCGATAGGTGAAATGGCAACCGTGTAGTAAAGGGGAGAAGCATCAACATCGTCCGATTCCATTTCTATAGAAGAAATAATCGCTGTAGCACCACCAAATTTAATCACTGTGCCTTCTGGTGAAGTTTCAGCAGTAACTTCAATCACTGCCTGCTCACTGGGAGCCACACCTGGAATGTTAGTCTTAACTCTGTCACCCTTTCTGTAACCAACAGGGGCACTTGCTGAGTAAACATTTGCAGCTGTAACCTTACCGTTAACAATAGCTAGGTTGACTTTGAGTCCAGTACCGTTTGCATTGCCATCTTCAGTTGTGACATTGATAACATCAACAGCAGTTCTAAGACCACTCAAGTCACCCTCATCAGTTCTAAGGTTACTACCTTCATAACCTTCAACTACACCCAAGGTATCAATACCAACAGGGTCAAAGTCTAGTGAGGTTGGAACGAACTTTGCATATCTTGCAACACCCGCACCGACAGGAACTGTCGTATCAGTATCTCCTTCTTCGGGGAAGATCTCAACAGCAGCCTTCTCAAGGTCAGTTCTAGAAGCCAAGGGACGATTGTCTTCATGAGCTGTACCACCATCCCAGTTTTGTGGGGTGTTAGCTAGTTCATTGTTGGGATCAAAAGCAGCGTCTCCACCACTAGCAATGATAGTCTTGGATGTACTAACGAGTGGGGCTTCTTTCTTAAGGGTAAGCTGATAGTCAGCACCCTTGTCGATGACAGCAACACCAATACCATTAGACCAGGTACCAGGTGTTCTACCAATGAAAACACCACCTGTACCAGGAACTCTTTGACCAGAGTTCATTGAGTATTGTGTAGTAACCAGACCACCTTTGGTTACAAAGTAATCTTCTTGGTTCTTAATGTAGAGTGCACTTGTAGTTTCACTCTGTTCAATAATTGTTGGATCTTTATCACCAGATCTTAGATACTGGAAGTGGTCCGTAGAATTCCTCATCTTCTGAGGATGGAACACATTAGTAGATTTGTCAACGGCATCACCCATCTCATCGTCAGCTCTGACGACATAACAAGTTCCAGAGTACTCTAGGAAGTTGTTAATAGAATGCCAATACTCGTAGTTTGCGTCGGTTGGTTCACCGAAAATACGCTTGAGTTCAAGTTCTTCTGTGATGAGTGTGGTTTGATCCACAGGTCCTTTTTGAAAGGGACCAACACAGAATCCTACATTTTGTGTGATGGCATCAGCTGTGCCTCTAGTTAAGTCGATCTCCTGGACAAAAATGCCAGGAGACGCCGTTTTAATAGTCATACACTACTCCAATAGGATATTCAGTTATATTTAGATTTTCCTATCTTTACGGAGTATTTTATACGAACTGATTGTGGTGGTAGAACACCCTATTACCAATTAGACCACCAGGATGGATTAGCGGGTTCTCCATATGTCCTTTGTTCCCATTCCCAGGGACTATGTGGTGTCCCATATTCATCATAACTATTATCCTTCTTCCACACCAATCCAGCTTCTTTGTCAACCTGAACATCATCCTCTGCCCCATCCAAGATGAAACCAAAGGGTGACATATCAGATTCTAGTCCTAACTTATCCTCCTCATACATCTCCTCTCTGACTGATTGGTCAGTCATTTCTTTGAAGTAATCCTGTGCCACAGCCCAGGCATAGATGACCATACACATCACCAGGTCATCATGACACCCATCCTCGGCAGAGAATGAATCCTTTTTCTCAACGAAGGTCGTCAGTTCGTTAATAATTTGAAAGTCCTTGAATAGAATCTTATCTGATTCCACCATCTGTTTTAGGTTAGAACACCCTAGTTTCTTGGGTGCCTTAGCCATCTTCAGACCTAGTTGTACCTTACCACCAGAGAAACCATGTCCTAATACCTGACCATTACGCCCCCTCATGGCTGTCATCAATAAGTTTTCATACTCCATATCATAGAAGATAATAGATGCAACCTGGTCACCAATATCATTCACCTCACATAGAATCCAGGCATTATTATACTTCTTACACATATGTACAATAATGTCTGGGAACAACATTGGTTTGATTGTATTGTTCCTATACTTGGCCACCAGACGGTGTGGATACTGTGTAATATCAATCAGAATAAACGCAGAGTAATCCAGTCTCATACCCCGAGACACATCAACTGTCATGATATATTCATGACCAGGAATGGGTTCTTCATAAACATCCAACCCAGCAGAGGATGCAATGGGGTCATCATATGTCAATGACTTCAGCTTACTACCAGTGATCAATGTACCAGCAGAACCAATGAAGTCACACTCAAACTCTTGAGCAAACTGTTGTTCACTGGTGTTAGATATGGTCTCTTGTTTCCACTTATCATCTCTACCTGGTACCTCTGACCAGTGGGCTTCAATACTATTATAACTATTCCTTCCTTTCTCTGCATCATTCCACAACTTATAGAAGTGGTTCATCCCATTGGGGGTAGATACAATGATAACTTTGGTGGACTTACCAGATGAAATTGTAGGATATACAGAGGAGAAGAATTCGTCTGCGATTCCGGTCGGAACGAACGCAAACTCATCCAACATTACAATATTATAACTAAAGCCACGGACAGCAGAACTAGAAGTTGAACTAGCAGTGATGCGTGACCCATTCTCAAGTTCGATAGAACCTTTGTTCCACGCAAGTACACCTTGTTGTAACCACTTTGGAAGATTTTCATAGGAGGTTTGTAGTTTTGCCATCAATTCGAAGGATGTCTCCCTCTTGTTGGCTAGAATAGCCACATTGATATTGTCTCTGAAGATAGCCTGATGAATCAGGAAGGCTGTAACTGTAACAGACTTACCAGACTGACGGGGTAGCTTACAGATTGTGAATCTATTATCTCTAAAACTCTGTACTAGTTTCTGTTGGAATGGATATGGTATGAAAGGAACAATACCATCATCCAATGAAATAACTTTAATATAATTTGTAAGAAAGTATTCTGGGTCACTAGAACACTTAATAATTTCTGCTACTTGTTCTTTTGTAAAGTCAAGTTTAACTCCCCTCTGTTTCAATAGGGGATTCGATTTATAAGCTGAATCAGATGCCATCAGTTTTCATCTCCAAGAATTGCGTAAATTACCCAACAGACACCAACCAATCCAATTGATATCAATACAATAACACTCCAAGTGGGGTCGTTGGGGTTCTCTAAAGGACTCAATAATAAATTCATATAACTCAATCGTGTTGGCGCCAATCATCAGTGCGTTCTTGATGAAACCAATCTGAGATATCATCTGCACTGCTAAAACCTGAGCTATGTTTACTAGGGTCTGGGTCTCCCAAGTCCATATCATTTAAAAAATTATCCAGACCCCCCTCAGGAGAGCCTGGATTGCGGGCATTTCGTCTTGCCTTTCTTAACATTTCACCGGCAGACCTATTAGACTTGGCTAGTTTGTTAGCCCATATCATCTCCTTTAATGCAACTTCTTGGTTAGTAGCAACTCTTTGACAAATAAACTCTAACCTAAGTCTATACTCTGTCGATAACATAATAACCTTTGTTTTAGTTATTTATTGTAGAATATAACTAAACCTTTCTGATAGTTTCAATCTTTTCTTTGAAGACTCTTCTCATTTTAGACATTACATTTCTGTCTTCATGTCCTCTGGGACCATGTTTCAGAACTCTGATGTGCTTTTGACTCAGTTCAAGACCACTATCTAGTAGTCTCTTTCTCCAAGACTTAGACATTCTTCCAATCCTCCACTAGTGTGTACTCTGGGTATTCGTCCCTCAACCTCTTCTGGAACCTAGCATTAAAGCTCGGTGGGTTGAGTGGACGAAGTTGGAGCATCTCTTTTCTCATATTGTTCCAGATAATGTTGTTGCCATAGGTATTTTTTCTGTAAGTCATTACACAAATGTAAAGTTATAACCTGGAAAGTATTTCTCTACCATTGCTGGCACACCATACCTACCCAGTTGTCCATTACCACCCCAACTAATCTCAATGGTCTTGGTTTCTTCATTGACCACATGCTTGTAGGGGAAGTTAGGAGGAGTAGTGGAATGATTTTCCTTTCTTGTTGGAGTCATTGGTTTTGGAATCCGAAGGTTTCTTCTGTGATCTTACCACACCTTTGCTCGTTTGTCCAATCCCCTTGTCTGGGTTGTTACCCAGCTTGGCTTTTCCAATAGAGAATGGTTTGCCTTTCTCATCACCAGTCATGTTCAACTTAGCATCCTTACCCTTCCTTTGGGTAATAACACTATGTTGTGCTTCACCAGAAGGTCCTTTCTTCTTACCCTGGTTCTTTATCATCCTTTCAAATCCCTTCCTGGATTGTTTCTTGGGATTACGAGTGACCTGGTATGACACTTCAGTGTCTATACCCTTACCTTTTCCTTCATCATAGGATCCAACAGACTTACTAAACCCATGTCCTTTCCTACGAAGTTTCTTTTCAAGTGACTTTCGTTCTGACTTGTTCTCTTTCTCTGACTGACTACCACGATCCCTTGAGATCATTGCAGTGTCTCTCTCCTTTGTATTCCTTACCATCTTATTGACAGTAGCTTCATTCAGAAAATCTTGATACTTTTTCATGGTACTAACAGTTCCAACGACGACGTGC
>WLWF01002938.1_pt1 | contig 11706 bp, 17 predicted proteins | sample 6718331 | NCBI WGS metagenome assembly WLWF01 (sample SAMN12718692, study PRJNA515312) | sponge metagenome | isolation source: marine sponge | host: Mycale hentscheli | place: New Zealand: South Island, Marlborough, Capsize Point | collected 2003-05-01
TGGGGAAGAACCCAGCCAACCTTCCTATCCCCAAACTGGAAGGAGCCATCAACCTTGAAGTGAGAGCAGGTCGAAGTGGTTCACGCAAGGGCAAGGATGGTATTGAGCGAGTATCAGGAGGGCTCCGAGTGCAAGGGCGATTGCAGTTTGACGGCAAGTCTGACCGCGAGGTGCAAGAGGCTGCGATTCTGAAGCTCTCCCCGGAACGCAAGTTCGATGGCGTTAGCGACGATTTTGTGGCGGGCGCATTCGAATATGTGGTTGCGGGGTCGCGCCCGCAGGGCCGAAACGACGCGCTATATCAGACGCGTGCGGTAGCTGTCAAGGCTGACTCTGACCACAAGACCATGGCGCAGATTCGAGAGGACGCCCGCCTGAAAAAACAGAACCGCTGGAACCTAGACGCCGGAGCTAAGAACTAATGACTCAACTTACTTTCACACAAGACCCCACGATCGCCTACGCTGGCCTACGGGCGGATAACGGCTTTGCGGATATCATCTCGGGACTGGCGTCTAGCCGTAAGCTGGTGTCGGTGGCTGTTACAGCCGATGACAGTCAGCTTTACACCGTGACTATCAATGGTACGGATTTTGAGTTCACTTCGGACGCGTCTGCTACGACTGCTGAAATCACGGCGGGTTTGGTGGCCGCTATCGAGGGTGGGTCAGAACCCGTAACGGCTGTGGGTACGGACACACCATTCACCATAGAGTCCACTATTGACGGCGATGCTGGGGACTTCACCTCGGCGTATGCCGCTGGAGGTACCGGTGACCTGGTAGAGACTGTCGTGATCGAACAGGGTCAGCTACTTCCGTTCGGGAAGTACGTCTCCCGGGATACTAACCACCCTGAGGACAAGGCGGTCAGACTCCCACGTGTGGCTACTGACATTACTACGACCACAAACAACATGGGTGTGGTGATGGAGGATCGTGCTCGTGAAGATAACGCCGAGCAATTCCGTGCCAACACTATGGTTCCGGTTCTTAGGAGGGGTCGAATCTACGTGCAAGTGGAGCAGGCGGTTGCTAAGGGGGGTGCCGTGTTCGTGCGGTATGCGGCTGGCGGTAACGGTGCGGGGAGTTTTGGTGCGGATTCAGGCACCAGTGAGCGCGAGACGCTACCTAATGCTGTTTATATGTCGTCCGCCGCTGTAGACGGCTTTGCTATTGTGGACATTGGATAAAATCATGCGTGAAGACCTAATCAAAGCACTACTTTCCTCGGACGCACGTTTCGACGCAAAAACTAGCTTGTTTCTAGCTCAGCAGCTAGAGACGATCGAATCTGCAGTCTACAATATTGAGTATCCCGAACTCAAGTGGCGTCGATTCATCCCCGTCGACGGGTCGTATGACGAGGGTGTCGAGACCATCTCGTACTACGAGTACGACATGTTCGGAATGGCGGAGTGGATCGCGAACTACGCCAAAGACCTCCCTAACGTCAGTATCCGAGGCGAGAAATTTTCTTCAACCGTCGAGGGCATCGGTGCTAGTTACCATTACTCTACCCAAGATTTGCGGGCAGCGGCATTCGCCAACATCCCGTTGACGTCAGAATTGGCTGAGGCGGCGGCGGAATTTATTGAGCGCAAGCTCGACGAAGCTGCGGCTTTCGGCGCCCCCGAGCTTAATATGGGTGGGTTTACGAACGCCACCAACGTACCTATCGATACGGCTGCGGACAACGGTGCGGGGTCTACGTTTTGGGTCGACAAAACTTCTGATCAGATTCTTGCCGATTTGCACGCTTTGACGGTTGCACAGTGGGAGGAAACCGTCGAACTGCACCCGCCCACCAATCTGATTCTGCCTACTAGCCTGTACGGGCTAATTGCCACTAAGCGCATCGGCGTGGATGTGGGTACTACGGTACTCCAGATGTTTGGTCAAATGAATCCTTGGGTGTCGGTGCAGGGCGTCGATTCCTGGAATCGTCTCGAGACTGCAAGCGCGACCGGCACGCCGCGTATCGTCTGCTACAAGAAAAACCCGCGCGTGGTCAAAGCCGCCATGCCGATGGAGGTCAAACAGTACGAACCGGAGCGTCGTAGCCTGGGCTTCTCCAACCCTCTAGAGGCCCGATTCGGTGGTGTGTTGGTCCGTATGCCTCTGGCAATGCGGTATCTTGATGGAGCTGCTTAATGGACGTCACTGTAATCAACCATAGTCCTACGTTTCGGCGCCTTAACGTGTCCGGTAAGGACCCGGACGGTAAGCATATCGTGGTGCCTATCAAACTCAATCCAGGGGCTAATCTCCTACAGGGGGAGGATGCTGCCAGATTCGATCAAGCAATCAAGCTGAAGTCGGTTGAGGACTTGTTTAACGCGGGCATCCTAGAGCTTAACGACACACCCGAGGGCACTAAGACCTACACGCCTGGGTGTTTCATTAGGAACTTTGGACGCGTTGACGGCAATCGGCGACTGTAAGAGCTTGCGTACCCTTAGGAAATGGGCAACGCAAGACCCTCGTAAGGACATTCAAGAGGCGTTGCGGGCGCGCAACAACGTACTCAACCCTCCCGTTGTGGAGAACTAAATGCCGGGTAAACAATATCCTACTAGTGTCCCTGACCTAGGCGACAATCCTGCCAGGATCGTAGACTTGGAGGGCGCGGATACGGCTAATGCTGTAGAGTTCGAGACCATTAAACTAACGGTAGCGAATCCAGCGGCTGCGGAAGCCATCGAAGCTGTTGCTACTAGTGACACACCTGCTGTTACGTGGATCACGTCGGCCAACGGCCCTAGCGGCGATCCCGACGGGTACCTCAAGATCCTAGTGGGTGCTACCCCGTATTACCTACCTTTCTGGGCGTGACCTAGGTGGCGCTGGATAACGCCACGTTTATCGCTAGATTTCCTGAGTTCGTAGAGATCGACACTCTGGCGCCCGCGTCTATATCCCAGGCTATAGACGACGCCAAAGCCTACGTGTCCCAGGAACACTGGGCTGGCCGCTATGAGGATGGCGTTCTATGGAAAGCTGCGCATCTGCTAGCTATGACCCCGTTTGGCGAAAATGCCAGACTTCAGAGGGACCCTACGGAAACCACCTACAATGTGGTATTCAAACAGATGCTGCGCTCACTCCATATGAGGGTGTGGGTGTCTGGAGGGTATACGGGTGGCTGAAACTAAGGTTAAAGACCTAGGCTGGCGCAGAATCCGAAAGGAGATGAAGCTAGCCAATACCCGACACGTAGCCGTAGGTATCCTTGCTAAGGACGCTAAAGACCCTACCGATACAGCCGCTTCTTTGCTAGAAGTAGCTACTTGGAACCATTTCGGTACCGGCACTATCCCGGCTAGACCTTTTATTTTCGGGGCTATGGAGGCGCACGGGACGAGCATCAAAAAACTCCAAAGGCGACTATGGAAAGGCGTAAGTGAGGGTAAGCTTACCACACAAGCGGCACTTGAGATCCTAGGTGTCAAAGCACGTGACATCTCGGTAAAATCCATCAATGACCGCGAGTATGAGCCTAACGCAGATCGGACCGTGGCTTCGAAGGGCTCTAGTACCCCGCTAGTCGACACCGGCCAGCTAAAGGGTGCCATTGCGTTTGAGGTCCGATAATGGACTGGGAGGCCCTACAGGACGCTATCAAGGCGTGGTTTACGGGTATCACGGGGCTGACGGTCGTATGGGAGAATGAGAAGCGGCCTCACCTACTAAGGGACGCGTTCGGTATTCTGTCCACCCCCTCTGAGGTGACATCTGTAGGACAGGATTATTACCGGGAGACTACATCCGTAGACCCTGATGAGATCGACCCCGAGGTGGTAGGACAACGGGTATTCCAGGTAGGGTGTCGCGTCGTAAGCCGATCCCAAACCGCCAATAAGACTGCTAGGTGGTACACCGAACGGGCTCGATTGTCGCTGAAATTCCCTACAGTTCTTACAGCTTTTCAGACCGCCGGGATAGCCGTAGTAAACGCTTTGCCTACGTTTCAGTTCGATGCGCCATGGGATCAGAGGTTTGAGTCCATATCCGCGTTTAACCTACTTTTGGCTACCACTGCCACCCTTACGGATTCTACCCCTGTTGGAACTATCGGCACTATTGCGGTAAGCTCTAATGTGGCTCCGGCTCCTACACCTCCCAACTTGGATGACGAACTTTTCGAGATTGATTAGCCTATGGCCCTAGACGACATTGTCAGTGTAACTATCACCACAGATGCTGTTAGAGTATCGCGTGTAGGTTTCGGAACCCCACTAATCGCAGCCTTTCATACCAACTGGCCTGAGCGAGTGCGTCAATACTCGGCTAGCACAGCTCTGGCTTCTATGGTCACCGATGGGTTCGCTACTGACGATCCTGCGTACATTGCAGCCAGTAAGATCCTATCACAGAATCCTCGTCCAAACACTGTAAAGATCGGCAAGCGAGATAACACATGGACCCAGATCACCCGGCTTACACCCGATGTACCTGTTATTGGTGACACCTACACGGTTGAGATCCTCGGTAGCTCGATTCAGGTGACAGCCACCACGACTACCGTATCTGAGATTACGGGTTTGTGGGAGACTGCAATCAACGCCGCTGTAGGTGGTACGGTTACTGCCGTAGACGATACGACTCACGTTACGATTACGCACGATACTGCCGCTAAGGTTTTTGACTGTCAGTATGTAGAAGGTGAAGCTCATAATTTCTCCATTCTAGATCAGACTGCGGACTCTAGTCCTGAAGATGACATGGCCCTGATTAGGGCGGCGGATCCGGACTTCTATGGTCTGGTACTAGACTCACCAGGCACGATCGATATCGAAGCTATGGCAGTCTATGCTGAAACCCAACGGGTGATCTTCAGCGCCAACAGTGCCGATACGGACATGCTAGGTGGTACCGGACTGGGTGCCGATCTAGCCGCTCTATCACTAGCTCGCACCGTGTTGTCTTACCACCCGGATGCCACTGGGTACCACGGCGCAGCTTGGCTTGGTAGGATGCTACCTTTCGATCCTGGGTCGGCTACGTGGGCATATAAGACGATCGCTAGCTCCGCTGTGTACTCTCTTACTGCCACGGAGGAAGCCGCGCTAGACGCAGACAACGTGAACCACTATCTGCAGATTGCAGGTGTCAACATCACTCGAGTAGGCGCTGCATCTAGTGGGTTTTTCGTTGACCTTACGATCGGTATCGATTGGCTTGTCGCTCGTATTCAAGAGAGTGTTTTCGCCCTCTTGGCTAGCCGTCCGAAGCTCCCGTACACGGATGAGTCTGTTGACCTCATCAGGGGCCAGATTCTAGCTCGTCTGCAAGATGCTGTAAATCAGGATGTCATTCGCGCCCGTGACAGCAACGGCGACCCACCATCGGTTACAGCTCCGCTTGTCGCGGATGTTGACCCGATTGATCGCGGTAACCGGCTTCTGCCCGATGTGTTCTTTGCCGGGGAGCTTGCTGGCGCTATCCACACTGTCCAAATCCAAGGGAACCTGAGCATCTAATGACCGTTAAAGTTTACGACGCAGATCAGATGACAGTCTCCATTGCCGGTATCCCCCTTAAGGGATACGCGGATGGAGAGTTTCTGTCTATCGCTTACGAAAACAACCTGTTTGATGATGTGGTTGGCACGGATGGCGACACTACTCGCTCTAAGACGAATGATAGACGCGCTACGATTACGATCAACCTCATGCAGACATCTGACAGCAACGACCTACTAAGCGCGCTGTTCAACGCGGATAGCGCTGCACCTAACGGCGCGGGCATTGGTGCACTCTTGATCCGTGACAGGCAGGGGCGTACGGTGTATTCCGCCAGCGAGGCGTGGATTATGCAGATGCCGCCAGCTTCATTTGATCGCACAGCAACCGAGCGTGCGTGGGAGATCCGAGTGGGCGAACTGGTCTCGTTTGTCGGGGGCAACTAGCCTCTAGAGGAGGGCACATGATTAGCACAAAGCCGATTAAGATCGGGGCGCACAACTACGTGATCAGACAACTGAACGCGTCCGTAGGATTGACCACGTTGGTCAAATTGACCACACTTCTAGGTCCTGCTTTGGGGGAAGCCGTCAAGCGTCTGAAATCTACGGACGAGGTAGCCCTGAGCTCCATAGGTATGGAAGGTATCGGAACGCTCATGGGCCAGCTCTGTAGCCGCTTGACACCTGAGCAGATGTTAGAGATATTCGATCTGTTTGTGGGCCACACAGAGCTAGTGACAGCAGATAAACAGACACCCCTAGAGCCTACTAAGGAGCTGCACTTCGCAGGCGAATTCGGAGAGATGATGCTTCTAATCAAGGAACACCTAGAGCTGAATTACTCCAGTTTTTTAGCCGGATTGGGAGTTACAAACCTCCCCGGCTGAAAGGTCGCTCCGCGCCCATCCCTGTCGAAATCCAGTGGATGCTGCACCGAATAGCTACCGCTGGTTATTACACAGATACTCTGATTCAGATACAGACCCAATGGTCATTAGATGATATCATGGATGCTACTGTAATCCTGGATATCAAGGCCAAACTGGAACAGGACTCCCTAAAGGAGTAGACTACTACTGTGACTGTAGTATCAGAGCTGGTAAGCAAATTCCGCCTACAGGTAGACCCTAAAGGGTTCGCCAAGGCGGATAATGCCGTCAACAAGCTCATCACTAGTGCTCGCACTCTGGGGGGCACGATAGCCGGAGCTTTCGCGTTTCGTGCCGTAGCAGGTTTTACTAGAGAGCTGATCAAAGCCGGTGACAACCTTGACAAGATCGGGATTCAATTAGGTATCGCTACCCGTTCGTTGCAGGAGCTTCGATTTGCAGGTGACCTAGCAGGTGTTTCGGCTCAGCAACTTGACAACACGATTCAGCGACTCTCACTAAGCGCGTTCGAGGCATCGCGTGGTGTCGGCGAATACGCTGAAGTATACAGGATCCTAGGCGTAAACGTCGAGGAAGCTGACGGGCAGATCAAAGACTCTGAAACTATCTTCCTAGAGGTAGCCACCGCTATCTCTAAGATCGAAAGCCCTACCAAGCGCTCCGGCCTTGCCATGCGCGTCTTCGGGCGTCAGGGCGGTCGTCTACTTCCTTTGCTTAATAAGGGAGCTGAGGGGGTTGAGGAACTACGCCAGCGCTTCCGAGACCTGGGGGGCGGCTTCTCTCAAGAGTTCATTGATTTGGCTGCGGACGTCACAGATCAGTTAGCCGAGGTAGCACTGGCCGCTAGAAGCTTTAAGGGGGCGGTAGGTGAAGTACTGCTCCCTATCGTATCTAGGGCGCTGGAACTGTTTCTAGACTTCACCGTAACCCTTAACAAGCTTCTGAAAGGCACGCAGGTTCTTCGCATAGGATTTTTCGCACTGGCAGCTGCATCCACCGTGGCAGCTATTGCGACGCTGAAACCTTGGCTGGCCCCTATTGCTACCTTTGCGTTGATAGCGTTCGTGATAGCGGGGGTCGTAGCTGCATTGGACGATCTGCTAGGGCTCATCTCTGGCAAGAAAAGTCTCATAGGTGAATTCATCGATTCTTGGCTGGGTGTTGGAACAGTTAACACCTTAGTACGCCGTTGGAGCGACGGGGTCAAAATACTAGGCGAGAATATGGACAGCCTGGTACAGAGCGCCCTAGAAGTCGCAGAGATTATCAAGCTGATTGGTAAGGGGGAGTTCTCAGAAGCGCTAAGCCGAGGTCTTGATCTGGCAAAGGAGAGTGCATCAAGCCTGGTCGATAGCGTAAACGATGCAGGGGATGCAGTATTCGGTCCCGGGCCTGTGAGCTTCGCTAGAGCGGCCGGCAGAGGTATAGACGCGCCCTTGGAGTCTGTCGAATTCGGTCGCGCTAATCAGTCCTCTGTGGCTCCTTTTCTACGAGGTGGTACGGCTCAGGGTACCGCCGCTAGCAACGCCGCAAATATCACACAGACGGCCAACGTCACGGTGAATGCCGCTTCGAACTCAGATCCTAATCAAATAGCTGCTATGGCTAGACGTGAGGTGAACGATGTGCTTAACGTACAGAACAAGAATGTGCGTAATGCCTTAGGTGGTAGGGCTAGGCGCTAATGGTAGATAAGAAGAAAAGGCTAGTCACCATTAGCTGGACCGACGAGGGTGCTGCTCAGGTACTGAGTTTCGACGCCAGCGTAGCCGAACGTCACAGCCTGGTCAGTGAGGTTACTGATCACCCCGTGGAGAGCGGCGCCAACATAGCCGACCATATACGACCTGTACCCCTAGAGCTAGATCTCGAGGGGGTGATCAGCAATACCCCATTACGTACCCCTCCTGACAATGCGGATGGCGCCACCGAGATAGAGGTCAAAGTAGAAGGCAGATCACCTACCGTGGGTGATATAGTAGGCAGTCCCATACCTGTGGTGGGTGCTGTGACCCGAGACATTCCGTCAGGTCTCCCCCCTCCTACGGGTTTCGTGAAAGGTTTCGAGCCTGAATTTGATCGTGTAAAAAACGCATACGATGTATTTCTATTGATACGAGACCGCGGGTTACTGGTAAACGTATTCACTACCCTGGCTGAATATGAGAACATGGCTATCACTGCGGTAAATATGCCGCGTAGCGCCGCTACGGCGAACATCCTGCGGTTCACTATGCAGCTTAAGGAAGTACGCATAGGTACTACCGAAGAAGTACCCGCCCCTGTAATCCCTACATCACAAGTAAACAAGGGAAGTCAAACACCTACGCCCGCAGATCCCGACCCTGAAGAAGGTGACTCCACTTTCTTACACAACCTACTAAGCCCCTGATATGCCAGCCCTAGAAATACCCCTTGACTCCAGTGTCGCTGTATTCAGGCAATCCGTTAGTCTGGACGGAACTACCTACATATTAGCGTGTGATTGGTCTGACAGATCCAACAGCTGGTACGCAGATTTGTTTCTTCAGACCGAGACCGACCCGGACCCTATTCGTACGGGAATGCGCCTAGCCCTAGGCTACCCCTTATTGGTAGGCAACGTTCACGATTCTCGACCCCCTGGGGAACTCATGGTGCTCGATCTGGGGGGCGGGGGTGACCCGGGCAGGGAAGATCTTGGCGAACGCGTCAAGTTGTATTACCTACCGGCGCTCACATGACCCGCATATTCGACCGATCTATCCGGATTCAGATACAGGATCGTCTGATAGAGGGGCTAGCCGTCAAGTTTCGGGTTGATAAGTCCTTATCCGACAATCCGAATACGGCCGATTTGACCATAATTAATTTGCAAAATAATAATAGTCGTAGTTTTCTTCATGGTTTGCAGATACCTGTAGTACAGATCAACGCTGGGTACCTAGGTCGAGACCCCACTAACCCAGCCGGTAATCAACCGGGTAGCGCTACGTCTACCACACCAGGTCTCGTGTTTCTCGGTCAGATGCGAGAGCTCACCAACCTGCGTGAGGGCACGGACTGGCTCACACGTCTGCACACAGGCGATGGAGATGAGGCATTGCACACACCTGTCAATTTCGCCCTAGGGCCGGGTACCTCCCTACAAACAGCCGTAAAGAAGGTTATTTCGGATATGGGTGTCGGTGTAGGTAACGCCTTTACGGCCCTAGCTAAAGGTGAGTTTTCTGAAGCCGGTACCCAATTCATTAATGGCATGGTTTCTGACGGGCTGGGCAAGGATGAGCTAAAGCGGCTTATGAGATCCGCGGGGTTAGAGGCATCAGTGCAAAACGGCCAAATCCAAGCCATGCCAATCGGCCAGCCGGTCAATAACACAGCTGTGGTGCTGAAGTCAAATACAGGTCTTATCGGGTCACCTGAGCTGGGGAAAGACAAAAAAACCAAAGAGCCCGTGGCCACCTTTCGAACGCTCTTGACAACTCAGATCTTCCCCGGCGCTAAGGTGAAAATCGAATCAGAGGCTGTCAGTGGGTTCTTTCGGGTGGAACGTGTAGTGTATTCTGGGCACACACATCAGGTGGATTGGTACTGCGACTGTGAGGCAACAGGACTCTCGTAGGGCTTTGTGCTACACTTTTCCAGTATGGAGCCGCTTGAACCACTTGAGGACGTGCTGGCCGAGGTCCTGGATTCCAGGATGGCGCAGGTACACACGGCAATTCCATGCAGGGTAGAAAAATACTACAGCGACGCACAGACTGTGGATTGTAAGCCCATGGTTAAGCAGGTAGGTGTGGACGAAACTGGCGCCCTATTCAGCAAATCCTACCCAATACTCCCGAGAGTCCCCGTAGCCCACCCTAGGGGTGGCGGATTCTTCGTACACTTCCCCATAGCTAAGGGGGATTTCGTATTTGTGATCTTTTGTGAGGCCAGCATTGATCAGTGGCGCGCAAAAGATGGGAGAGAGACACACCCCGGTGATATCCGCAGACATTCCCTAGGTAACGCTGTAGCATATCCCGGGCTGTACCCTACATCGGCCAAACTGACTAGCCACAACACTACCGATATGGTAATTGGCGAGGAGGGCGGCTTAACTATCAATATAGAGCCTGGGGGGAAGATACGACTGGGTAACGAGACGGTTGACGATTTGGTAGCGCTTTCGTCTAAGGTTGACAGCTTTATCAGTGCGTTAGATACGCTATTCCGCACTACCTGGGTGCCAGTGACGATGGATGGAGGCGCTGCGCTCAAAACGGCGTATACCACCTCTGCTTTCCCCTCGCCCCCGGCTAGCGTAGCCGCTACTAAGGTGACTGCGCTATGACTGTCACGGTAGATCTGTTTTTGGACCCCGGTACTGGCGATCTGAATGTGTCCGATAGTGGAGTCATCCGACTAACTAGCGGCACCTTGGAGTCCGTAGCTCAGCGCCTGCGAATCAAGCTCCGAACGTTCCTAGGCGAATGGTTCCTGGATACCAACGTAGGCGTCCCCTATTACCAATCGATTCTAGGTGTCAAGAATCCAGATCTCGGACCTATCGCTAGCATCTTTCGAACCGTATTGCTAGCCGATGAGGACGTCGAGTCGGTGCCTAAGATGCAGCTTACCTTGAATGGTAGGACACTAGAAGTGGTTACCGACATCTATGCTATCGATCGCGACCCGACATCTGGCACTAGCGGGGCTGCGGTTCTCGTATCCGTTAGTACTCAATCTGACCCCCTAATTGTGTTTTTTTGAATTATGGCTACCACACTAGTAGGATACCAGGAAGCCGCGGCTTCACCAATCAAACTCGAGACTGAAGACGGGACGGCTGGCGGGAGGGTGCCAGTTCACCAGGATCGGCAGTTGGCGACGGTGATTGCCCAGCAAGCCGTTCCTGTCGCAGGTCTCCAAAACGAGGGCAAGGTGATCGCTATTACAGATACTCAATTTGCCTCACAAGCGCTTACTCGAGGTATGACTCTCACCAATGTAGGTGCGGAGGATGTATATGTAGGCACTGCGGCTACCCCTACCGCGGCAAACTACACTCTTAAGGTGGGCGCCTCTGTGTTTTTGGAGGTGGTCAATGCCGACCTAGTACATATGGCCGCAGATACTAACCCCTCCTACTGTTGTTACATCGGCGCATAGCATGGGAATCGGATCCGCTACTCTCGTGTCTGCATTGGAGTATCACTATTCGATAGGCAGACCGCCTTTGTTTCAGAAAACAGAGATGATCGACGCTCTCGGATCGTCGCTCAAACACTTTTGGTACCCCGAGGGTCCTAACAACGGCGTGTTCTGGTCCGCCGCAGGGACCCAGGTAACGTTCGTTACGGATCAAGGGGTGGAAGGGGTGCAG
>WLWF01002939.1_pt1 | contig 11701 bp, 11 predicted proteins | sample 6718331 | NCBI WGS metagenome assembly WLWF01 (sample SAMN12718692, study PRJNA515312) | sponge metagenome | isolation source: marine sponge | host: Mycale hentscheli | place: New Zealand: South Island, Marlborough, Capsize Point | collected 2003-05-01
TTCGATTAAAATTTTAGTTGCCCCTCCACCTAAGGCAATACTGTCTTGAGTTGAGGTGCTTGCTGTTCTACCGATGGCTACTGCAAAGTCAGCGTCAGCTACAGCGTCTTGTCCAAGTGCTACTGCACCTTGACCTAATGAGAATGCATCGTTACCTAAAGCAACACCACCTTGGTGATCGTTTCTTTGAGGTGTCTGCTCTTCAAATACAAGTAGCTCACCTGCTATTGGTCTGATTCCAGATGCGATAGTTATTGTCGCAGCTCCATTACCTAAATCTGTAAACTGAGTAACCTCAATTCTAGGGTCAGCTACATCAAAACCTGGTCCGTAACGTAAGAATGTTCCTACAGCTACTGTCCCTACTATTCCGTAAATGTCAAACGTTGTCTGATCGTTAGGGAATGTACTAGTTGCTTTTGCTACACCGTAGTTTCCAGCTGATGCGTTGTGACCTAAAGCTATAGCTCCATCACCACCTGCGCTACTTGAGTGCCCACCAGAGATTGCAGATTGACCTAAAGATATTCCTTTATAACCAATTGCAGCAGAATGATCACCTGCCGTGTATCCTCCTTTACCTAGTGTTACAGAAAACTCTCCGTCAGTGATACTCTCGTACCCATGAGCAAAGGAGTAATCAGCTCTAGCCTCAGATCTTGAAAGCGATATTGCTTCTGAACCAGTTGCAGTTGCACCTACTCCAATTGTAATACTATTGTCAGATGTTTGAGTTATTAAAGAATCTGCTAACGTAGCTCCATCAGGATTCCAGTATGGTAATTTACCAGCAGTCCCAGAGCCTGTAACGTTATCTGTAAGATCAGATACATTAACCCAATCAACACCAGTTCCTGTTGATGTCAACACCATTCCAGATAACCCAGATGCGCCTCCTGTGTCAACAAGTTGACTAGCAAATCTAGCAGATGAATTAAATACGGTTACAGCATTAACAGTAACGTCTTGAGCAGACGTGTTACCTAGTGTAACATCAGCATTAAAAGTAGCAGTTCCGTTTACACTAACAATATCTGTAGATGCGTTTCCTACAATAACATTACCACTTAACGTAACGAATCCTCCATCAGCGCCAAAAATATTTGTAACATTCAAATCTCCAGTGGTTAAAGGAACAGAAACATTTACAAATGGACTACCAGTCGTATCGAGTGTTATGAATGAGTCACCTAAAGTTTGACCATCAGGCGTCCACATTGGAATAGTGTTCAATGTACCAGAACCTGTAACGTTATCTTCAAGATCAGAAACATTAGTCCATTCAAGTTGAGAACTTGCATTAGCTACTAATACTTGGTTTTGAGATCCTAATGTACTAGAAACGTCTTTTACTGGACCATATAAAGTTGTTTCACTTGTAAGAAACAAAATATCTGTTATATCATTTCCTATTTGAGCATTGCCATTTAATATTACCGTCCCAGAGTTTGTTCCTGTTATGTTTGTTACCTGAAGATCAGTTACTATAGCTTCATCTGATCTTACATTATCTACAACTAGAAAATTATCCCCACCATCTGGATTTTCTATAGTTACAGTACTGGAGATAGGGTTGCCTTGACCTAATTGTACTATATGCTGAGAAATAATAGAGTCACCCACTGTTGTTCCGTTAGGAGTAAACATTGCTATGACATTACCTAAACCAGAAAAAGAATTAACTGGAATATTACTACTAAGAGATGTACCAGAACCTGTAACGTTATCAGTTATATCTAAAGATATAGTAGTAACCCCATTTACAGCATCTTGACCAAAAGAAATACCTGAACCAGCGTGAAGCGTGAACGTATCACTAGTAGCATCAGAACCCTGAAGGGTTAATACTGTATCAGTAGCATTATATGTGCCAATCAAATCATAAGTAAGAGCTGATGAGGAATCTATAGTAATGTTGTTACTACCGTCATCCGTTAGCGTTATATTTGCTCCAGCAATCAGAGAAACTGCATCTATAGTAGCGTCAGTTCCTGTCAATGAAACATCTATATTGCTTCCGTTTTGAGCACTTGCTAAGTCATAAGTAACAATTGATGGAGTGTCTATAGTTATGTTGTTACTACCGTCATCCGTTATTGTTACATTCGTTCCAGCTACTAAAGATACTGTGTCAGTAGTAGCATCAGTCCCTGTCAATGAAACATCTACATTACTTCCATTCTGAGAACTCGCTAAATCATATTCTGTATTAGCAGCTCCACCAGTTGCAGCTATAGTTATGTTGTTGCTACCGTCATCTGTTAGTGATATACTGTTTCCAGCAACAAGAGTTACATCTTGGTTTGTTACACCGTCAGTCAGTCTTATCACAGCATCGCTGCCTGCCTGAGCTGAGCTATGTGTGTATGTGGTGTCTGTTTGATCAACCCAGTTAGTCGCAGTACCAGTTGAAATCAATACCTGACCTGATGTACCTAAGTCGCCTTGAGCATCCTTTACAGCTCCTCTAAACTCTACAAATCCTGGTGGATCAAAAATAACATTCCCATTAAAATCACTAGAAGAGTTTACAGTAAACTCGTCTGTATCAGAAGATCCTATCGTAACATTGTTATTAAAGGTTGAAGTTGATGTCACAGTTAATATGTCAGTATCTTCATCACCTATAACAACAGTCCCACTCATTGATACATAACCAGCGTCTCCTGCAAATATATTGCTTACATTGAAGTTTGTAGTAGTTATACTTGTAGGAACTGTTAAAATAGAGTTTATTTGGTAAGTATTAGCTGAAGTTCTGATTATGTCACTATTTCCAATTGTTTGCCCATCTGGGGTAAACATTGCTATAGTATCAAGCGTTCCAGAACCAACTATATTATTAGAAGGGACTCCGTCAATCCACTGCGTTGCAGTACCTGTTGATGATAGTATTTGTCCAGATGCACCTAAGTTATTTGCTGAGTCTCTTAAACCTTGTGTTAGGTATAAATCTTTATAAAAAGATATATTTGAAGTAAAATCAGCTATTGGCCCAAAATCAGAAGCAGATCCAGTAGAGTCTATTGATAATTTACCAGCAATTTCTATTGCGTCATTTGAAGGAGATGGGTCATATAATATTATAGAATCACCTAATGTATTTCCATCTGGTGTCCACATTGCAATAGTATTCAATGTACCAGAACCTGTAACGTTTCCAGACAATGAAGATACATCAACCCAGCTTATAGCCGTTCCAGTTGAAGTCAATACCTGACCTGCTGTACCTGTAGAAGAGTTATAATCTATTATACCAGCATCGAATCTAGCGTTAATACGATTAACTACTTCGTTGCTTACATTAAAAGCACTTGTACCAGCTGGTACTTCTACTCTAAATTTTCCATTAACTACTATACCATCTGTCTCTACAGGTAGAGAGGTGTCTGTAGTTATTATAGAATCACCTAAAGTTGTTCCATCAGGTGTCCACATAGGGATAGTGTTTAGTGTTCCACTACCACCTATCATTCCGTCTATTTCTAGAGCAGTGTTTAAATAAGCTGTTAAAGCAGCAACGGTGAAGTTCTTGGTTCTTCCAAGATCCACACCAGGGTTGCCGTCGGTACCAATTACCTTATCGTCTTCATGAATCGTTGAGTCTAGCTCATACTGTTTGATCTTTGTCATCTATTTCGCCTGTTGATATGTTTATACTGGCGTCTCCATATGACTCATTCAACTCTTTCTTAAACTCACCTAGCTCAGAGTCAATCTCTGAATATGCGTGTAAAAGCGTGTGCTTCTGAGTTTCTAAGACACCTAAGTCTGTAATAACACTGTTTAACTTTTGCACAAGTCCTTGAAGCTTCTCAAGCTCTTGCTCTGTAATTTTTTTTGACATTTGATTATATTTTAAATTCTATGCAAATATACAAATTAATTTTCAATACTCAAAGTAACAGACGATGGGTTTTCTAATTCAGATATTTGAGAAGCAATACTATCCTTAATAGCTTGAACCTGTTCTTCGCCCATAGCGTCTTTTGTCCAACCAACAACAACTTCATTTGTTAGCTCATCAAAAGGTATAAAGGGGTTTTCAGGATTTAAAGTTACCTCTTGAGTACCAATGTTGCTAACTGAATAATCCTCTTTTATTCCTGTCACAACCCAGTGCACGTTATACACTACATTTGTTTCACTTTCTTCCTGAGGGTGTACATCTACTGTTTTACAGTTCCAATCGTAAGTTATCATAATTTATTGTTTATTTATTTTTCTAATGTTTGTATTCTAGTTTCTAATTCTTCTATTTTTGTTATAGCTTCTTGAAGAGCAGCTGTTAACAAAGGTACTATCTTAGATTGATCTATACCTTGATAAACTGGATCTCCATTTGGCAAAACCTCATCTTTTTCACCTGTGACAGACTCTGGAACAACTTCTTGTGCTTCGTGAGCTATAAAACCATCTACAACACTTGTGTTGCCTATAAAGTTAAATCTTTTTGGTTGAAGTTTTTTTATTCTATCAATGCCATCTGTTATTTCAGTTAAGTTTTCTTTTAGCCTGTAGTCAGAAGTTGTATTATAGCTTGTACTTGTTGTGTTTATACTTATATTGCCTACAGCAGAAGCCCCGTTCATAAATCCTATAGCACTAGAATCATATGTTGCAGATTTATAAAATCTCATTCCAGTTCCATATTCTAAGTTATCAACTCTTACATTGACAGCTCCATAAGCACTAGGTCCTCTATCTGCTTCAAAATACGCCATGGGGACGGAAGGAGAAGCTAGTGTTTGTTTTACGTGAAATCTAGACGTTGGACTAGTCGTTCCAATTCCAACATTGCCAGAAGAATTAATATACATTTTATCTGAGCCGTTTGTTCTAAAGCTTATAGTGTCGTTAGATGGAAACCCAAGCCAAGTATTAGTGTCTCCAGCGTGAAATATATATCTACCTAAATGTATATCATCATCAAAATAAGATGCTCCTACTGTTCTTAACGTTCCGTTAATATCTAATTTATAGCTCGGGCTTGGCAAAGCGCCTACACCAACGGAGCCTCCCCACATTGTTAAAACATCATCTGTATTAGATGTTTCAAAAGACATATATGGTGAGCCGCCGCTTGTTGATTTAAGCTGTAAGCCCATATCAAAGCTAGTGTTATTATACGCACCAACTTTTAAAGCATAAGCGGATTGGTTGGCTGCATATGATATTGGTGTTACATAAGATGTTCCGTTATACACATGCAGTTTTTCTGACGGACTAGTTGTTCCAATCCCAACGTTGCCTCCATTAAAATAAGAACTTGAATCAGACCTTAATCTAACGTTTAGATTATTAGAATCATCTCTCAATAGTAATTCACCATCACCATTATCAAACCATATTCCAGAAGCCGCTGTATTTAAATTGTTATACCCTAAAAACGCCCAATCTGATGTTCCTGGAGAGTCTGCCCGTATAGTACCTTCGACTTGTAGTTTATCGCCAGGATTAGTAGTTCCAATACCAACATTGCCTCCTGAAGTGATACGCATTCTTTCACTTGGACTAAAACTACCATTAGAAGTGTCAAAAGTAATTACACCAACTCCAGTAGAGTTATTTCTTTCAAAACCTATATTAGAAGCTTCTCCTGTGTAATAATCTGATATGTAACTTCTTTGAAGGGTGCCAGCAGCGTCAAATCTAAATCTAAGGTCACCAAGGTCACCGCTTCTAGCTCTAACGGTTAAAGCAGTGTTTGCGGCTGTTGTTGTTCCTCCAAACTTACCATCTCCAACAACATGCAATTTTGAGTCAGGACTAGTAGTTCCAATACCAACGTTGCCTCCAGACAGTATAGTTACTCTTTCAGTTTCAGCACCGCCAGTTCCTGTAAAAAGAGAAATACTACCGTACTCACTAGCTATTTTAAGATTGTCACCGCTATCACGATGCTGTATAAAAGACCTTCTCGTACCTGCTTGGCTAAATGTCATATATGGGTTTCCAGTAGAAGAACTTGTGCTTAGTTGCAATAACGCATCTCCACCTTCTACTTCTAATTTCATAGCAGGACTAGTTGTTCCAATACCAACGTTGCCACTTGAGTTGATTCTGACTCTATCGCTTCCAGCAGTCTTAAATGATTGATAAGAAACATTTGCTGAAGCTCCATAAATCATTCCTCCACCAGCATAACTATCTATAGGTCCGACGTAAGTTGTATTGCTGGCGCTAATACCTAATACTCTAGGCTGTGCTGAGCCTGTGTCTCTTACTCTAAAGTATGTTGCATTTGTTCCTAATCTTATATCGCCTGATACTACATCTAATTTTGCTCCTGGACTAGTTGTTCCGATACCGAGGTTTCCGCTGTTTCCATCAAGTACCATTTTATAACCACCATTACCTTCAAAGTAATAAGCAAGGGGCGCTCTTAGATAAATTCTGCCAGACGCGTCGTTATTTATTCTAACATTGCCATTTCCAAACTGCAACTGCTGTGAGTCGTCTATTCTTATAGCACCGCCTGAAACATGAAATGTTGCGCCAGGACTGCTCGTCCCAATACCCATCCTACCGTTAGTCTCATCTAAATGCACAACCGTAGACTCTACTGTATTACCATCACCTACCCATATCTTACCAGTTGATAAGTTAGGGACATCGTTTGTTCTAAGTATAGAAGAAACAACAAAAGTACCATTATTAGACGTGCTGCTAACACCGACCTTACCCATGTTCTGTATAAGATTAGCGCTACCTGTAGGTTTTGTTGTTGTAAGACCTCCACCAGCTTTTACGTACACCACATCGCCATCGTTAGTAGTAACACCATCTATTGGGGATGTTATAAGGTTTCTAAGCTTGCCGTTAATAACACAAAACCCTTCTGCGTTTACAGCTAGATCTTGCTTTAACAGTCCTAATGCTGGCATTGATCCAGCTACACTTGCGTCTGCTGGTTTTACTTCTAATCTACCAGAAGATCCTACAGATCCAAATATGTAAACAGGTGTACCCTTTAGTATAGTTGTTGTGTGAACATTTTTAACAGGTACTTCAACCACTTCTGCTGAGTTTGCTGCTATAGTGCTTTGATCTACAAAACTAAGCTGTCCTGCTCCGTCTGTTATTATTATCTGATCTGCGGTACCATCTGCACTAGGCAGAGTGTACTCATCATTGATGTTTACATTGCTTAAAAATCGATTTGCCATCTAAATAAAGAATTTAGGCAAAGATAAGAAAAATTTAGCCGATCTTCTTAATCATGACTCTATAGTCACCATCAGTAACACTTTGTGCGAACGCAACCGTCACAGTTCCTGTAGTAGGTCTTGCGACATCAGCATAAACAGTGTCATATGTAGACGTATCATAAATCTCAACCATAACATCTCTACTAGCAAGTCCATGAGTTACCGTATATGTGTTTACAGACTTTGTAACATACACTCCAGATGATAGATCAACAGCAAACTCTCTTGAAGTAATATCTGTTACTATATCACTTGTCAAAGCAACAGTACCAGTAGCGTCTGGAAGTGTATATGTCTGATCAGCAGTAAGAGTTCCAGCCAAAAGAGTACCTTCATTTGCGTCAGCAACGTTACCCTCAAAAACAACACCGTTAGATGTAGATACAACCTCAACATTATTTGTAGTAGTTGTACCAGTAACAACAAGATCTCCAGGGATAGCTATTGTAGTTGTGGCAGCACCAATTGTAAGTGTATTAGCTCCAACACCATCAAAAATAGTTTTAGATCCAGCAGTAAGATCAATATCAGTCAATCCAGTAAGCGTGGTATCTGTACCTCCCAAGGCAATTGTAGAGTCACCAATAGTAATAGAGGAGTTAGCAAGCGAAGTGTTTGGTACATTAGAAAGACCCAACGTAATAGTTCCAGATGTAGTTACTGGAGAACCAGAGTCTACATCAATACCATCAGTGCCAGAAATAGCAACGCTAGTAACTGTACCTGTAGTAGTAGAGTAACCTAATCCTAAAACAAAGTCGTATATCTGATCACCAGTAGCTAATGCACTCCCTCCGTTTGTTACAGCCCCCGTAACGATGCTTAAAGACGGTATTGGACCTGTACCATTAGAAACGGTTAATTGTCCCGTAGTAGCCGACTGAACCTCTGTGATATCACCAGCAATACTAACCCAAGCAGATCCGTTGTAGATATATATCTTATCTTGACCTGTATTGTAGTACACCTGTCCCTCGCTTGGTCCAGATGGTGCGGTACCCAGTGGGTGTATTACTGCATTCTGTAATTCGTTGTTGCTAAGATCTATGTTAGATAAATACTTTGCCATGTTGTCTCTAGTTTATGTACGCCTTGCCTGAAAACGAGGCGTTAAATGTTATTGTTAAATTGTTTTCATCTATATATTCGACATCCCCCACAACCATGTTGTTTCCAGAATCTACAATAGATACAGACGGGAACTTATTTAAATCATGTTGAACCGTCCATGTGCTCGAAGCAGACATCTGATTGTGTATGTAATTCTTGTCCTTGTCCTCTAAGGTGTCGAATTGCAGCAAAGATACAAAATAATCTTGATCCTCTTCTATAGATCCGTTTCCAGACAGAAACGTAAGTGATGCATTATAAAAACTAGTCTTTGCTAAGTCTTGATCGTAAGATGTTAGCTTATAAAAACCAAATAGATTACTGTTGCTAGCTTTCTGTATTAAAATAATACCCTCAACCATCGACTCCATAAACTCAACAACGTTGGGTCCGTTTTTTGATGATTGACTGAAGACTAAGCTAGATATGTCAGAAAACTGTACCGTTGCTCCTACCTCAGTAGTGAAAGAAAAACTTCCATTAGCTCTAGACTCGCCAACCTCAACAGTGTCATAGAAAAACAAAAGGCTGTTAGCCATGTTTATTGATGCACTGCTATTGTAAAAATCAGATAACCCTGCTACAGAAAAGTTCTTAGTTCTGTTGAACTGGTTAGCATCTGATCCGATCCACTTATCACTACCTGTGATATTGGTATCTAAAGGGTATGATTTTATCTTTGTCATTTACTTTCTGTTCTGTGCACTAGTTCCGTAGTAGTATGCGAATATGTTGCTAATAACAACACCCTCTACCATACCCATCAAGTGTACAAATAAGTCATTCTCTAAAACGCCTGGCTCATATACTACTGCGTATATAATAAATATAAAAGATGCAAGTCCAGATAAACCTGTAGCAAGCATCATAAAGTCTGAGTCACCAGTCTTTTTTACCTCTACCTCTCTCTTTCTAGCAGAATCTCTATCAGCAACCTCAAGCTCATACATCTTTACAAGCTCGTCATGTAGCTGTGCTTTTTCTTCTGGCGTAATCTCAGGATCATTATCAATCAAATTTTTGACAATACCCAAAACACCCTTGTCTGGAAGTATGTCTCCAACAATTCCTGGGACCTTTTTTAGTAAAAACTGTCCGACCTTAGTATCTTTAAATTTTTTCTTAGGCATTTTTATATTCGTTTTTAGCATCAAAACTAGGGCATTCTTTTGTAGAAAAATCTCTGTGTCCAAAAACTTCTACCCCTGGATGCATTTTTTTTAATATTCTAATCAACTCTAACAAAGTAGCTACTTGCTCATTAGTCCTTGTATCCTTTGCATTCATATCTGAGTCTACACCACCTATGTAACAAACCCCGATACTATTACTATTATGTCCCTTACAATGAGCACCTACTTTATCAACCATACGGCCATACTCAATAGTTCCATCAAGCTTAACAACAAAGTGATATCCAATACCTGACCAACCTCTTTCTTTGTGCCACTTATCTATAGTAGCGGCTGATATATCTCTACCCTCTGGAGTAGCAGAACAATGAACTATTATTTTATCTATATCTCTCATCTATTAGTTAATCATTTAAGCAACCTTCTAACTCTTTTACTTTTAGTTTAATATTATCAAGATCACTTATAGCTTTTTCTTGATATTTTTCTAAGTATAATAACCTCATGTTTTGCTCAGCATCATCAGGCAAAGATCCTAATTCACCTCTAGGCCATTTAACTCTAAACTCTGAATTCATTTCCAATTCAGCTTCCATACGCATAAGGCTTACTTCTAACTGCTGAATTTGAGCTATTAATGTAAAATAAACACCAGCTATAGATAATAAGCCAGCGCATATTCCTATAATTGTTTTTACATTAACGTTAAATTTAGTATCTTCACTTAACTCGTTCATTTATCTTTCTTTATGTTTACCCATTTTGATATGGTATAACCTATAGAAACGACAAGAAGAAGAATCTTAAGCCACATTTCAATATCAGTAAAAGATATTGTGAATGATGCAAAATTTATCATATACAACTTTAAATCACTCATTTGGAATAGGGGAATAACTCGTTTAACTTCTTTCTACGATTTTCGCAACCACACCCTTTTGGCATGGCCTTTTTCACTACAGATTTTATACCTGTTGCAGTGGTAAACTTGTCTACGGTATCTCCGAACCCCTTACTCTTCATGTGTTTATTTCTTTTTAGGTTTACGTCCTTTTCTTTTTGCCCCTGCCGCTGCCTGTGCAACGTCAACAGCCTGATCTTTTAAGTTTTTAGCAGCTTTTTTTACGTCTTTTAACTCTTCTTTAACATTTTCGGCTCTTTCCATGATATCTTCAGCGATATCTTCAGCAAGAACCTCTAATTCGTCAGGAATAAAGTCATTATCCTTGTCTGTTAGTATATCAAACTTAAGAACCAACAAAAAAGCAATTACAAAAACTAATAATAGTACTAAGTAAATCATAATTAATATTTTCCTCTTTTAGATTTAGGGCTTGATTTAGTTGAGCCGCCCTTTCCAGCCCATAGTTTTTTACATGCCCAGTAACGAGCAGTCAATTTATTAGTCGCACTAGAGCACTTGTGACGTGCTTTGAACGATTTTCTTGCCGCAGCAGAGTAATTATGGCCGTATCCGCTTGCCCCAAAGTGAATAAGCTTCTCCTTTCCACCTGAACATGCCTTTACCATCTTCTTTTTTCCTGCTCTGTCGCTTTTTTTAACGACATTGCACTTCATTTTGCTCTTATCTGCCACGTTTCTTTATATTTTTAGTTCTTTTACCCATTCCGACACGTTTTTTCTCCGCAACAGCCTTTTTTTTCTGACTAGAACTCATCTGAGACCAAGTTACAGGTGTTTTGGAGGATACACGCCTCGACGGTCGACATTTTTTTACTTTTGAGCCTTTTTTAGATCCGCACGGATTACCCTTCTCATCGGTCCACTTTTCCTTGAACCAACGCTTCAATGCTGCACCCTTCTTTGTTTTCCGTACTGCCATCTTACTTTTTCTTAGCCTTTGCCTTTCGACACTTAGCTATAGCTCCACTAGCGTATGCGCTAGGAAAAACCTTGTAGGATCTCTTAACCTTGTAGTAGCAGCTATCTTTTACTCTTTTTTTCTTCACAATTAACTAAAATCTCTTAGTTCAATTATAATACTTTCAGTTCCTCCAGCACCAAGGTCTGTAGGTTGAAGCGCACCTGCATTGTCGACGCCATAAGTTCTTAAATAAAGTGTCTGACCATTATGAACCCCTGCTGCTAGCCCGCTTGCCCCATAAAATCCATTGTGGAAATCTCCGACAATAAACATTGTGTTTTCATCAGAAGGATAAGTTCCTGACGTCATGTTAAGACTAATTTGTCCTGTTGATTTAAATATACTCACAAAACTTATTCCAA
>WLWF01002941.1_pt1 | contig 11692 bp, 19 predicted proteins | sample 6718331 | NCBI WGS metagenome assembly WLWF01 (sample SAMN12718692, study PRJNA515312) | sponge metagenome | isolation source: marine sponge | host: Mycale hentscheli | place: New Zealand: South Island, Marlborough, Capsize Point | collected 2003-05-01
TAATGTTACTCCTAAGGGAGAGAAGATTCTCGAGGAGATTGAGCCGATGGAGGAGGTCTACGAAATCAGATACGTTTACGGTTTACGTGATGGAGCTGGTTCAGAGCTGGTTATTCCAACGACTCGAGATTTCTGTAAGAAGCTATGTGAAAAAACCGCTGGAGTTAACGAGAGAACAGAGGAGCAAACTAAGGGGCAGCTGGGAGGTTCTACGACTTGGGACTTGGTTGATGTCATTAACATGGGAGTTGATGCTGACCGAAATGTATGGCAGAGAGGTGGCGGTTATTGGGGTAAGAATTATTACTGCCGACATGAATGGAAGCAAGTAATCGTTAAAGCGAAGAGATAATGGCAAACGTATTATTCATATCAGAGAGCTTCGTTAAGGATAATACTCTGCTGCATGAGAATATTGATTTCAAGTTCATCAGACCCGTTATCATTCTCTGTCAGGATATCCATCTACAACCCAAGCTGGGAACGACTCTATATAATGAGATTAAGACTCAGATAATAGGTAACTCGTTAACGACTGCTAATCAGAGTCTTCTTGATGATTATATCCAACCGATGCTCTTGTATTGGATACAAGCCGAAGCTCCCTCTGCTATAAGTTATAAGTTCCTTAATAAAGGAATCATGCAGCAGAACTCAGAGAATAGCGTAACGGCATCTCTTGATGAGATTAACTTCATAAGCCATAAGTATAAGGATAGAGCTGAGTGGTACACCGAGAGGCTGGTTAGCTTTCTCTTGGAGAATGATAATGATTACCCAGCTTATCGCAATCCTGAGGATGGGCTTGATGTTATCCAGCCTGATACGCGCACTTACACCTCGGGAATGTTTCTCGGAGGTAGACCCAAGTTTATAAGCTTAGAGGACAAGTATGAGTCGAAACGCAAATATTAAGAATCAGCAGAAGCTGAGAGCCTATGTACACTCTGAACGAAATATTCAACCTAATCGAAACCGAAGCAAATGCTCATCAGCAGATAGCTCAATACGGTCAGGGCGATGTATGGGAGATACAACCGAAGGAGCTTGATTATCTCGTCCTATGGGCAATCGAGGACGGGGCATCAGTTAGCGACAGAACCCTAACCTATGATATCCGCTTGATTGCTATGGATAGAGTTCTCCCAGCTGAGGAGCATGAGGAGGAGGTTCTATCTGATACCCTTTTAATCTTGCTTGATTTCGTGGCTTACTTTCGGCAGCTCCATACGGAGGGAATTAACATCCAGCCGTCTGTATCATTCGAGCCATTCACAGAGAGATTTGACGATAAGGTTAGTGGGCATTCATGCGTTCTGAGCTTATCGCAATCCTATAATTATAACAAGTGTCAAATACCTACATAAGATGACTTACGACCAAAGAATCACGGGCTCAAAAGGCTCAAAACTATTAACGGGGACATCAGCTCATGGCTCTCTCGGGGCTTTCTGTATGATTGCCCAGGAGGATACTACTTTCTCAGCTTTCGAGGTTGGAGGAGTTGGTTCATTAACTGCTTACGGATTAAACGCATCAGCCGTTCTTAAAGCTGGTTCTCTGATTACCGTTCCTGAGCAAAGCACTATTACATCTATAACCCTCGCATCGGGCTCAGTTGTAATATACAACGGATAAGCTATGCCGTCAGTATTCAGAAGAATAGGTACATCATTCCGAAAGGGAGGAGGGGCGGCAGCTCCAGCTAACCCTGATTTCGTTACTACTTGGAACGTTGCGTCCGATGGTGAAACGGTAACCCTTCCGTTGAAATCTGCGGGAGTATTTTCGGGTACAATAGATTGGGGAGATGGAGGCGCAACAGATACGCTCAGTTACGCTAATCGCCAACATACATATACAAGTGCTGGCACATATACAATAACAATTAGCGGAGACACCTTACAAGGTTGGGCTTTCGAGAATGGAGGCGATAAGTTGAAGATTACGGACGTATCAAACTGGGGAACGATATTCGAGTTTGACAGAACCCGAATGTTTCAAGGTTGCTCAAACATGGACGTATCGGCAACAGACATTCCAACAATCTCAACGACCGCAATGACGAGTCAATTCTACCAAACGGGCATCACAACTCCCGACTGGTCAGCTTGGGATATGACTGGAGTAACTGATTATCAATTCTGCTTTATGCTTTCGTCAAGTTTCAATGGCAATGTTGTGAATTGGGTGACAACATCAACGACTAACATTAAGAACATGATGAACGATTGTTCATCCTTTAACCAAGACCTATCAAATTGGGTGACTGATAACATCACTAATGCAGAAAGAGCATTTTATAACTGCGACTCCTTCAACTCGTCCGTTGCAAATTGGACATTGAATGGCACATGGTTCCGACCATTTGACAACTGTAATGCATTTACGGGAATCGGGGTTGACACTTGGGACACGAGTGGGTTAGTTTCTGCTCAAAACTTGTTTGTGAATTGTCCGTTATTCAACGGAGACATTAGCGGATGGGATACTTCTTCGCTGACCACAATCGGCAATATGTTGTTCGGTTGCGATGCGTTCGACCAAGACTTAAGCGGTTGGGATGTTACGGCACTAACCACCGCAAACGGTTTTATGCAGGCTGCGGACGGTATGTCTACGGCTAATTATGACGCTCTTCTAATTTCTTGGGCGGCACAATCTGTGAACACGGGCGTAAATATCTCGTTTGGAACTTCTGAACTAACTCAAGGAGGAGCGGCTGACGCGGCAAAGACAACATTAGGGACAACATACTCGTGGATAATCTCGGATGGAGGCTACGCATAAACTAAAGGAATGAACGAATTACGATACCCTTCAGAAAGAACCTACTGGATTGCGTGGACAGAGCCAAATGAAGAGGCAGTTCAAGGCTACGGTTGGACGAACCCCGACCAAGTTACGACTTGCCCGTTTTCTTGGTACACCACAACAAGCGAAGTGGATTGGTTAGCCAAACTCTCTGAGTACGGAATCATTCCAGACATTGACGAACAAGGAAACTTAGTGTTATGAGTCTACTAAGAGATGCAAATAACAACTTGAGCAGCAAGAGGGTAGCAGGATATGTTGTCCTCTCAGTTGTTTTAATTGCATTCGTAGGTGACCTGTTTGAAAAGATGGAGATAAATGAGAGTGTAGCGAACACATTGATCATGTCTGCCGCAGCCTTGTTAGGCATAGGCACGTTTGAAAAGAAGTACTAATGCCTCAAAGTAAGATTGAAATATTGCTATACACGGTTGACACATTCGGAGTGATTCTTTCTTTTGTTTGGATAGCAAAATTCAAAGAGTCTTTGAGTATGTACATCTTAGTTCTAACAGCCATATCCCTAACTGTAACTGTAGGTGTTAAGATTTACAACCTGTTCAATTCAAACGAGGAGAATAAGAAAGTATAGCTGGAGAAGCGTTCAAAAGAAAGTAACTAACTTTGTAGCATGGCAACAATACAGGCAACACTTAATATCACAAGCTCTGACGCAACGTCTGAGTCCTTGGCTATATCGCAGACTGATGCGATTACGGTAACCAACCCAGTACAGAACACAAGTAGAATCAGTGTGGGCGCAGTTTCAGCAGAGGTTATCGTACCAGCCGCAAAGGCAGCCATAACCTATGTGTACCTAAAGAACACTGACGCTACAAACAGCCTTGACCTTGCTGAGGCATCAACGAACGTAAGCTTCGGAACGCTCGGCCCAGAGGAGTGGGCATTTGTGCCTATCAAGGCATCTGTAGGGCTTGAGGTAACAGCAAGCGCATCTACAGTTGTTCTTGAGTACGGGATCTGGACACAGTAATGAAGCTTGACGGTGGGCATAGAATACTGCTCATCATAATACTACTGATGTGTGTTGTGTTTATTGGATTATCATTGAAAATTGAACGACTTAACAAAACACCTCGTAAGCCAGTACCTACCGTATCTGATAGCATTTCTACTGGGGGTTATTGTTGCGTGGAAGGGCTGCGGTGATACAAGCGGCAAACCTGTTACTACCATAATTGAAAAACCTATTCCCACCGTAGAGTACGTTGATAGATGGCGCACAGACACCGTTAGATTCGTTTCTAAGGAGTTTGTTACTATTAGGGACACAATCACATCAGAGATAATAGTTAATCGCTTAGACACGTTGTTTTTAGTAGACACCGTTAGCATCGTTGAGGCGTGGCTTACAGAGATTGCTAAGTACGATACAACGATAGAGCAAGAGGCGGCTACATTAGCTCTGTCTTGGCAGAACTACCAGAACAGGTCCGAGAACCTAAAGATTACCTACACACCTAAGAAAGTTCCATTGAAGTGGGCGTTGGGAGTACACGCAAATGCAGGTCTTCTGAGCGACTTTAAGGCAAGCTATGTTCCTCTTTTGGGTATTGGTGTGCAGGGTACGGTAAACAAGGGATACTACGGTATTGACTATGGGTTCAATGGTGACCACTACATTGGTGTAAGAGTCGGCAGGAACATCATCTCAAGATAGTTCGTATCTTTGAATGTATGAGAGCTTCCACATACATCTGCACAAACATAGAGGAAATTGAAAGGGTAAAGGAAGAAAACGAGAAGTTGAACCTACCCAATCCTCAACCACTTCCAAAGCCAACATACGAAGAATCAGTAGGTTGGTTTCACATTGACGATGTTACCAGAGCGTATGTTAGGTCTATGAATGGAAATGCAGTCGCATCTCTAATGTTCTCGGACGGTACTTACATGGACATCAAGATGACATCTGAGGTGGAGGAGATGTTAGATGTTCTTTTTAGAAATACCTTTTAGTCTGTCTGACTCACGCAAATCCTTGCTTATCATTACGCCTGGGTCTAACTCAAAATACTTTGAGAAGAATGTTATCTCTACGAGGGTAGGGTAGATTGCGTGTTGATTTCCCCATTTGTACAACCTTCTGTCTGTAAACTTTAAACCCATTTCTTTCAGCCATCTGAGCATCTCCTTTATGGTTACCCCCTTCTTTTCACACATATAGATTATGTTATCCTTGAAAAGTCCTGCAAGTTCTTCAGACTGATCGTAAGCCTCTCTTGTCCAAAGCTGATTACGAGACTGCATCTTCTCATAGATTTCGTCTGTAATTTCATATCTCCTTTTGGGTTTTTTGTAAGCCATAATTAAAGATAATAAAAAGCCCCATCATTACGATAGGGCTTCTTAACTAATTGATAATCAGATACTTAGAATGGCAAGTCATCCTCATCTTCACCAACCGCTACTGCTGCTGGCTGAGTTGCTTTTTTCTCTCCACCCCCAAGCATGGTAAGGTCACGGACCTTTACCTCTGTTGTGTATCGGGTGTTACCTTCTTTGTCTTCCCACTTCCTTGTGGTAATACTCCCTTCAACGTACAGTTTGTCACCTTTCTTTACGTATTTAGCAACTATATCTGCAAGTTTACCAAATACAACAAGATTGTGCCATTCTGTTTTCTCTTGTTTTTGACCACTTTTGTCAGTGTATCTTTCTGACGTAGCCATTACCATGTTGGCAATATTACCTGCCTTTGTTTCTCTAACCTCTGGGTCTTTACCTATGTTTCCCAAAAGAATTACCTTGTTCACTGAACTCATATTACTTAGATTTAATTGATTTACGGATTATGTTTTCTGTAGCCTTGTCGATGTCGTAACCTTTTAGTGCTTTTTCTATTGAGCCTTTAGGAGAGTTGATCCATTCGATTAGGTTATTGTACTCAGCAGTTCCTGCAACCACCTTTGTCTTCGCACCTGCATTCTTCTCTACAGTAGTTGTTTTTCTTGTAGTTGTCTTTCCTGAAGTTGTCTTTCCTGAAGTGGGCTTGGTGTTGGTTACGTCAGGATCTTTGTTATCGTCAATCAGAAGAAGACCATTCAACGCATACTTACGAGCATACGATGATGACGCTCCAAAGCATTGACCGATAGTCATCCCTTTTTGTTCAGTCCCTATCCCTGCTTGCGCCTTAGATGAAACCACGATGTCTGGTTTCTTGGGGTCAAACACACTTGCGGTAGCCTCGGTGTATGGAATTCCACAAAGTTCTCCAAGAGAGTCTGTTATGTTAAGCACAAGACCGTGCTTGTCAAGTAGTGGTTTTACTGCCTCAAGAATGTCCTCGCAGCTACGATAATTGTATTTCCCAAAATTGTTCTTTTGGTTCTTTGGAGCCTTCAGTTCCTTCTGTAATTTTATTAACTTTTCCATTCTGCTAAAGTATAATTATTAGATGATATATCCTATTTCTTTATCTATTCTTTCAAGCTCTACGCCTATCATAAAACTGTCTGGTTTAGTGATTCTTACGTCCAACATCTTGGTCTTGTTGTTCGCTCTTTGATAGTATCTCATGTAGCCATTTCCAGGAAACTCAATCTTCTCTACGGACTCCTTTCTGAACTCGTTCTTTACCTTGTTTTCAAGTTCACGCTTCTCCTTTTCGAGTTGCTTAATCATCTCCTTAACTGTCTGAAGATGCTTTGCCTGACCAAGTAACTCTTCGTCACCCATCATTATCTCCTGCTCTACCTCGTGTGTGTCTGAGATGAATGCTGAGTAGTGTTCGTTGTCGTTAGGTTCAGGTTCAAGTTGCTGTATGACTCCCATCCAATCATCGTACTTCTCGTAGTTCTCATCATCCTTCGCCATCTCAGCCTCAAGAAGAGCCTGTCTGCCCTGTAGGACACGCTTCCAGAACTCGTAGGTTCTTTCGGTTATCATCTCAACTATCTCCTCGTTACGTTCTATTGGGAATACCTTGAACCCTCTACCGTCAATGAGTATGGCTATCTCAGCGTAGCCGCATTCCATTATCATCATCTGCTGATGAACCTGTATTATGTACATATCAGGAACGCCATTGTACTTCTTGTAGACAAAGCCGTTCATCGTCTTGATTTCCAACGGACATAGCGTTGTCGTTATCTCGTCAGATAGAGTTCCGTCATCGTTCAGCTTGCGTGAACCCTTCTCAATAACCCTATCCAGGTTGCAGTAAAGGTGTGGATACTTAGGATTCTGTACGAAACCTACGAGATGACTTGCGTTACGGATTACATTTCCAGCTTCAAAGTTGCTCATATACCCTTCCTCTGTTCCATCATAGTAAGCCCATAAACGAGCCACGTACTCCTCTTGGTATATTCCGTGAAATGCAGGGGCAGACATAGTTCTGTCTGGCTCCATCGTTCCTACTTTCTCGTGGAACAACTGCATCGGTGTCGGTTTGTAAGGACTCAACCCACACACAATAGCTGCTGTTGATGCTCCTAACCCATTATTCCTGTATTCAAACCACTCAGGAGTTCGGTCTTCAATCTCTGTTACCCATTCGTATTTCATATTGCTAATTTAGTTATTCAGAACATAACCTATGTATGTTCTAAAATGGAACTTCCTCTAAGTCATCATCATCAACGTATGGCATTCTCGCTTGGCGCATAGTTTCGCTATTCACAACGTACTCATGCTTGTCACGCTCCAATGGATTTACTCCATCGTCATAGAACCTACCCTTCATAACATCGTAGGTTAACACACAGTCTCCAGTAGTTCCGTTAAGTTCCTTCTTCTTAATCTTCTGAGAGATAAAAAGAGATGTAGAGTCTTGCGGTTGTGAGTTATAGAATGGTCGGTGGAACATGATGATGTTGTCTGCCTTGTTGTTCCACATCGCACCACCTGCGAAGTCGTAAACCCTTGGAGTCTTGTAGTCTCCTGTTCTCTCGTCCTTCTGTATGTTACTGTTAGGGTGCGCTACGATTACCATGTAGACATTGTTCTCCAACGCAAACTTCTTCTGAACTCTGAAGAAATCTTCCAAGAACTGATCGTCACGCATTCGGGTGCTTCTGTCTCTGTAGATAGCATTGAATGGGTCTATCATACATCCATCGATGTTGTGCTTAATCATTGTCTCCACGAACTTTCGGTTGATGTACTCTTGGCTCGGCATCTCCTTCTCAGGGTAGATGAAGTAGAACTTATCGTTCAGTTTCTCTGCCGCCTGGCGATACTCATCCTCAGACATTTGATTCTGATGGTGTTTGTACGGTGACTTTCCTACCATAGCGTGAATCAACTGATTGTAGAAGAACTTAGGAGGATACTGTTCGGGAGAGAATATAGCCCACCTATAGCCATCCATCAAAGACTTCATAAGCATAAGCTGTAGCATCATCGTAGACTTACCGAAGTTACCAATACCACCTACGATTGTTATCTCTCCCCTTGACCATCTGAACCTTTCGTCTATTCCGTTGAAGTGCGTTGTCTCTCCCTTCTGATTACCAGAGTGGAAGTCTTTTAACATATCAGGAAAGATGTCGTTCAGATAGATTACATCCTCAAGAGGTCCATCCAAAGACTCAAGTTGCTCCTCAATACTCTCCCTCGTAACTGTATGTATGAGCCTATCGTCCTCAGTGAACTCGGCAGTTCCAAAATCAGCCACGTAGTTTCTGTAGACAGAGTTGAGAATAACGTCCAGCTCCTTTACAGTGAACGAACCTCCGCAGAAGTCTCCAATCATAGGGTTGCGTATTTCATCTTTGGTCAGTCCGAACCTCAGACATCCACAGGTAAGTTTGAATACGAAGTTGTTTCTGTTACCCTCAAAGAATCCCTCGCCCTTGTTAATCATCCACTTCTTTAGCTTCTCGTAGATAGTGTTGTCGGTTGTTACGTTGACAGGAGTAGCTTCATACACTTTCTCAACGAACCTGTCGTACACTTCCCACTTACGAGCAATGTAGATGTTAGGGTCGTAACTCTCAAAACATACACGACTCAGATTCCTACCTGTAGGGTCAAGGTCTTCAAAGTCCTCAAGCATAGCATCAAAGTGTTCGATGTGCCTTTCGGGTTCAGACACTTCTACCAACGCCTTGACACCGTTACCACTTGGAGAAACCCAACACGCAATCACGTACTTGTTCTTCTTCAGCTTGGCTATCTTATCCGCAATCTTACAGTGGTCAAAGTCCAAACATATCAAGCCTGTGTAGGAGATGATGTTGTTGTCGTTACGAGACTTGAACACGCCAGAGAACAACGGAGATGGCAAGCTCTTCTTAACACTATCACGTTCCTTTCCAGTGCCAAGTATTCTGATTCTGTCAACCTTATCCTTGCTCTTACCTTTCTTGATTCGGTTAAGAGCCTGACCAACAGTAATCGTGTGTGAAGAGTCTACATCGAACAGACTCTCGTAAATGCTTATCTCTCTTTCAAACAGTTTCTTCATTTTACACTCCAGTTAAGTGTACTTCAGGCTTCAATGTGCCATTATGCATACGATAAATTACCCAATCAACCTCCCATGAAAGTCCAAAAGCACACTCATGCATTTTATCCTCCCCTACTATTTCCTCACACTTCACAAGTTCACCTATTCTTGGGAGAACAGGCAAGTCCCAATCTATTTCTATTAGATTATCGTAACAGTAATCGTTCTCTTCTTCACTCATGTGAATGCTTCCTAAATTTAAAAGTATTTTCATTTGCTTTGTCTGTATTTCCAACCCTTACCTACATTCTTGTAAGATGGGTTTATGTTCATCATCTTCCTGACGTAATCATCTCCTCCGCCTATTGCCTCTTTCTCGGACAGACTTACAGAGTTTTGATCACGGATAATATCATAAGCCTCAGACAGTCCTACATAAACCCACCCAGGCTCAACTATCGGTATAGACTCATCCACCTTCCCATCTGAACGAACATAGTCAAGCCAAGTCTTTTGGTTCAAGTAGGTAGATGGATGCTTCCTAAACTTCTTGTCAGGAGTCTCAGCCAAGTACCTGCTGATTGTCTTTCTGATTAGATTGATGTCTTCTTCTGAAAGCTTCATCCAAAGACTCTTTGCTTTCTGTTTATCCTTTCGATTATCATACAGATCCCAAAAGTTTTCAAACTGCTCTTTTCTTTTATCTTTATCTATGTCTGTATCTTTATCTTTATCCTTAGCTCCTTGTAAGGGGCTTATAAGGGTCTTAATTTTGTATTTCTTTAGTCTATCTAAAACAGACTTGTGCGCCCTATTCTCTGGGTTCAATGTTCCGTACTGAAAGTCTATGAAGTCTCTGATAAACCATAGCTCTCCTTTCCTTACAACATCAACCTGACCGTTGAATATTTTAAGTACATCCCTCTCGTTAAATGTATGACCACAACGTATAGATGCTATTTCTAAATCAACAATCCAAATACCTGCATGATCGCAGTCATCAAGTATATAAAACCATAGTAGTTTGTAAGGTGCTTCCAAGCCCCTAATAAAGGGCTTCTTCCACTTGTCAGTGTCTGTAAATCTCTTAGCCATTATGTATGTAAAAAGGTAGGGGAGGTGCGGCAACACCCTACTAACAGGCTCTCAGGTGGCGCAGTCGTAGTTTTATCCCCAGATGTAAGAATCTTTTTCATTTCCTAAGATTATAAGTGTCTGCTAAATTGCCGTAGCAGATGCTCAAAGATACGAATTATTCTAATAGGTCGTTTATCTGATTCTGTATGTCAATCTCCTTCATAAGCCTGGAAGAGTTGATTACTGCGGCAAGAGCCTCCAACAAATCTACTGAGGCATCCTTCATGTCATCGTCAGCCTTCGATCCACCTGCTGAGAATATAGCTGTTGATACTCCTAAGAATATCACGTTTAGTGGAGTTTCGTGAAGATGCTCCTGTCCGTGCATCCCTAAATCAACCATTCCTTTTACCACTTCCGATAGTAACTTGTCTGCTTCTTTTTCTGTCATCTTAATTTATATTAGTCATTGTGTATATTAACATACCCGTCATCAGATTCATCATAAACCACATAGGGTATGCATACTTCTTGAATCGTAATGTGTTGCGCTTATCCCAGCGTCTTACTTGATAGCGTTTCATATCAATTCTGTTTTGATTGTGTCTGATTTCTCGCAGTAGTACCATATCAGAATGTTACCGCCTATCAATGGTTGTTGGTCTATCCAAATCATCTTGTTTGTTTTTGGTTAACTTCTTCGCATCTTACAACATTTGTCACTTCTCCAATAGTATCTCCTATTTCGTCATCGTGAAGAAATAAGTTGCTCTTAGTTAAGATGTGGTTAAATAACCAATCTCTTTGTTCTTTGTCGTTTGGGTCTATAAAGTGATCTCCCAGCTCTATTTCTAATTCTATTCTAATTTTCATGTAATTAAGTTTGTAGCGCATTAAATAATACACTGTCTTACTTCGTAGAATGAAGGGTCACCATAACTACCCCATTCTTTTTCTCTCTTCGCTCTTTCTTCAGATGTCAGAACCTTATATTTAGGGTCTGCATCTTTTAATGCTTTATTAAAAGAAGAAAATACACCGCAAAATGAATCTACCAAATTAGAATCGCCTTCATAAAACCAAAACAATAATACATACACTTTCATCTTATTTGTTTTGGTTATCTGTTGCGCCTTTGATGTTTGTTAAAGCAGTTTCAAGCATATTTCGGTGTGCTTCTGCTTCTTCTTTAGTCCCAATGTAACTAACCGAAAAAGTTTGAACACCAACTTTAAACCAAGCCTCATATCCAAACTCATCATTTGCATTAGCTGATTCTCGAATACCCGTTTCAAAAGCCCTTTCCTCAACGGTCTTGGTTGGTTGTTCATTCGGTAACTTGCAATTGGCAAACATCTTTTGATAATCAACTTCGGGTTGTTG
>WLWF01002942.1_pt1 | contig 11689 bp, 13 predicted proteins | sample 6718331 | NCBI WGS metagenome assembly WLWF01 (sample SAMN12718692, study PRJNA515312) | sponge metagenome | isolation source: marine sponge | host: Mycale hentscheli | place: New Zealand: South Island, Marlborough, Capsize Point | collected 2003-05-01
CTTCTCCCGCATGGTTGATACTTGCCGTCTTTCTTCGGTGCTCCAATGTCTACCCATTTCTCCGCTACCCATTGTCTTAATCCACCTTTTGAAAAGTGTGTACGCATTACGAATTCTTTCCGTAAGCATTCCCTCTGCCTTTAGTGGCCATCTTACAAACTGAGCCAGCATTTTTATAACCTACTCTGTCATTCATCATTCCACCACCCATAGCTTTTTTTCTTTTCTTCTTGCCACCTGGTGTGACTTTACCTGAACATACTGCTGAAGCGTACATGTTGGCATATGCTGAAGGATATACTTTGAATTTTCTTTTAGCGGCTGCTTTGCCTTTTGCACAAAGCTTTGCCATTATTTTTCTCCTATAAATTTTTTAACTATTTTTTCGTTTCTTCTGTCAATCATTCTAGCTTTTGCTTTTTTAGAAGCTTGATCTATATTAAACAAAGTTTGATTTAATTTTGCTTTTGAAGCTTTTGTTTTTTGTTTAGCAATATTTAATTTACTTGTAGCTTTTTCTAATTTTGTTGTAGGTATATTTGGTTTTACTGATGATATAGTTGGTGAAGTTTTAGATCCACCTTTAACTAAATTTTTAACAAAATTTACCGCTCTTACATATCCTGACATTATTTTTTTCCTCCGTTACGAAATATTTGTGTACCCTTTATACCATAAATTGACGCCACTACAAGGATCCATAAATTTGTGAACCATGACGGGAGCTGCGAGAACATGTCAAAGAACAATTTTACCTTATCCATCGCTGTTGGGTCTTCCGATACGACTGCCCAAGCGAGCACCAACACGGGCAAACTTAATATTACGAGGACCGCCTCGTCTTTCCAGTCCGATTGACGTGCTTCTAAAAGTTTTCCTTGGTAAGCTTCCTGACCTTGGGCCATTTTTGTAGCGTGCATGAGTTGTGCTTCACTCATTGCCATTTTCGTCTTCTGCTTGTTAGCATAAATCTTACTTCCAGCAGAAACGGCTAATTTAATTGCCGATAACCACATGATTTAGTACCAAGTAGCCGGTTTTTTCTTTTCAGCTAGCATTCTTTTTTGTCCACCAACTTTTTCCTTGTCTCCAGTAGGAATATAGTTGAAAGAACCATCAGCAGTAGTTTTAGATCTTGGATCTATCTCTACATTCTGACTTGGAACTGCTACTTGTTTTGCTTTTTTATAGTTCATCATAATATTTACCTTTATTAGTTTATATTAGCATTATTTTTTTTTGCAAGACTTACTCCTGCTCTTAATTCTGCTAATTCTTCGTTCTGATCCATCTTATCTTCAGCTAAATCTCTTGCTTGCATCAATTTTGCTCTATCAAACTCAGCTTTTGCTTGGTCAGCTTCTTTTTTTCGTTCATTTTCCATTGCTCTTAGGTCAACTTCACGTGATTTTAGCTTCAATAGTGGGTCTGAATCAAATTGTGAAGTGATTTTATTCTCTTCTTTCATAAATTCTTCAGTCATTTCTGCAATCAACACAGATTTTCTTGCTTCAACTTGATTATTTAGCATTTGTAACTGTTGTTGTATCTGTGGATTGTTTACTGCCATCTGTTGCATCTGTTGCATTTGCGCTAATTGCTCTCTGAACTCTAATTGAACTTGTTCTTGAGCCATAATTGAAATGTGTTCAAGTATATTTTTTTGAATTGCAGCCATTATCGCAGGATTATTTCTAACCATGTTAGTTGACATAAAGTTTAAGTGAGCTGTGATGTGTGCTTGGTGATCTTGACCGGGAAAAGCTTGAAAAGGTTTTCCACCTAAAGCATTTATATGTTCCATACTTGGGTCCATCGGTGCGTTTGGTGCCGGTGGTGGTAGAACTGTGTCAACATCTTTAACACCAATTGCATTATACATGTTTCTATAGATTTGATACATGTTGTGTAATTGTGGATTTGATGTTGCGATTTGTAATTGTGTTTGGGCCAATGTAATTCTTTGAGACATTGAAAATATATTCGGGTCTGCAACAGGTACTACATCTATTCTATCATCAAAATCAGCTTGCTTAATATTTCTTTGACCACCTACAACATCGTAAGGATATTCTGGTGGTAAGTATTGAGCAACTATTTTTCCAAGTAGTTTAAATTCATTCTTCATGGCTGCATAACATCTTTTATGAATAGCAGACATAACACGTGATCCACGTTCAAGTAATGCAACTGTAGTTCCAACTGCAGCGCCTTGGTTTCCATCGCCCACTTGCATATCAGCAATAGCCGCGAACCTTTGACCTGCACCAACTACAACACCCATTAACTGTAATAATGTTTGAGAAGGTTCTTTGTAAGGTAAAGGAAAGAAAGCATCTCTTAAATTTCCACCTGGTGCATCTACATCTTTAAATTCACCTGGTTGAATTGGTGACGCTTCATCTCTAACTCTAACTCCTCTTTGTTTAAATCCTGCTGGTAGGTTTGATAATGTACCTGCATCTAATAATTGACGGAGAGCAGCCGTTGCCGTTCTGCTCAATCCGCCAATCATATGAATGAGTCCAAAGCCATAAAATCCTAGTCCTGGCAGAAATTTGAAGTGGACAAAATATTGGATTTTATTTTTCTTTAGATCATCGGGCGCATAGTTTCGTCTAATAGACAAAACTTTCCTACTACCTTCATCGACTGTAACGAGGTAAGGTAATTTTATTCCAGTTGGTTCTCCATCTGCTCCAACATCTTCAAAACCTTCTAAATCTAAATTAACATGACATTCTAACAAAGTATAAACAGGTTCGTTCTTACCTGTCTTTTTAGTTCCTTCTAGCTCACGTTCTTTTTTAGATAACTCTCCATTAGTATCTATACCTGGAGGACCTAACTCAACGTCACTGTAGAAACCATTGACTTGTTGTTTTCTTAATTCGTTTTCTGAAATTTTCACGGTATGAATAACTGCTTCCGCATCGTCTAATGAGGTAGCTGTGTACGGAACAATTAATTCATCCGCTGGTACAAACTTTGATACCACTCTTCCAAGTGGTACATCGTAGTAAACTTTTTTAAATGTAGATCCAGCAAGTGGTAAATGAAATAACATAGAATCAAATTCAGATTCATACTCTTTCATCGTGTCCATGATTAAATAATTCATATAATCTTTAACACGTTGTGCTTGTTGTTCTGTTGCAGGGTTTTTAATTCCTATAACTTGTGTTCTAACTGGTCCATCACTTGGTAATAATTCTTTGTAAGCTTGAGCTTGAAACTGTGTTACCGCTTCTGCAAGAACTGGGTGTGTTGCACCTGAAGCTCCTTGGAAAGGTTCAGTTCTGTTTTCGTATTTAAATCCTAAAAGATCTAGACCACTTGTATAAGCACTCTCCCATTCTTTTCTAGAAGATTTATAATCCATGTAGTTTTGAACCATTTCGTTTCCAATTGGCCCAACAACATCTTCTGGTAAAATATCAGCTAAGTTATCAAAGTGTGATTCTGTTCCGGGAACATTTATTGATCCTGGTTCAAAGTCTAATGTAACTCCACCATCTTCTTCTGGGATAACCTCTACAGGTCCTTTTTCAATATCTTCTTCCTGAACATTAACTTCTTCTGCCATCTCTTCTTCTGAAGGGATGTCAATTTTAGTTCTAGTGTTCGGGAGTCCTTTATCTATATCTGCCATTTATTACTCCTATACCTTCTTAACACGATTAAATAAATAAGACAAGCCCTGTGAATCAGGGTTCATGGATCTTGTCATTGCACCTGATCTATCGCCTGCCATTTTAGCAATACCACCACCTGCAAACTTTTCTGATGCACCTCTAAAACTAGGGAGCTTCATTAACTGTTCAAACTCTATTGGTTTTTCTACTTCTCGTCTGTAGAAATCATCTTGATATACTTGATCATCTGCTAAGGCCCCTTCTTTTCGCATAACATCTTCAAACTGTTCTTTTGTAAAACCATAATCTGGCTTAAAATTTTGATAAGTAAGAGGAGTTAAATCTATTTTTATATCTTGTTTTGCAGTCATAGGTCCTACTCTTCTTCCTGGAGGTTGTGTAAATTTATTAGTTAGAGGCGTAACGTTTGGAGCGTCTGGTGCATCTAAAAATTTTGGTTTTGCTTTAAAAGCTCCTTCTGATTCATCTAATGCTGATTGATAGTCAAAAGCTCCTGTATCAGGTGTGCTTTCAATTTTTTTCTTTAAATCTTCTTGCATCTTAAAATATTTTTCTGAACCAGGCATACTTTTTGCAACTAAAGAAGATGGAAAGCTTAAATCTAATTTTCTATATTTATCATAATCTAAAATATTTTGAGCATACTCCTTTGCAGCTGGTGATAGTTGAACATTTGATTCTAATAAATTTTTTGCTCTTGCTGCATCTGCATCTAAATTTAAAACAGAACCAAATAAACTTTCGGCTGCTGCAACATTTAAAGGTTTACCTTTTCTTAAAACATCATCAGCAACTAAACCTGTTTCAAAAGCAGCTGCACCATATAGAGCAGGTTTACCTATTAAGTTTTCCATTTTAAATAATTCTTTAGGACTTAAATTTTGTTTTAAAAAATTAGCTGAACCTGCAAGTATTCTTTTTATTAAACTTGTTTTTGCATTCTGTTGAGTTCCAATACCTTTTGTAAGTTCTTCACTCATATAGTTTCTCGCTTTTGTAATACAAACATCGGGAGAACCAATTGTTTTTAATCCTATACGACCACCATCTGCTATAGCTTGTTTACAATCAGGATCTATTTGTCCTGCAAGTTTTAACAAATCATTTTCAACGTTGCTTTTTCTAATAATCTCGTCCTTGGCTGCCATGTAAGAGGTTTTTAAATTTTTACCTACATGCTCTCCTTTTTCATTAAATAATAATATTTTACTACCTAAATTCTTTTCTTGCATTAAAAGATCATCTATTGGTAGATCACGAAAGAAATCTTTTCCTATTTTGGTAGCAATTTCTGGTTTATCTAATCTAGAAGCAGCACCTAATGCTATGTTAACTCTTTGAGGTAATATAGTTAAATTTTTAAAAGGATTTTTACCCACCCCTTCTTTGTGGTCTATTTCATATGGAAATCTAGAAAAAGGTTTTTTATAACCATAACCAAATTTATACATCTGTCCTGAGTAGTTTCCAAAAGTTGTTTTCTTTCCTGTTTTAGGATCTATTATATCAGAACCATCTGGCCACGTAGTTCTGTTTTTCATATCTGACAAGTCATCTTGCAACTTAAAATATTCTTGAAATAATGGATCACTTCTTCCTTTTGTTTTTATGTAATCCATATCATAAACTTTTCCACTACCATCCTTAAAAGCAAGATCATAATAAGAATCTACTTGTGAAAAATCAGTAATTCTTTTATTTAAATTATTTTTATTATAGATTGAAAATTCTGTATTTCCTTTAGACATTGTTTGATTACGAACTGCATAATCCATTAAACGTTGTGCATCATCTTTGGGTGTACGTAACATACTTTTAGTTTGAACAGTATTTTGAACATCTCCAAGAGTCCAATCTTTATCTATATTTTTTAAAAAATTTGCACTACTTAGTTTATTTATTATAGGTTTAACTTCTTCATCCCAATTTAAAACTTTAGATGATTTTAAAGCATTACTAATATCTTCTACTCTACTTCTATTGGGGTTAGCATTTTTTCTGTACTTATAACCCCCTATCATTTCTTTTATTCTGTGTAAGGGCTTAGTAAGCTCAGTTGCATTTCTATCAAAATCACTAAAAAGTTTTATATACGCTTTTTCTACTTTAATTTTATAACTATCCAAAGGTGTAATTCCTTCTCTTCTAACAATACCTGATATACGACCAGGAGATTCAAGATCTAATTTTTTACCCAGATCTTCATACGAAATATATTTATCTCCCTGATTAGCTTTTAAAATAGCTTCCTCTATTTTTTCTAAATTATATTGTTTTGGTTGACCAACTGATTTTTTAACTTTAGCATAACCAGGCCGTGATCCGTCGTTACTGGGTTGTACCAGCATACCACCGTTATTAAACATGGGCCGTGATTCTTGGACCGTGGAGCTTGGGCCAAAGTCGTCTTCAAAATCGTTTAAGATTTTTTCTATGTAATTCATTACTCACCTAACATTCTAGCGATACCGCCGGATGCTTTTTTAGTTTTTCCAAACTCTGTCATAGTGTCTTCAAACATAGTTCCTTCTTCAACAACTTCATCTGGAACGCCATCTTCAATATCTTTCATTTTACCATCCATGTCTGGTCTTGCAGTATACTCTTCATACTCTTCAACTTTTGCAGAACCTTTTTTACCTTTTATAGGAACATCATCAACTTTATAACTCATAATAACCTCTTCTGGATAAGGGTCATCCATATTCTTTTTTATAATTGTTATATTTCCTGCAAAGTCTTCTTCCATAACATAATCTTTATATTTTTTGGCTATAGCTTTGTCTTGAGTTGCTAATGTATCATCACCCATTGTTTTAATTTTATCTACTAATTTAAAAAAGTATGGAGGAGGTGTTCCTGATCCTGCAGATTGTGCTACTTCTTTTACAATTTCTTTACCAGCTTGTTTACCACCAAATCCAAGTATACCTGTTTTAAGAGCCGCGGCCCCTGCACCAAGGCTACCTAATAATTTTAAAAACCCTCTACGGCCCATACCACCACCTGCAAGACCAATACGTCCACCGTCGGCATTATTCTCTCTAAAAAATTCTCTTGCAAAATCTGCTTTTGAAATTCTTGGTTTACCACTTTTTTTATATTCATGATAATGGTTTAACATGTCTTTTACTTTTAAATAATCAGAAGGTGTTAAACCTCCTTTTAGACCGATACGTGCTATTCCACCTGATGCAAAGTCTTCTGGATCTTCAGGTAGATTTCTTTCAAAGATATGATCTTCTGTGTCTTGTAATATTTTTTTGGATTGCTCTTGTGTTAAATTTTTATATTTACCTTTTCTGCTTATTACAGAGTTTGCTTCTTTCATAGCAGTAATTGGTTCCATCGATTTTATATCTTTAATAATGCTATCTACATCTGAAGTAAGTCTTTCATTTGCAGCTTGAAACATTTCTCGGTCTTGAACTTTTTTACTTTTCTTCATGCCACGTGCACCTTTACTAACTTGACCAGAGTCCATTAATTCTTTTACAGATTTACCACCCATGATACCTTGACTTGTGTCAAGTTTTTTACCAGCCATGTCTACGACCTCACCTTGTTTACCAAATAATCTTTCCGTAATACCTCTACCTTCAGGACTGTCTGCAGCGATTACTCTTGGTGGTTGTGGTTTATTCATTTGAACAATCATTTTTAATTGTTCAGGAGATAGTGTATCTAAATCTACACCTTGTTGCATAGCATCGTTAACGTATCTCTGTACTTGTTGTTCAACTTTATCTGCTATCTTTTTATTGATAGACATAATGCCAGAAGAACCTGCTGTATCTTTAACAGCTTCTTTCATCAGTAGTCTTCTAAGTAATGATATAGACATTAATAATAATTCCTTTTAATTTTTTCTACGTTTTCATCAACATAGTCTTCAGGGTGTTGTAATAATCCTCCCTGTCTAAATCGCATGATCGCTTGTGTTGTAGAATCAACAAGATCATCATGATCTCCATAAGGAAACGCAGCGCACTCTTCGATAACGTCATCTGCGAATTTCTGCTCAGGAGCCCATATCATACCAGATTCAAACAAAGGTGCAACAGCATTTACACGTGCATGTTTATCATTTCCTTTAGACGGTGTAAAATTCACAACCGGTATATCCATCTGTCTAAGCTCATATGTAAGGGGTAAACCACTAGCTTTTGCTTCAACAATAACAGAATCGGGTTGCCAATAACTATATTGTTCAAGAGCCAATCTCCGTAGTTCAGGAAACTCGTACCTACCTTTTATAGAATCAAGAAGAATTAAATTAGCAGGTTCATCTTCTGAGGGATAAAATACACCCCAAGTGGTGATAGCAGAGTAATCTGCAGTTTCTTTTTTAAGGAAAGCTGTATCATAAGATTGTATCACGTGATGTAATTGTGGTATCCAATCTTTTTCCCAAGTCCGCCACCACTCACGTTTTAATATTGCACCTTCTTCAGCTGTTGGGTTTTGCATCCACTGCGCGTTCCACTTACCCGTGGGCAGTGTTGCTTGGACCTTCTCTAATTCATCGAGCTTCCAATACTCAGGCCAAACAGGTGCAGCCTTCTTTGATCCGTGGTCCAAGATTGCCGGAAATTCGACCACGTGCCACTGATCAGCTTTCGCTTCTTTTTGGTTCTGCAATAATTTACCTGTCAAATCTTTGTTAGACCATCTTGTCATTACAAGTACGATCTTACCACCAGGTTGTAAACGCTGACGAGGACCAGAAGTATACCATTCATAAGCAGACTCCATAGCAGTAGGAGACATTGCATCTTGCTCAGAATGTGGATCATCAATTATTAAAAGGTCAGCACCCCGTCCGGTTATCGCACCGCCAACTCCAGCTGCAAAATACTCCCCACCTTGTGCTGTTTCCCACCTACCAGCGGCTTTGCTATCTTCCTGTAAAGTTGTTTTAAAAATTTTAGCATAATCTTCAGAGTCAATTAAGTTCTTAGCTTTCCGACCAAACCTCACGGCAAGTTCACCTGTGTGCGTTGCTTGAATAATCTTGAGTTTCGGCTCACGGCCCACCATCCATGCTGGCAATAAGTATGAAGCGAACTCTGACTTCGTGTGCCTTGGTGGCATGTTGACGATCAATCTATTTATTTCACCTGTTGCAAGTTGATTAAATTTTTTTGCAATGTGTCTATGGTGGGAGCCTTCTATAAAATCGGGCCACACACATTTGACAAAGGACATAAAATCCTCTTTTGCTTTACTTTGAATTTGTTTTTCTGCATGCATGACTTGCAGTTTCTTGAATGTCTTTCTTACGTCTGCAGGTAGCTTATTTATATCTACGTTATTTAAATCCATAAAATTTTTTAAAAAATTTTTTTATAATTTTTTTGCACCATAAAGTGTTGGATATGTTTTTACCACCCTTATCTGTCTAAATCAAGCAATACAACCTAGAGTAGTGGGACCCCTTTTTGTGTAAAGGGTGTATGGGGTCAAGGTTTTAATCGATACTGGTATTGGATAGGGATCCGTGATGTGTGGTGGGTGAGTGTGTGTCCAACAGGACACACACATGTTTGTGTATTAGTCTAATACTACCATGTATTGTTTAGCGAAGTGTTGCTTGAACCAATCCAATCCTTTACGAACTGTATTATAATCACCAAACATTTCACTGCCAATGATTGCATCATAGACAGCCGCCGCAAACTCTGGCATCGTTGTCTTCTCACCAGTAAATCTATTCTTAACCTCAACCTCAACTGTTGGGTCTTCTGGTAATTCTACATCAAATGGTAGTTTGTATTCTTTGTTATTGTATTTAATTGTTTTCATATTTCTCCTGTATTTGTTATAGGACTATCCTAGTTTATTAGGATAGCCCTGTCAATTAATTAATTCCAGGCTGACTCCACAACGCCACCATTGGTAGCTTTGTTAAGCGCCTCCAGGTATTCTGTTTCTGTCATCTTGAGTATGTCAAGACAGAACATGTGTTTGTTTGCCTGTAGTCCAGGTGTTCTTAAATAATCTGGCACCTGGTCCAATAATTCCTGGCGCTTTGAGCCACCTGGTAAGTATTCTGCTTTAATTGTTTTCATATTTCTCCTGTATTTGTTATAGGATAATCCTACTCTATAAGCTGTCCATTGTCAACCTTTTGAATAGAATATTCTGCACCATAATATCTTGAGTCGTCATTCTTGACCTTGGCATAACCTTGGGTTTCTCGTCTGTGTCTGATAAACTCTATCGGTCGACCATGTTCAATACTTTCCATGTGTACTGATAACCAATTACTTTCACAACCTTGACTACAGAAATATTTATCTCGCATTCCATAATAACTATTCCTATGGTCATAATCTCTATCGAGTCTTGCATATCTTCCACGAATTACTCCACGAGATTTTAAAAATCTATCTTGTGTAACATGTGTATGGCAATTAGGTCCTTGGCAAAAATGTTTGTTTGGCATTAGTGCCTCACTTTCCAACTAGTAGTCGCAGTTCTGTAACCATGACTATCCAAGTCGTAATAAACATAATAAGGTGTTCCATTCTTTGCAACACCATAACGAGATTTCTCGTCATGCTTACCTTTTCTTGTAATGTGTTTTTTGTGCTTACTAGCCCAATATGTAATGTAAAATGTTTTGTCCATGTTTCTTTCTCCTGTATTTGTTATAGGACTATCCTATTACAGATAGCCCTATTCGTCAAGTATTAATTTATACTTTCTTCATATTTTTTTCTAGCCAATATTTTCGCCTCTCTTGATTGATGTTTATTTTTTAACCCTTTAATCATACTTGCAAGGTTGCTCGGATTATAGATAGTTAAGCCTGTTGAGTTGGTTCTAATTAATTCTGCCTCATCAACTTGAATACCTAACTCGGTAGCCAACTCAATACCCTCGCTTAGATATCTATATGCTTTCAATCCAATTTTTAATTGGTCGCATTGTTTGGTAATACTATCAATCCATGTTTTATGTTTAGATACCAGATTGCCTTTTGCAATTCGCCATGCCTCAAATTGTGTGTACTCATCTTTGGTACATGCGATTGCACGTGAACGACAGTAAGATGTACCAATTACATCAAGATAGTATTGGTCATTAAAAGTTTTAGCCATGCCTGTTTCATCATTAGAAGAATGATAACCACCACCATGATATCCGAGTGCTTTCATACACGCGTCCACATGTTTTGTTTTGTGTGGGTTATCCTTGTTTTCTGATTGTTGTGCAAAGATATCTGGGTTGCAATCCATTGCTTTTAAATCTTCTCTAAAATATGCAACTGCAAATTCCTTACCCTCATCACTACTATACTCATTACCATTTAGATTACCAAACAAACCAAAATCAAAATGTGATTTAGTTTCTTTTGCGTCGCCCTCGTCGTCAGTATCTTCATTGTGTGCAAAGTAAAAACATTTATCTTTTGCAACAACATCACAAGGTTGTCCATACTTCTTTTTAAAAGAACGCAACACAGAAACATCTTCTGGTGGATAAGACCTTTCAACAACATCAACTGCAAGTCTATGTGCATGTTCGTATTGTCTATCAACATCTTCTCTTGCTTGAAGAAATGCCTCACGTTCCTGTGTGTCCTCATTCTCAAAGACATCTTTTATTTTATTGAACAACTTATTTCGTAGTTCAGTATTCATTCTTATTTTTGTCATTTTAGACCTTTCTGTTATTAATTTAAAATTAATTTATAAACTATCTTGACATTCCTGTCAATAGGATTATATAGGATATAGATTAGTAATAGGTAATATAATTGAGTAATTAATTATACGCTTTTTTAAAACATATCATTAGGTGTTTTTCGTAGTGCATTAACTCCTATTACTGATCCCTGATCCAATACGGATGCCAGATTTAAATCTGGACTAATTAGTCAATTGCGACTGCCATGTTGGATCTGGGATCAGTCATTGTTGACTGTGAGAATAAACACTAGAACACGGGTGAAGATAATTGGGGTACCGGTCCAATGAGACTAGATAACTTGCGATCTCTAGGCCCCGCGTAGCATAGTGACTGAT
>WLWF01002943.1_pt1 | contig 11680 bp, 22 predicted proteins | sample 6718331 | NCBI WGS metagenome assembly WLWF01 (sample SAMN12718692, study PRJNA515312) | sponge metagenome | isolation source: marine sponge | host: Mycale hentscheli | place: New Zealand: South Island, Marlborough, Capsize Point | collected 2003-05-01
TCATTATTAACCCAATCTCCTACTTGATCAAGTAGCTTACTATAACAAAGGTCTTCGATCATTTGCTTTACTTCTTCCTCTTCAGCGTCACGCTGCTTAGAAAATTCCTTTATCTTTGAAATAAGAGTCTTACTCTCATTGTTAGAGAGCCCCCCTTCTTTCAAGAATGTTTCTATGTCCTTTAGATTGTTTATCTCAAAATCCTTGAAGCTTTTAAATCCAGTAACCAAAGCTCTTGGATTCATCGCTTTAGTAACTAAGGATACTTCAAATAGATTGATCTTCTTTAAAATTCTTAACTCACCTTTGATTTCAAAATCTTCTATAAAGAAACCAATTGACATTTCTTTGATCGATCCAACTTCCATTTGAGGCATAATACGACCACTGACTAATGTATCAGCTTTAGGTAGAGTTGCTTTGATAAATAAACCCCTTTCATCTTCATAAAGTTCTACAGACTTTCCTACAGGCTCATTCATGTTATGCTGCCATAAAATAGGAACTTCGGGAGTGCTGCTTAAGCTGTCAATAAAAGCTCCCTTCTCCACAATATCTTCACCTAGATCAATATTGCCGAAAGTTGAAGCGTAGCCTTCGAAAGTAAAAAACTTAGGGTCTTCATCATTAATTTGCTTTACCTCGAAAGGTAAATTTAAGAACTCTTTTTTCATTGGAAATGAACTTCATTTATAATTAATCATCTAATATAGAAAAAAGTTGATTTTTTGCATTGACAAAATTTGGAACTAGTAGTTACAATGAAGAACCGTGGTTATTGTGCAAAATATAATTATGGAAAACATATCAAAAGAGGAAATCTCTCTATCTCTACCAACCCCTTTTACAGGGTCGCTTGACCTACTAAAATTTATTCTTACTGAATATAATATTAATAATGGCAATATCGCTGAATTTGCTAAAGCAAATGGATTTAATGCTAGTAGTAAGAAGCCTTGCTGGTCATGGGATGATTATGGAGTACCTTTGAGAATATGGAATATCGTTTACAAAAACCTAACTATCTTAAGCCTGGAAAAAAACCAAGAGATCATTACCTTGCAAGAATTAAAGCAACAATTTAACTCAATAAATGAATCAGCTAAATAGCTTAGGCTACAAAAGTGAATCTTTGGATATAAAGTTCGAGGGTCACTATAACTTACTCAAATACATTTTGGGTAAATACAGTATATACAATTCACAAATAACAAGATTTATCACTGATAATTATTATGGTATATCGGCGAGCTCTTCATGGAGAAAAAGGAAAGTTCCAGCTCTAGTGTGGAATATGATTCATAAAGATTTAGTTATACTAAGGATGTCAGGAAAAGATGTTAAGACTCTTGAAGAGTTACAGGAAGAGTTTAAATTTTCGGAATTATCACTTAATAGGTTAAATAATAATAAATAGGAATTAAATTAAAGGAAATATGAATATTGGAATAATAATTTTTATGTGCTTAATAATACTGTTGTTGTTTGCAATCTATTGTAGGCTTGGATCTATGATTGATAATCAACATTTTATACAAAATTCAACTAGAGATACGAAGCTATACTTAAGAAAAATCTCTTTATTTTTAATGGGCAGTAAAATCCTTAAAGAAGAGTTAAAAAAAGATGTTGATGGAAAATATCAATTTGAATTAAGGCAGCACAAGAAATCACTAGACCTAGAAGAGTTCAACTCTCAAGGTATATAATTTCGGATTGCTCACTTAATGGGTTGACAAATAAGCTTATTTAGTTAAGTTTAGATTTTTTAATTAAAATGGAAAGTATTATGCTTACAAAAGGCGAGATAAAGGAAATAGCAAAGTTTAACCCATCTACCTTAAAAGAAGGTCTAAGGCAAGCTGAACAAAGATTAAATGATTCCTTTAAGAAAAAAGAAAACATTGAAAGAAAGGCTTTTACATTACTCTCAATGTTTCTTTCATTTTCAACCGCTTTATTTTCTGTGCCAAAAATATTAAAGGTTGAAGAATCCTTAATATATTGGGCTACAATTTCAACTGGCTTATGCTTTCTTGCTGGCGCAATTTTCTTGTTTAAATCCCTAAAAGCCTTAAATTATGGAACTTTGGGGCGTTATCCTGATACTTGGCTACAGCAAGGAATATTAGATGGTGATGAGGATGCAAAATCCTATGTTTTGGCCAATGTCCTTTTTGATTACCAAAAAAGCATTGAGACTAGTGATGACTCTAACAGTAAAAAGATAAAACTTGTAGACAGGGGAATAAAGCTGGGTATAGCTTCACCAATTTTATTCCTTGCCTGCCTAGCAACGCCTTATATTTATAGCTCTATACTCCGTCTTTTACAATTATTCCTGTAGTTGGTATTGTTGGTCTTACTGGTGGAGTATAAGAGTTTTGAACAATTTGACCAGTTGTGGGTATGTTTGGCCTATTCGCTGTTATTTGGCTTGAACCCTGACCTTGTGTAGTCGTAGTTGTGGTGTTAGCATTATTACTTCCTTGATTATTAGAAGAGTTAGAATTATTATCTCTAGTCATGTAAATTACATTTTTTGTTAGCACGAAAAATAAAAGCCCTGCGTCAACAGGGCTTTACCACTTTAAACCTTCTCTACAATGCCAGATAGTAATCCTTGATTTTCCTGCATAGCGTTTCTGATTCTATGTGATAAACTCCAAGCTGTTTTAACTGGCAATTCTAAATCCCTAGCTAATTGACGGCTAGAAATACCCTTTTTAGCGTTAAGCATTAGAGAGATAGCTAAAAACCATTTTTGAAGTGGTAGGCGTGTGTCGTGAAAGATAGTGCCAACAGTTACGCTAAAAGAGGTTCTGCAACCGTTGCAATGGTGTCTAAGTTCTTTTTTAAGGTGATTTGTGTTTGTAGATCCACAGTAAGGACAGTGTGGCTCATTATTCCAGCGTTTCTTTTCTAGGTACTCAATACAAGATTCTTGAGTTGAAAACTTGTTTATTATTTGTATTATGTTCATTGGTCAGTTAATATTTTGTTGTCGATAAACATATATTAACTGACTTGATTTATGTTTCAACCTATTAAGTGATAATTCCGTACTAGAAAAACTCATCAGATTCAGATTTAACGGTAAAATTACTAACACACCTACACCTCATGGTATTAGCCGCACTTCATCTTGGGTCACGCGGTCGGCTAAGCTGCTCTCCGCCTACAATATATGGCTCATTAAGATCTTTAACCTGACCATCAGCCATTACATGAGATGTTCGAGTTCTATTGTCAAGAATACTAACCCATTCACGATTAATTAAAAGAGCAGCACCCGCCTGCGTAGCCAAATTTGCTTCATCAACCAACTCGGCTTCAGTCTGCCTAGCCCAACTCTCCGCAAGCCCCACATTCTGACTAGCTATTAACTCACTTCTAGAAGGTGCCTTCTGTAATAAATTGGTTTCTATATTCTCCGCCACTATAGCTTGTTGATTAGCAGTAGAGGCATCAATCTGCCTTGTGACTGTTGCAATTTGTCTATTAATTTTTCTTGCCTCAGAAGGTGTGGCAGTTATTAAACTGGAACTTAACTCGGCAACCTCGTCTTGTCTTTTTGCAACTTCATTTGCAAAAGCTGCAATACCCGCAACTACGGCAGCATCAAGCATATTATTATTAGTGTCAGTAACAAAGTTATTTTGATTCTCGCTTTCATTAGCTATAAATAAAGTTGACTCAATTAGGAACTGATTATTAATTTCATTTATTTTAGGTTCCAACTCATCATCTTGAATGGTAATTGCTTGCTTTAACTTCAAGTCTAATAGCATTATCTTATTTTCGGCATCAAAGAAAAGAGCATGCTTTTTCTCAACTGCCTTTCTTAAATTAAAACCAAACTTTTTAATTGATTTGCGCATAGTATCCCTAATTTCCTTTAGGAATTCAGGAGAGTAATTTTCAGCTAGTTGTTTAGATGGTAAGTTACCAGTTGATTTATACAGATTAGATGCATCGTTAGCCATGTTCTTGAAGATCCTTTCTATTACAGGAGCTATTCTTGCTTCCAGGGCACGCTTTTCTATGTCTAGCTTTATAGCGCTCTGTTTACGAGGATTGATTGTTGCCATAATGTTCTTTGACGGCTTTATTAATCACGTCTGTATTATATCCGCCATCTATCATTGTTTTTCTGAATATAGCTATTGATTTAGCTGGCGTGTCTCTATTGTCTGAAGTATGTTGATCGCTCCCAATTGGGATTAGGTTCATTGGTTGGTAAATTTCGTCTCCACCATCAATATCTTCATATCCTAATTGTGATCTAATCTCGTTTGTAGTAAGAACGCCAGATTGAGAAAGTTTTAACGTACTATCTATATCTCTAGACTGTAATGCTTCGATTGAGGCTGGATCATAGGTTAATCTAAGATTTTCACTGTTAGCATAGCGCGGAAGAAGCAATGACCCTAAGAAATTATCAATAGTTTTTCTAAGTGGAAGAATCGCATTATCATAAAAGTTGTATTTAGCTGAGTCCATATTAGCTAAAGTCATATTATCAGGACTAACCATAGGTAATGGTATTTTAAGAGCGTTGTAAACAGCCGTTGCTGTTTGTTGCTTCAAAGATCCGAAATCCATATCTTTAATTGACTCACTCATCTGCTTCCAGTCAAAATCGCCGCTTAAGAAAGTAGCTTTACCTGCATTAGCAGCGCCAGATAAATTTTGTATCACATCCTCTTTAATTTGATCAACGGAATCTTGGGAAATGATATCTTTTCCTTTGTATGTCAACAACCCACTAGGCCTAGATTGATTCTGAATAAGTGAATTATTATGTATGCTTGCTAATAAATATTGGCTTATCTCCAATTCACACGCAGCTAAGTCGGAAACTCCAAGTAGGTTATTATTGCTATATAGAGGGTTGAAATTTCTTAAATGTCCTATCTGGTTTCCGTTACCAGAAACAAATAAGTTTTTATTATCCCTTTTGTATGAAATCCCTACGGTGTTTGAGTTGTAAGTGTATTCGCCAGGATAACCATCCCTAGAGTCTGCATGTATCGTTATGTCAGTTGGTTTTAAAACATATAACTCAAGTGGTTTACCACTTCCAACAATATTAATATATGTATTGCCAGTTAACTTAAAATAATTAACCAGAGAATCCATGAACAATTCACCGTCTGTAAAAGGATTTGGGTTGTTAAGTAAGTCTAAAAGTGGATGTTCGTAAATAAACTCATCTTTATTAAGGTCTTTTAAGACAGGACTGACGGATGAAACGTTGTCACTCAACAGGTCAAGAGCTGTAAATACGGGTGATGATTTGAAATAATATCCAATAAATTGAGATTGATTTTGTGAGGCAGCGAATCCTAAGCTATTTTCAAGCAATAAAGATCCGCAAGCATAATTATAACTTTTAACTTCAGAGGATTTGTTGCCATAGGCCTTTCTGATCAAGTTTTTAAACATATTATTTTCTTAACCTGTCAATTATGTATGCAATTAGAAGTGCCATTACTATAGCTACTGAGTGCTTACCTACAGTAAATTTACTAGTGGCCTGCATAATGCAATATAAATTAACCATTATTATAGCTAGTAAGTAGGTGTCGCATATATTATTGAATATGTCTACAATATCCACCTTCTTAAAGAAGTTTGAAATCTTTTTCATTTTACCCATTGATTATATATCGTATATGGGCGCATTCTAGTCTAATTACGACTAATAGCATTAACAAAATTTGGAACTAAAAGGAGAAGGTAGTTATTGTTTTTTGGGGGGCAATGTATGTACTTATGGCATACCTAATTGAATCTATAATATGGTTGTATTTATCAATTATCTCAACCAGTACTTCACCTGTATTCCCATCTGTTTTATAGCTATATAATTTAAACTCTTCAATAGTATTCTTGCATCTAGGATGTATTATTATCTTTTCAAAGTCCCTCATGTAGTCAATACCAGCTTCAATAAATTTCTTCTTATTTCCAGACTGACTGTTTATAGTCTTTTTTACCCCCTGGATATTGAAACCTTCTTTCTGAAGCATTGAAATAATATCTGGTCTTGCAGAATCACCATAACATATTGCCTTCTTCATATCTGGCATCTTCTCATTGAATGTATTCCCTATGTTACCTAATTCCACTCCTATCCTATAAACCTCTTGATCTATATATAGAACCTTTCCTCTTGCTGAAGTGTCGACTGAATCTCCTACCATGTAACATCTTACCCCAGCTAAGGGGTCGTTACTAAATCCCCAGTCAGCACCATAAAAGAACCTTTGTTGAGCCATATCTTCGATTGCATGAGTTTCAAACTCTTGCTCTTCCCATTTGCCCTTAAATATCTGAGCATCACTAACTAGCCTCGGGTTTCCTTCCCATACCCAATCATATTTTTCTGGGTTAACTCTTTTGTCATATTTTGCTTGCTCGATATTCTCCTTTGAAGCAAAAGGATTGTCGTAATAGTTTATTTTGTATCTGCTACTTCTAGGTGGTTGGTTTATAATGAAGCGCTTGAATGTTTCTTGGTCTTTATCCTCTGGATTAAATGTAACTATAATTTGAGATCCAGGTTTTCTGATTGTAGGTTCCAAGATGTCCCAACTTTCCATCGAAACATCCGCCCCTTCTTCTACCCAGCAATAATCTATTCCTTCAATTGACTTAATTTCCCTGGGGTTCTTTTTAATTCCTTTAAATATAAACTCGCTGCCATATATGTTTCTTATTACTTGCTGGCCTACATTAAAGAATCTATCTAGTTTTAATTCTGCTATAATATCAGCTAGAAGCTTATGTACTGAATCACTTATTGAACTTTGAAACTCTCTAGTGCACAGTATTCTACATTTTCTTTGCAAGGACATAGCTATCAGAAAATAAGCTATAGTTGTAGACTTTCCAGCTCCACGGCCTCCATATATTATTATGTAACGAGAATTGTCTTGATAGATTGGTTTCAACTTATCTGGTATCTTAATGTCTAACATAGGAAGTTTCATTCCGTAGCCGACAGTCACCATTGAATGATTAAACTCATTATTAAGACTAGACATTTTTCCAATTCTCTTCGTTACAATTCATTAAGGCAATTATCCCCTTGACATATGTAATAATTCATACTAAAATAGGGCTATTAATAACTCAAAGCCTTAATTTATATGAAAGCCGTTACTATTCAACATTTTTTTAAAAGATTCCCAGATGATGAAACTTGTTTAAAACATCTTTTTAAAACTCGTTACAGTAAAGATCATCAATGCCCTAAATGTGGCAACAAAGGTAGATGGTATAGAATAGAGGCAGAAAAGGCTTTTTCTTGTACTTGTGGTCATCATACTCACCCAACAGTAGGTACAATCTTTGAAGGCTCTTCTACTTCTCTTCAATTATGGTTTTATGCTATGTACTTATTCACCACTACAAGAAGCGGTGTATCTGCTAAGGAACTTGAAAGACAATTAGGGGTTACTTATAAAACAGCTTGGAGAATGGGACATAAAATTAGAGAATATATGGCTACTGTTGACGGTGATGATAAATTAGATGGCTTAGATAAATTAGGCGAAGAGATAATTAGCTTTATAAAGGAGCTTAAAGAGAAGGATAGAACAGACGAAATGGCTATGTTTCAGTAAGATATAAGAAAAGAGAGTGGTAGCTTTGCTATCGCTCTTTTTTTATGGAATACCTGAAGAGAAATCGGAGGGGTAAAGAATCTCGGAAGAGATGTAAGGATTAATCAGAATATATACAGTTGTTCTGATTAATCCCCACTTGTGACAAAGAAATAAATCTTTATCTGATCGTAAGATAATTAGATGGTATGATATTATTTCTCAAATTTCAAGTGAAATTTACAATTACGCTGACTTCCTTTGAGAAAAAATAGACTTGAGGGCTTTATTAAAAAGCTCTTTGTCCCCTTTGGGGTCGTCTTTATGTTCTTTGATGAAGTCTTTTAATTTGCCTTTTTCTAGGGCTTCTTTAAGTGTTGTCATAATGTTGTCCATTTCATAATTTCTATTTTAATATCTAGCGACACCTCTTTCTTCCCCAATATCATAAAATGAAAATTAGAATCTTTGTCTAAATTTACTTCAATAGCATGATTTGGTAAACAAATTTTTTCTTGTTTTTCAGCATCATATATGGTGATTGTAATATTTTCTGACTCTTCTGTTAAAAACCTTATTGACGCCTTTGCATTATGTGGAGCTCTAGCTAGTAAAGTATGCTGAAAAAAATAATCATTACCGTTATTAAGATTTAAATTTTCAAAATGACCTACTAAAGCAGGATAAGAAGGCTCTTTGAAGAAAGTTTTTGTTTTATTGTTTATTAAAACTCCTCTGGGACTTGGATTCTTATATATAAACCAGTTATCCTTCCAAAATCCATCTAGCAAAAATTCTATATCTTCTTTCGATATACATTCTTTGTTTTTTTTCAATTTATTGCATATCTTTTTAGTAAAATCGAAATACTCCCAAAGAACCGTACTTAAAAGACCAAACAGGCCAAGTAATATGTATTCTGTTGCCCCTATTGATATGCCACCTAACATATCGGCAACCCATTCTTGAGTAGTTTGTTGTCTTTGAGGGCTTCTTTAAGTGTTGTCATTTTTGTTTATAAACTTTATTTCGTAATCAATATTATTTACATCAATCTTTTTTAAGCCTTTTATATGTAGCTGAATACAGTTTATTCCAATAAAATCCTGTACTATTCTAGGTTTTGATTTTGAATTCAAAGATTTTATTGAAGAAGTTAAATAGTGTGGCTTTTTCCAGAACTCTAGAAATAATTTAACCTCATATTCTTGTAATTCTTTATCAAAATCGTAAGAAATTATCTTAAAATAAGCAAAATCCTCCGTTTTTTTACTTTCAAAAATTAATTCTTTTTCTTCTAAATTTATATTAAGAAGAAAATTAAACTTTTTTAAGTTCTTAAATTTACTATTTTTTTTACTATTTAAATATCTTATATGAAGCATTGCTGTCAGCAAAACAAAAAGAGCGACAATTATCAATGATTTTGGCACATCCTCAAAGAATGCTAGAATGCCAACTCCTGAAATTCCAAAAAGACTCATAGTATATACCCCCAGCTTAATAAGTTGGTCAACAAAAAAGAGCTATATAAAATAGCCAAAGAAAAACAGCAAGGGGATAAACGCCTAGAACTAAGATTGCTATTAGTAAGATAAATCTAATCATCCTTGTTCTTACTCTCCACACCTTGAACATTAATCTGAAACGGTTGTAATGGTTGCCCATCTAATCCGGCGTGCTCATTCTTATTAGTTGGTTTTCCGTCTTCCCTATCCCAAAGAGCATTAGTTGCTTTCATTGCAATCTCTTGAGTTTCTGGGGCCTCTGCTATTTGTAGCATCCTATAAACATCAATACCACAATCTCTCATTGTTTTAGTTTGGGCAAGTAGTGTTTTTAATGATTCTCGATTTGCTTTAGTTTGACGATTGGGCCAAAGTTCTCTTATTTGCCTTTTAAGAGCTTTTAAGTTCTCATTGGTAGATATAGTCAAAGCTAACTTGATTCTTTCCTGCAAGGTCCTCTTAGCCCTTCTAGACTTACCTGAAGCTACGCCTCCCATGGTTGTTATCCTCTTCTGTTCTTCTACTGTTCGCTTATTGAATGGTATTAAGTCCTTTTCTGCCATTACTTTTTCCTAATTAAACAATTAAATAAATAGCCAATATAATCACTGGCAAAACAAGGGTAACCGCAAAACAGCCAACTACTTTTTCATTTTGCTGTTTTTCTTTGGCTATTTTATATAGCTCTTTTTCATAATTTATTTCTTTATTCTTTTTTGTCATTCTATATTTTGCGTTTAATTAAAAATTAAGTTAATTTTCAAAGGCAGTTTATAAAACTTTTTTGTTTGCTCGGCATAAGTAACATGCTTTAAATCTTTATCGCTCTCAACAATTAAAACACACATTGCCTTTCTATCTGTTTTCATGGCATAATATAAAGCTTGAGAAAAACACTCTGTCCACTTAATGGCAAAATCGTGTTCAATGGCGTACCTCTTAGTTAGGCAGTCAACTCTTTTTTTATTATCCAAAACATATTCTTTTATTCCATTTCTCCTTTGGCAATCAAACTCTTGGTAATAGCTTTCTGGATTTATGCCTGCGTACGTGACTGTTGATAAAGTTGTCAGTAAGATTGTTAGTAATATTTTTTTAATCATAAATTGTTTATTAATTGTCTACTTTTCCCAATACGCTCTTTTCTCGAACACAGTCATAAAAAACACCTTTATCATCTTCTATGCCATAAAATACCTCGTCATCTTTTAAAAAACCTATTTCTACTATCTTGCCCTCTAAGACACAAAAACTGTCATCAAAATAAACCACATCTCCTATCTTGAACCTACCAGATAAGCTGTTGCGTCTTGTATCTTTCCTCTTTTCTTCAAGTAAATCAACATAATATTTAACATCTTTTTCCTCTTTTTCGTCTAATTCGTCAAGATAAATCTCGTTTATCATGTAATAAGAGTCGCTTAATGGAGTTATGTCATGACTAGAATTTTTTATGCAAGAATGAATATATTCTTTTCTTTCTTTTTCTTCTTTGCTTCTTTTGTATTTGTCAAAATCTATTAAATGTCCCATAATAGTATCTTATTTCTTATATTCATTTATCAATTCCTCAGTAAATTTTAATATTTTCTCTAAATTCTCTCTTGTTTAAATATCTTATTATGCTTTTTTGCTAGGTGCATATTGTCCTCATCCATATATTTAAGAAAATATTTCCAACTTCTTCTTGATAAAAAATTTCTATAGTGATCCCTTAAATATCGGTAAGGATAAGTTAAAACTAGTAATAGGGTTAGTAGTATCTTATTTAATCTCATCAATATTTAATGTTTAATCGTTTATTATCCTCGTTTAGATCTTTAATTTTTTTTAACATATCTAACTGTCCTTTAATAAAGTGGATTTTATATGAATCAGACCAATTTTTAGTTAAGTAATCTAGTTCCCTTTTTAAACCCTCTTCCATTGAGTTAAAAAATTCTTTGTCTTTTTTATTTAATCTCATATCTTTCTTTTAAATATAGTTCGACCATACGAGTTATTTTTGTTATCCCGACTTTCTTTTGTCTCATTGATAAAGCTCTAACGTCATTAAAAACTTTCTTATCAAAATCCTCTTGGGTTATTTGTTGTTTATTCATAGCTGATATTTTATTTTACAGTCAGGACACATGGCACTTAATAAGATGTTTTGCTTATGAAGCATTTCTTTTAACATATTTATTTCTTCAGCCATATTATTTACTATTAATTTATGCTCTAGGTATTGTAATTTATTCACTTCATACGAGGTTAATTTTGGCTTGTCCCGCAATTCGTTTATTTCCTGCAATGTTGTTTCTTTTATTAAGTTATTTATCATGAATTATCAGAACTAAAAGGGCTTTGAGGTAATTGACTCTGTATTATCTCCCTTGCTCTCACTAAATCAAATACCTTAGTATTTTGCCTGTTACACTTAGGACACTGTAGATCTTCAACATTAGTTTTTTCTGGAAATACAGCCTGCCAATCATACTTACAATCCATACAAATTACAGATTCTGTTCTGTGCGGCTTATTTTTATTTATATCTATTATATTGCTCATTTTAAATCC
>WLWF01002945.1_pt1 | contig 11677 bp, 13 predicted proteins | sample 6718331 | NCBI WGS metagenome assembly WLWF01 (sample SAMN12718692, study PRJNA515312) | sponge metagenome | isolation source: marine sponge | host: Mycale hentscheli | place: New Zealand: South Island, Marlborough, Capsize Point | collected 2003-05-01
CTATAGCATCATTTTCTATTTTAATTGCAAGTAATCTTCCTCTAGCTCTAGTGTCTACTTTATCAGTGGATGATGTTATTGTAAAGGGTCCAAGAGGTGAACTCGATGCTGTATCACTTGGATAGTTATTTAATAATAATGTTACTTTTGAATTACCTGTTAATACTTTAAAGTCTGGTATAAATCGTTTCATAGACATAATAAACTCACCATCACCTCTTAAATCAGCAAGTCCTGTTGTTTGACCCAAAGCACTTTGTCTAGCAGATATATCAAAATCACCAGATTGAATGTATGCATCAATTGATGTTGTACCAGAACTATTGACTTGATCGGTTCCGGTTTCTTGAGCATAGTAAGTTGTTGCACCATAAGTTGCTGTAATACCTTGAATTGGAAAATTAGGTAAAGAAGTTGAATCGTATTCCGTTGCATAAGGTAAATCAAATACACCTGTATCAATGTAAGATGTTCTAGCTAATGATGATGTAGTCCAACAACTTTCTCCATAATTATATGTTACACATCTATTAATTTGTTGAGATCCAAACTCAGGATAAAACCAACTAATTTCATTATACAATGTATTATGCTCTGCATAAACTAATTGATTAGAACTGTAATTTAAACCTAGATTATCTCCTGTAGTTGTAAATACAAAGTCTTCAACTAAACAAGGAATGGCTTTTACAGTACCATCAAACATAAAAAATCCACCTTCACCTGACATCCAAAACACAATACCATTAGAATAACTTAATGCATTTTGACCAATCAATCCGCAGTTAGTACCGACTTGTCTAACACTAAATGTAAATGGTGGTCCAACATATTGAATGACATATGCAGAACTATCTGTTAATACTAATGTATAGTCTTTACCAGATACTGCTCCTACAATTTCGTTGCCTTTATCTAATCTAAATGTTCCTGCGGTATTAGTTGCTGTTGGAGTATAAGTATTAAAATCTTCTTGATTAGAAAATCTAATAAACATTGGATCTTGTGTTGTTGAATCACCAATTGTTGTTTCTGTTCCAAAATGAAATACATGTCTATCTCTATCAGATACTTGAGTTAATCTTGTTTTAGTAGGAGCACCAGACATAACGGTTGCTCTGTTTGCTCTAGGAGTCGCTGCTCCTGCGTTCCATGTAAATGTTTTGCCGTTGTGAATAGTTGCAACAAGTATTTGACCAAAGTTATCTAGACTCCAGAGTCCTGGATCCAGAACCACGTCACTGGTTGCACTTGCAGTTCCCCATGTACCTGAACTCCATGTGTCTGTACCCCAACCTAAACCTGCGGTTTGAAACGTTGGACCAACTATTTCATATGGATCAATTTGTGCTGAACCGGTACCAGATGTGGTTCCAGCTGAATTAGAAGGCATAATAATATCAAATGTATTTGTAGTTTTATTTCTTACTTCAAAAGTATTGCCTGTGAAATCGGATGTTGCATAACCTGATCCTGTTGGAACCGTAACAGATGAAAATGTTATATATCTTCCATCTAATAAACCATGTGATGTTTTATTAACTGTTACTGTAGCAGAACCTGATGTTGCATCAAAATCAGCTCCTGTAATACCATCATCTAAAGGACTAATATCAAAAAACTCACCTGCATAATATAAAAACAAACCTTGTGAAGTTCCTATTGCTACATATTTTTCACCATTTATAGCTGCAAAAGCATGTTGTGCTCTTGCTACACCAGGCAATGTATTATTAGAGTTAGTAAGTTGAGACCAACCACCTATTTTTTCAGGTAAACCATATCTAAATCTAACAAAATCGCCATCAACCCATTGAGACTCGGCTCCTGAATCCGTGATCATTTTGTTAAAACCAGGTTTAAAATTAAGTTTTTGTAGCATAATATATTATAAAGGAGACAGGGGGTATGTGGTGGTGCCCTGCCTCCATCATAATATACTACCTTTTAAACCAAGATGGAAGACCTAAATGTGGTCTTTTATCAAACATATTTTCTTTGGATCCAGGAGTCTTTTTATTGTTATAATGCAAAAAAACTTGAACACATTCTTTGCCTTTAAATTTATTTCTCCAATGCTCTAATTCACAACCAGAATAAACTAACATATCTCCTGGTTTTAAATCTACTCTAATACCTTTCTTACCTCTCTCTCCAGATGGTTCTAAATATATTGGCCAAGGATCACCACCTAGATTCATAGTAGTTGATATCTCACAACTAAATCTATCTTTGTGTCTTTTTAATTCATCACCTTTTTTATATATTCTTGTATAAGTATAAGCAGGATATAATTTAAGACCGGTTGCTTCTTCCATTTTAGGTTGGCATTTTAACATTAATGTTTCCATGGCAATATTAGAATACTGACTATATGTATTTGGTATCTGTTCATCACTGCCCTCATATTGACCTATAATATCTTCAAATGGTGAAATGTATCTAGCTTCTCTGCAAGTATCATAAACTTGTTTTTGTATACTAAAATAATTTGCAACAAAAGTTGCTAGGTCTTTTGATATTGCTTGACGAATAACTGTGTATTTATTCTTTTTAAACATCTTTAGCCATCTCTTTTGGTACAGCTTGTATATTCCAATGTATAAATCTAAATGGTTCTACACCATTATCGACTGCAAATTCGTGTTCTAAGAACCCTGGAAAAATAATTAAAGTTCCAGGTTTTACTTTAAAATGAATTAATTCAGTTCCATAAAATATACCACTACTTGGTTTCATTTTTAGTTTAGTTGCACGTGCACCAGTACGTGGTTCATGAAATATTGGAAAAGAAGTTTTATCACTTGATTTTAAAAAATAAAAACCTGATACATGTTGGTTCCAGTGTATATGTGCATTATGGTGTCCTCCACCTTTTTTAGCAAATTCTTGTACCCATAACTCACTAAACATTGTAGTATATTGCTGCATATCAAAACCTTGCCAGTCTAAAAACTCCCAAGACTTTTGCCCTACATAATTTCTTAAATCTAAAAATTTATTATCATGAATAAGTGGAGTAGAATGATAACTTCTTCCAAAATCACCGTGTTCTTTAATATGATTTTTTTCTCTTTTTTTAGCATCTTTTATATATTGATTAGAAGCTTTATTTAAAGATTTTACAAACTCTGGTTTTTGTTCCATCCATATAGGTGTTTTAAAATACTCATTTATTATCATATTAATTAAAAGGATATCCCAGGTTCCACATGACCAATGAATATCTAATTCCTTTCGTTACTGGTTTAACCCTATGCCATACAAATGAAGGAAACACAATAATAGATCCTTTTGGAAGTATTTCTTTTGCTTGCTTTAAATGTTTGACTTCTTCTCTCATGTGAGGGTCATAATTTCTAAAATCAAATTCTAATTCACCACCTTCATATTCTGAGCCATCTGTTAATTGACAAGTCATAGATAGTTTTCTAATTTTACCATGTTCATTAGTATTAGGTTTATGATAAGGTTTATTCCAACCGTCACAGTGCCAATCATAATACTGGTTTAGTTTATATTTTGTAAATTGCATAGATTCAGAATAATCCCATTTAAAATTCCAACCAGCATCTTTATTTGCTTTATGTACGTATGGTTGTAATTCTTTATATATCCATCTATCATTTAGCCAAACTAAATCAGAATTTCTTTTTCTTTTTAAATCTCGTATTTCTTCCTTAGATAATTTTTTATTTCCGTAACCACCAGTTCTGGCCATAGATTCAGATTTAGATAACCCATATTTAATTATATCATCACAAATTTTTGGAGGTATTGCTGCAGTAAAATACCAATAGTAATTAGATATATTCATACGTTATTGTTTGAACAAAATTCAAACTGTCTTTTTGGTCATTTGATACAACATACATATTAGTAGATGGAAACATAACAAACATATTTTTTTTAAGTTCTATATCCCAACTTTTTCCCTTACGTCTATTGTCATCAAAATGTATTCTTACCCAACACTTATCAACTTTAACTCCGTAAAGCATTGTAAAGTCAGGTGAGTTTCGAAGATCCACTGGATTAATATTTAATAAAGGTTTAGATACTTGACTAGGTTTATAAATATCACCCCAAGAATTTTTATTAACAAGATTGATATCATAATCAAGACGAATAAAGTCTTTTATATAAGTATTTAACATATCCCAAGTTCTTGAAAATGGAAATTCTTTATTAGTAAAAGATGATTGTAAAATATCGTTAGTAAGTTTTTCTTGGTCTATCTCAAAACCTTTCGGCATATCGATATCACCATAGAATAGACTTTGTTCTGTTAATACTTTCTTCTGCATACCACCACCAGATATATATTACGCCTTTAAGTTTGTCAAATCCCAAGTTGTATTATCTTCATTCCAAACATAATTCCAAGCGTGAGTATCTGCTTCGTTTTGTGAAGTTTGTTCTGCAGTTAATGCTGGCTCATCACCAATAGGTGACTGCCATCTAGCTTCAGATATATTTTTTACCCAAGATGCATATGGTTTTTTAGGCCAGAAGATTTGATTATCTTCGTCCCAAGTGTAACCAATACCTGCGTAATTTCCCCTAAAAGGTGTACCACCTGATTTATGTTGATTACCTGCTGTATTGTAGGATGTTTGAATCCACATTTGTGCAGGCCAATTATTATGTAGTTCTAAATATTGTTGACCTACTGCTTCGTCTTCAACTCCATCAGCATTTAACATATTTTTGTTATCAAGTGTTAATACTTGAATAATTTTACTGTTTGTTCCTAATTTTGCAAAATGTGCCATATTAATCCTCTATTGAAATTTGTACCTTATAATAACTATTCCACTTCCTCCAGCTCCACCATTTCCTGTAAATAGTGCTCCTGATCCACCACCACCAGTATTTGTAGTTCCTGCATTACCACCACTAGGACTGGTTGGTGCATCTGCTCCACCTCCTTGACCTCCTGTTCCTCCAGGAGCGCCACCGCCACCGCCTGCTCTGTAGGTAGCTGAACCATTAATTGAAGATTGTCCACCGTCTCCACCGTCTCCACTAAGGCCAGGATCTTGTGTTGCACCGCCACCACCACCACCTGTATTAGGAGGAGGTGTTCCACCTGAACCATCATTTCCTTGAGGTGGACTTACTGGAGGTGAATTACCACTTCCAGCACCTGTTCCCTGTAAAGCGCCATTTCCACCGCCGCCAGAACCTCCCGGCGAACCGGATAGTGGAGACGTACCACCGCCACCGCCACCGCCAGCAGAAGTTATAGTTGAAAAAATTGAATTTGCTCCATTAGAACCAGGGTTAGAAACACCGCCAGCTCCTCCGCTACCAACTGTAATTGGATAACCTGTAGCAGAAACCGGTAAAGCTGAAACTCCAGAACCTAAAGGACTTGTTGCAAAACAACCTGAAGCAGCGCCTGAAGATTCTCTGTAGCCTCCGCCACCAGCGCCTCCCCCTTCTTGACCAGAAGGTCCTCGGCCACCACCGCCACCACCACCAGCGACAACTAAATAATCTACTGTATCTGAACCAGATGAATTACCCTCACAAGTTACAGTAAAAGTTCCTGGGCCTGTAAATGTATGAATTTTAAAATCACCACATGTTGTAATTGTTCCACCAGTGGCTGCAACAAAAGCTTTTCCTGAAGTATTGTCGGTGGCATCTCCTATTGCTTTCCAACCTCTTGTACTATCTACATATAATAATATAACCGTTAAACCTGTTGTTTGTAAAATAGCATCTGCAGCTACACCATTAATTTTATCTGAACCATTTGGAGCTACTGTGCAATTGTTTGTTTGAAAATTTGATGCGTAATCTGAAATACCAACTTGATCACCTGCAGAAGGTGAAGCGGGTAGCGTTACTGTTATAGCTGTTGATGTAGTATTTACAAAATATCCATTACCAGCAACTGCTGTAAAATTTGCTGTTTTAGCTGTTGTGTCCCAACTTAATACGTCAAGACCTTCAAATTGACCTTGATCTATCATTGTAGTTCCACATGAAATAACACCCATTATGAATCTCCTTTTATCTTAGATAAATTAATTTTAAATTTTTCTCCAGATATATTATTTAACATAAATATATCATCTTTTCCCTCTTGTAAAGTCCAATTTCCTCTGGTTCCATCTACAACATTTCCTTGTTTTTTAGCTTGGTTTGATAAATGTAAATCTCCAGTATATAAATTCTGCCAAACAGCAACTGTAGTACCTAAATCATAGGTATCATTTGCTCCAGGAATAATATGTCCTGTGGCAGTAATAGCGCCAGAAGATATATCACCTAAGTCAGCTGTAATATCAACAACATTAGTTCCATTAGAATATAGTATTTTATATCCCTTATCTGTAGTAGACCAAGTAGCTCCTGTCCCACTAGTTGTTTTAAATGTTACGGTAAAGGCACCTGTTGTAGCATTTTCTACAAGATAAGTTTTTTCTATTCCATCTGGAATTACTACATTTTTATTTCCAGTAATAGTCCCAGTTAATTTTAAAACTTGATTTTTACCATTAGATAAAACACCGTTTGAAAAAGTTAAAGTCGCTGCTGCGGTAATTCCAACAGCATCATATCCACCAATTGCTTGCTCAAGAATTAGTAAATTAGTATTGGTAATCTGTCCCCAAGTTCCTGAATTCTCTCCAGTTGCTTGTACTGTTAATTTTAAATTAGCTGATGTTGAATTTGCCATATTTTAGATTCCTTAAATTATACCATAATATTGTATTTATGCAGCAGTGTCAACTTCTGTCCAATCTGATATTGTAGGAGGTGTAGTTGTTGTATTTACTTTCGTCCAAACTACTGTTTTAATGGTTCCTGTAGCCATTGTCATTGAGATTCCAGTCAGTCTAGCGACAGAATCTGTTGCATCTGCCTGACCTTCCTGCATTTCTAATTCTTGACCAGTTACGTCTACATCAACACTTACTGTTAAAGCAGCAGTTCCAAGATTTGCTGTAAAACCTATTCCAGTTAAATCAACATTTGCATCTCCAGTAACTGTTGGAGCATTTTCTTGCATAGTCAATTCTTGTCCAGTGACTGATATATCTGCATTAGCAGTTATTGAAATATTGCCTTCAGCAATTGATAATAATTGACCTGTTACATCTACATTAGCATCTCCAGTAACAGTTGGAGCATTTTCCTGCATAGTCAATTCTTGACCAGTAACAGAAACAATTGTTTCTGTGGTTATATCTACACTTCCTTCAGTAGCAGTTAATAATTGTCCTGTTATACTTACATCAGCATTTGCTGTTGTAGATACACTTCCTAAATTAAAACTTAAATCTTGTCCAGTGACATCAACTAATGTGTTTGCATCTAATACTGCTGTACCTAATGTAGAAGTTATTTCTTGACCTGTAACAACAATATCTGCTGTTCCAGTAGTTGTTACAGAATTTAAATTAGTAGATAAAGCTTGACCTGTTGGAAATGCTACAACTCCAGCGAAGATATCAACAGTACCTTCTGTAGCAGTCATTGCTTGACCAGTTAAAGAAACTACTACATCAATAACAATACCGGGTGATGTTTCTGCTATAGTAAGTTCTTGACCGGTTACTGCAACATTTATACTTTGTGACCCTGTAGCAGCAAAAGGACTTTCTGCAAATGTAGTTATTCCAAAAGCCATTGTCTAGGCTCCTGTTTTGTTTTCTTTTACTTCTTCTGTAGGTAATTCTTTTCTTAGTAAATCAGAATAATGTTTTTGTAACACTTCTAAGTCAGTGAACTGAATAGTTAATTCATTCTTTTTTATAGCTATGTTTTGAAGTTTGTTTAAAAATATTTTACCTTGATCAGATAATTTTTCGCTATCATATTCTTTTTTATCAAAATTAAAAATCATTACATTTCCTCTAATTTAAATTTGTATTTCTTCCCTGATTTATTATTTAAGATATATAAATCTTCAGCGCCCTCTTGTATAGTCCAGTTACCTTTTGTACCATCAACAGCATTACCTTCTGATTTTGCTTCGTTAGATAAATGTAAGTCTCCAGTGTATAAGTTTCTCCAAACAGATCCTGAAGCTCCTAAATCTTGTGTATCATTTCCTCCAGGAATTAAATCACCGTTTGTTATTTTAACATCAGAATCATTAACTTCTAACATTTCAGTTCCACCAGTAACTACTCTCCACTGGTTTGCTGCATGGAATTGCATATATGTATCATCATCGCCATCGTGAATAATCTGGTCTTCAAGATAAATATCTGTTACATCATCTATGTTTCCATTAATATTTAATGTAGAACCATCAAATGTTAAATTTGCTTCTGCATTCATACCATCAGTACCAGTTGCAGTTACAACTCTGTTGTTAGAACCATTTGACATGAAATCAGAAACATCAACAGCAATTGTGTCAGCTGCTACATCGATACCTGTACCAGCACCAACGTTAAGTGTAACAGAACCAGATGAACCACCACCTGTTAAACCACTACCAGCAGTAACTCCTGTAATGTCACCAGTGTTAGTTGTATAACCAGCATCATTATTAAATCCTGAGTTATTAATATTTGCTTTAGTTAATTTTCTTTGAACATTAGAAGAATCTACTACAACAAAGAAATCTCCGTCTGTATTTGAAGTAGAAGTAGATAATTCTGATAAGTCTACGTTTAATGTAACGGTGCCTGAAGTTCCTCCACCATCTAGTAGAGTTCCAGCAGTTACTCCTGTAATATCACCAACGTTAATAGAACCACCTAGCGATGTAGATGTTCCATTAATTGTAATTGCGCTGTTATCTAACGCTCCGTTTGGAATACTTGTTAAAGATGCACCACTACCAGAGAATGTAGTAGCTGTCATTGTTCCTGTTACGGTTGCACCAGCAGATGTTGTTTCTAATTTCTTAGAGTTGTCGTAAAATAATTCTACTGAACCATTTTGGTTAAATGCTCCCATTTGTTCACCAGCAGAATTTAATTGTATTGCAGTTCCGTTAGTAGTAACTGCTAATACTCCAGTACCCTCATCTGAAATGAAACTATTAGAGCCATCATGATAAATTTGTAAATCTGAACCAGCACCAAACAATGCTTTATCGTTATCTCCAAAATTAATGTCAGCAGTAGTTGTTAATCCTGCAAAAGTAGGACTAGCTGAAGTTGCCACGTCTTGACCAATAGCTATGTCGTCAGCGTTAACTGTAACACCGGTTCCGGCTCCAACGTTTAAAGTAACGTCACCTGAAGATCCACCACCTGTTAAACCGTCTCCTGCTGTAACAGCTGTAATATCACCAACTTCTGGTGTTTGAAATTCTAAAGCAGTTGCTCCTGCGTTTACTGCAAGAACTTGATTAGCTGTTCCAATTGCAGTTAAACCTGTACCACCTTTTGTTGTTGGCACTGTCGGTAATCTATCTGATGATAAAGTTCCTGAAGCAACGTTTGAAGCATTAAGAGCTGTTAAGTTTACACCACTCGCAGCTGGAAGTGTTGCTGGAAACCTTGCATCAGGGACTGTACCTGAAGCTAAATTATCTGCATTTAAATTTGTTAAGTTAGATCCATTGTTTGCAACAATGTTTCCACTTGAATCTAGTATGACTGCTTTGGATGCAGGAAGGGTACAGAAAACATCCTTAGTGCCTGCAGAAAAATCTACCGCAGCATCACTGTTAGATGATGATATAATTGTGGTTCTAGCTAACGTTCCAGCACCAACTGTACCTAGTCCTACTTCAAACTCACCATTTTCATTTACGATTGAATAGTAAGTTGTATTTGTATTTCCAATTGCTGTTGAAAACGTTTCAAAACCTAATACTGCTCCTGCAAGAGTAAAAGTACCCGTACCAGTAGTGGTAGAGGTTTCTTTAACTCTATCATTTACGACCAATGCCATTTAAGCCCCCTATTAACCAGAGATTCTTAATATAGCTGCTGAAGTCGTTGCTGCTGGAAACTGTACTGTAAAAGTTCCTGATGTAGCTGTTTTATCTGCTCCAAAATCTAAAACTGCAACCGCTGCATTAGTAACTGCAGAAGATGTGTTGTAGATTAATGCACCTCTAGCTGTCAACGTTACACCTGTAAATGATAAATCCGCAAAGTCAACGAACGCAACACCTTTACCTGTTCCGGTTCCGATGTTTGTAGTTTGACCTGTTAATGGATCTCCACCCGCTGCGTAAGTACCGCTGTTACTAACTTCGTTAGTTGCACTGTAAGCAGTTGTAGTTGAGTTTAGAGTTGCTGAAGAAGTATAAAGAGCTAATTTAAAAACATCACCACCAGATGATTTAAAATTCGCATCACCTTCTAGTAATTGTTTTTTAAACGCATTTGCAATTGCTTGTGTTATAGCCATAGTTTATCTCCTTATTTTCCTCCGACTCGAGGAACACCTGATTGATATTCATCTCGTCTTCGTCTTCCCATTTGTTCTATAGAGAAGCCTTCAACTACTTGTTTATACTTTCCTTCGTATAATTGCAAGAGATCATTTGGCCCCTTTAAAAAAGAAAATGCTTCAACTAAGCATGCATACAATAGTCCGTTGGGAAAATACTTACTGATGTATGTTGTCGTATTTGTAGCAGATAAACCAGGATCCTTCAAGATATAGTTTAACTGAATTTCATAAGTTGAGCTAGGTGTAGGAGCCAAAACAATAGTGTCTTTGTCCCACATACTGTAATATTTAGGCTCTCCAGTAGCACCTGTTGAATTATATTCGGACATAAAACTTGTGTCTCTATATTCTAAAAAATTTCTAGTTCCACCTGCTCCACCATCAACAATTTGTGCAGATCTAACCACCAATAAATCACCAGGCACATCAATAAATCTTTGTGATGCAATTAAATTAGCTGTTGCATATCTTCTGTTATTATCAGAATCTACATCTCTAAATATTCTAAATTCTGCATCGCTAATAATTCCATCAACGATAGTAGATGTTAAAACATTTGAATCTACTTCTGTGTAATCTCTAATTTTTTGTACTAATTCTGCGTATGTCATTATGGTGTTAATGTAACTGGACCAGCGGTCACAGTCATTCCTCCTGAGTTTCCTGTTAGTGTTGCATTAGTTCCGCAATTAAAACTATAACTATTTGTATCTATAACTGTTATACTAAATCCTGAAGCATTTTCAAACACTGTATAAGCTAATCCACCTGGACTGCCATCTACATTTCTAAATACAACAGTGTTACCGGTAGATCTTCCATGACCAGGTTCTGTGACAGTTACAACACTAGAGCCTGAAGTAAAACTAAATGGGTTACCGGGTAATAAACTTTCTGTTTCAGGTTCAACTCTTGCAGGTCTTGCAAATTGTAAACCTTGTGGATCAGCAACAGTTGGTTTAGGTTCTAACTGTGGTTGCTTTGGTTCAAATTCAGAAACATGTACACGTGATCCATTCCATTCAACAACCATTTCTTTATATGGAAAAGCCATACCTGATCTGTCTGAAATAAATTGTGCGTATTTTCCGTTTGATCTAGACATTTGGATAATAAGTTTTAGGGGTTATAAATGTACTAGAAGAAGAACCATCTTCCTCTAATGCTCTTTTTAATTCATCTTCGTAAAGTAATTTCATTTGTTGAACTAATTCTGGTTTATATTTTTGTGATAAATAATATGCAAGTCCTGATACCATACAAGGAACAAATCTATAAGGTACATCTGCGT
>WLWF01002946.1_pt1 | contig 11674 bp, 10 predicted proteins | sample 6718331 | NCBI WGS metagenome assembly WLWF01 (sample SAMN12718692, study PRJNA515312) | sponge metagenome | isolation source: marine sponge | host: Mycale hentscheli | place: New Zealand: South Island, Marlborough, Capsize Point | collected 2003-05-01
TTTCAGCAAAAACTTTTTTACTTTGTGATTTATTAATTTTATTATTATAATTAATATCACCTGTTACAATAGCTTTCATCCATGATATAGGTTTTTTAGCTACTGTTTTTTCTATAGCTTGTTGATCACCTCTTGTTATTCTTGCTCTAGCTTCAGCAATATCTGCTACTAATTCTTCTGTTTCTAATTGATTTTTTGCATCAGGATCTAATTCTTTTATAGTACTTTGTACCTCACCAGCACCTAAAAGAAAAGATGGTAAGAATGCACCAATAGTACCACCAATTAATTAACCTATTCCTAAACCTGCTACTCTAGCACCGGGAATAGGTATTGCAGCTGTAGCACCTAAACCTAATTTTGCACCAACAGCAGCACCAGCTTTAGCACCTGCAAAACCACCTCCAATAGATAAGCCCATGGATGGTAGTACTTCACCTAAACTTTGTTGTACATAATCTACAAATGATTGTTGTCCTCTTACTATATTCTTTACATCTTTTAATCTAAGAGATGGATCAAGAGCTTCTTTTACTGCTAAATCTGCTTCACCTTTTTTAGCTACTGCTTCTCCATATTTTTCTAATCCTTCTAATCCAGTAGCTTCACCAATAACATCAAGACCAGCACCAGCCATCATCTGTACTTTATCTAAACCTTTGGGAATACTTTTAAAAAATTTACCTGTGGCTTCAGGTTGTGCTGGTTGAGCAGTAGTAGTAGGTGAAGATGCTTTTCTAGATTCAAACATAAACTTACCTATAGCACGAGACATCTCTGCATCGGTAGCATTATCAGGAAAGGAAACTTCTAAACCATTTGGAAGGACAACTGTTTTACTCATAGCAACTCCTATTTAGGTACTGCTATTAGTTTACCATCTTTTCTAATAAAATCAAAGCTTCTTTCTGGAGTAGCTTCTTTAACACGACCACCTTCTTTAAACATCATTTGAGGTGAAGAATCTTCCTGAGATGCTGCTTTAATTAAATCTAAGTATTTATCTTTATTTTGTAAATAAAATATGTCATCTGAAAAATCTACTGAACCATCTCTAAGAGTAGTAGCTGCCTCTTCATAAGCAGCTGCACCTTCGATATCTCCTCTATTTTTTCTTTCTCCTGCTACTTTTAAAAATTCAATAGCTAAATCATCTCTTGAAAGATCTTTAGTTATACCTGCTAATGATTTCATTTCAGCTATGTCAGCAGCTCTTAACGCAGCAGCTCTTGATATAACAGCTTCATCAGCTGCTACTCTACCAGCTAGAGATTCACCAGCTGTTTCTAGTCCTCCTAATAAAGCACTAGTTAAAGTAGGTGCTTCAGCAATAGCTCTAGCATTTTTTAATAATGGAGCAAAGGTTGCCATACGCATTCTTCTTTCATCAAGTGTAGCTTGTTTTTCTTCAACTGTTTCTTTTTTATTTCTTTCTTCTGTTTTTTTATCTACTAATTTATCCATCTCCATTATTTCAGCATCACCTTCTGGTGTAGGAAATTCTTGATATTCTTCTTTTCTCTCTCTATCTAAATCTTTTAGATAATCTTCTTCTGCATATATACCTTTATATTCTTTTTGGAATCTAGAAGAAAGAGGACCATATTTAAAAGCAAAAGAATCTCTAAGTCTTTGTATTTCTTTTTCATTTTCTTGTTTATCAAAACCACTTATATCTGTTGTATTAAGTTTTGTTAAATTATTTATAGTATCAATTATATTTCTTCTGTCTATTGTTGCATCACTAGGTTTAAATAGATTTGCAAAAAATCCATCACCATCAGCATAATTAGTCTTACCCATTCTTACTCTGTTACTAGGAGTATAACGACTAGCTAAACCACCTTGTTGTAATTTTTTTACTTGACCACCACTTGCACCAAAGAGACCAGCCATACCAGCAATACCAGTAAGACCTGCACCAGCACCCAGTAATTGACTGGACAATGGAGCAACAGCACTATAAGCTGTTTGATTAGTAGTTTGATTTGCAGGTAATGGAAACCCTCTAAGAATAGAAGAGTATTCATTAAGAGTTTGCATTGGAAAATTATATTCATCTCTAAATTGTTGGAATCCTAAATCAAGAGCACGTTGTTGTTGTGTCTGATCAGCAGCACCAACACCAGCCAGAGCTCCAAGTTCTTTAAATCTTTGTCCCGGAACTTGTGTTGCCATTTGTCCAAACATACCAGCACCTTGTAAACCACGAGCATCAGCCTGAGCCATAGCTTGTTGAGCTTGATTAAAAGCTTGATTCAATCCTCGTGCTTGTATATCATCAGCTCTCATTCCTTGATTACGCATTTGTTCTGCTTCAAGTATTGCTTGTCTTGAACCACCAAATCCACCAGCACCTACAGCACCAGCACCTATTCTTTGACGTTCTTGTGTACCTTGTCTACCTAGTTCTCTTAGTTGTTGATTAATTACATTTTGTGTATAAGGATTCATATACTGTGCAGTTCTTTCAGCACTTGGTCCAGCAGTAGATCTTTCAATTAAAGTTTCTTGTGCATCAAAGTATGGAGTACTTGCACCTTGAGTCTCACGAATACCTGTAAAAGCATCTTGTTGATCTTGATTAAAACCAGCAATACGTGGACCAGTATAAGGTTGATAACCTTGAGATGATCTTTGTTCTTCAATACCTTTAGCTTTACCAAATATATCCTTGATAAATGGTTTTAACTCTGTAGGATATTCTGATGTAGTTGTCTGTGTTGTATGTGCCGGTTGACTTGGTGGACTACCCTTACCCATGTTGTTTCTCCACTATTGTAAACTTTTTTATCCATCCTAGTTTTGTAACTTTTCTTTCCCAACCTGCTCTCCCACAAGCCTCTAGAAAATCACACCCAGATTCTTTACTAAATTTAACTAATGTCTTATCCAATTCTTTTATCCAATCATCTAAGTTATCACCTGAAATAAAATTAATTAATAACACAGTCTTCCTAGGATATTTCATAAACTCTGTTATAGCTATTGCTTCTATTTCTTTATCATCTTTATAAATAATCCAAAGATGATATTGATTAGTAATTAAACTATGTAATACATCTACAGTTAACATTCTTCCGTAGGTGTAAGGTATTACTTTATCAACTAATGGTTCTATTTTATCCCATACTTTTGTTACTTCATTAGTAGGAACTAAACTTACTTCATACATATTTATAGTTTACCTGATCCAAAAATACTATATTTTCTTGTATTAATATTTTTAAAATAATGTTCTCCAGTTGTTTTGTCCGTATACATATACATAAATTCTTCTGGATCTAATCCCGGAGGTAACACACTCCAAGGAGGATCTTGTAAAACCATCATATCCTCAAATTTACCAGCGACTTCTACTTCTTCACCTGAAGGTTCCTTCTTTTCTTTTCCCATTAAACTTTGAAGACCATCTGAAGTTTGTGGAGGTTGTTCTGATCTTCCATATTTTTCCTGTCTTAGTTTTGCTATTCCCTTATCTATTTTATCTGATCCAGAATCACTTGAACCATTACCAATCATTGATACAACATCAGCAGGTAATACATATTCATCTACAGATAATAAAGCTGGTTGTTCTCCTTCAATCATAAAAGGAACTTCATCAGACATACCATCTCCTTGTCCTTTTACTCTTCCTTCAAAAGGCATACCACCTGTTCTCATTTGTTGTGCTTCTTGATTAGCTACTTGAATTAACGGAGCAATGGCTGGCATGATTGAATCTTGTGCCATACCTGCTCCTGCCATACCACCATGATTCATTTGTTGTGGAGGATTAGCACCAATAGAAGCTAACACATCATATGATTGTTGTGGAGCTTGTCCTTGTGATTGTTGTAAAAGTTCTAATACTTTAGGATCATTTAACATTTGATCAAAAGTTGATCCACCCATAAACATTTTTTTTGGTTGCTTATTTGCTATACTTAATAACCCACCAACTGACATACTTAATGGTGGATTAGGATTTTGTATTTGTAAAGCAGGATTACCCATTATACTTTGAAACTGTGTAAGACCACCTTGATTCATTTTACTAACAGGTCCACCAGCTTGTGCATATCCTTGAGTAAAATAATTCATACCATAAGGACCACTACCCCCACCTATAAAGTTACTAGTTATTTGATCTTGAGTAAATGGACCAAGAGCAGTTTGTGTAAATGGTGTAGAGAATAACTCTCCTGCTTCTGTAACAGGTGCATTTAAATTTCCTAATGGTCTATTAGCATCATCTCTCATTTGATTTGTTAATGCATTTAATCCTGTACGTCCTGCAAATTGTGTTGCTAATGGTATAGCTGTAGCTGGATTTTTTAATGCTTCAGATATACCCATTTCATTTACAGTTGAAAATAAAGTTCTAGGTTTTACAAATGCAGAACCTGCTATCTCTCCTATACTACCTTCAACAGCTTTTTTATTAGCCTCTTCTAATAATTTTTGATTAATCATTTTAGCAGCTTGATCTTGTCCTAATTTTGCACCCATCATTTCAGCAGCTTTTTGTTGTCCTAATCTTGAACCAACATTTTTTAATGTTTCAGTTCCAACTTCTTCTGCACCTTCTTTTACTACACCTTCTAAAGCTTTTGAACCTGTACCACCAAGTAATCCTGCAGTAGCTGCACTAATTAAACCACTTGTTAAAGCTTCATCATGATCTTTACCTACTAGTCTTTGACCACCATAACCAGCAAGTCCTGCTGCTCCTATCTGAACAGGAATACTAGCACCACCTGTAGCAATAGCTGTGCCTATACTAAGAATAGCTGGTAAAGCTGCTTCAAGAAAACGTGAACGACCTTCAGGTAATCCTGTGTCTGGATTAATAGTCATGGTATTACCCGAAATTTTATTAAGATTGTTTACTTCATTAGGACTAAGATGGACAAGCATACTATCATTGTCTCTGCCCTTCATTGCCATAAGGTTAGCTAGTCCTGACATAGGTGCATCAGGCATTGCTGTTGTTGGATTTACCATAGGTCTTTTTACCACGTTTCTACTCCATTAGTTATAGACATTATATCCTGTAATGCCTGTGTTTGCAAAGGTTAGTTAAAATCTACCCATGCTTGTGTTACTGCTGTGCTAACATATCCTTTAAATTTACCTGTACTAGCACTATAAGCTACATCTCCTGCCTGAGGTCTACCAATATTTGTTATAGTTACTACACTATAAATATTAGTAGAAGGTTTATTATTTTCCTCTGCATCTCTTGTTTCTAATTCATTAACTAAATTACCACTCCATGATCTTAGATCATTATAAGTGTCATTCATTTCTTTATTCTTAATATTATATGCTGTTGGTAAGTCTGGGTATCTAGCCATTATTGTTGTCCATCTGGTTTAATATCTAATCTTACAGCACCATATCTCCAATAGGTATTGTCTGTAAAACTAGAAACTTTTACTCTTGCTTGTCTTCCTCTTGCTCTTAAATGTACTTGTTGTGTACCAGAATTAATATTAAATGGTCCTTTCTCTATAAGATTTCCTGCAGGAAACTGTTTAGTAAATAAACTAAATTGTATGTTACCATCATTAATAGTAAAGTCTGGAATCATTCTATCAATAAACATTAACTCATGACCATCTTTAATATCAAAATCAGCAGACTCTAAGTATGCAGTAATAGGTTGTCCATCAGCACTATAGTAATCATCTGGTTCATTATTATAAAGATAAGAATCATTACTTGTAGTTATTGTATTATCATATACAACTCTATCTGCATATGTAGTCCATAATGATTCTCCATATACCCATGTGTTATCACCATAGTTCCACATTACATAACGATTAGGTTCTTCTGAATTACTAGAAGGATATAACCATACTACTTCTTTAAACTCAGAATTAATTCCACCAAATATTTTACTTTGTTGTGAAGTATTAATATCATCATAGATATATCTTCTAACTGTACAATCAAGATTTCTCATTTGACCATCAAAGATAAAGAAGTTATTCTCACCCATCCATACCATACGACCATCAACATTAACAGCTGCATGTTGAGATACTAATCCACAAGCTGTACCTAATTGTCTAAAATTAAATATAAAAGGTGGACCAACAAACTGCATACCATATAAAGCATTATCAGTAAATACACCAATAAGATTTCTAGAACGAACAGCTCCAATAATTTGAGAACCATCTGTTAATATAGTTTCACCAGCAGTTGTAGTTATAGCTGGAGTCCAGTTGTTAAAGTTTTCTTGATCACTCCAACGAACTAGTAAAGGATTGTAAGTACCAGTAGCATATTCATTAGAACCAAAAGATATAAGATGTCTGTCATTAGGAGACACTAGTATTACATTGTTAACACTTGGTGATGCAGTAACAAGGTAAGCTCTTTCAGGTGTAACAGATACATCTGTATCATAATAAAAAATACGTCCACCTCTACGTGCCATTACTACATCTTCACCCCATGTATCAAAGGACCAATTAGTTGCAGGGAAAGTTATATTAGAAGTAGTTGCAGCTTCATTCCATGCTCTCATTCCTGTGGTAGAAACTCCTGCATTATATACACCAGCTCCATAACCTAGTCCTTGTATCGCATTAACATTACCAGTAGGTAAAAGGTATCCTACTTCTGCATTACCAATATCAGTAAAAGTTCCTGTTGCTTGAGTACTATTAACAAATTCATAATTATTAACACCTATTACAGAAACAAGACATACTTGATCTTTTAAAGTTATTCCTGCTGTAACTGTAGAACTAACAAAAGTAATCCAATCACCAGTATTTAAATTATGATTAGTAGAAGATACTGCTATTGTTACTTCACCAGATACATAATCCATTACTGATACTAAATTAACTGTACTTACTAAAGGAGTTACATCAATATTTGAATCACCATCATATGAATATACTTTTTGTTCTGTACCAAACATAATATGTTTTGTAGTATCATTATCAGACCATGTAAGTAAATCTCTAGCTATACCATCAAAAGCTGTAGCTACTCTTTTATTATAGCCACGCATATTCTCTGGTCTACCTTCTCTGAAACGTACACGATTACCATCATACCATGAACCTTCTTCGGCATAACGTGTAGACTCTCTATGAAATCCCGGTCTAAAATCTAACTTTGCTGTGACTGAATCATATGCCATTAGTTATTCTTTGCTCCTAAAATTGTACCTTCAGTTAGTGCATTAACTCTTGTCCATCCATTAATAGCTACACCTGCTGCTCCTCCGGGAGAACCTGAATTATAAGTAACAATATATCCTACTCCATTATTTAATCCAGTATTACCAGCACTACCTAAAGAACCACCATTACCACCAGTTCCTCCAGTAGAACCATTATTAGCTTCACCAGCTTTTAAAGCAGATTGTTTACCTGAACCTCCTGAATTATGAGTACCATTCCCTCCGGGATCAGAAATCATATGTGATTGATTTGCATTATTAGTAGCTATACCACCTGTTCCAAAACCTGCACCACCTCCACCGGGACCACCTTGATATCCTGCATTTGAGAACCAATCGTCCCCACCATTTCCTCCACCACCTCCGCCACCACCCCCTCCGATAGTGCCGTTGTTAGTAAGATTAAAAGTAATACCACTAATTACATTAAGAGCTGGACCACCAGCAGATCCTGTAGAATCTGTAGTAACACTTTGACCAGCACCTGCTCCTCCAGTACCTCCTCTACCTACCAAAAATCCTCCACTATTAATAGTTAAATTAACTATAGAGCTAGCTACCATTGAAGTAGTCTCAAGAGAATAAGTACTAGTAGATGAACTTCCTAAATAGGCACCGCTTGGAATAGTTAAGTTAGCTATAATTATAGTAGTTCCATCCCATCCAGCAGCTGTAGCTTCTGTAGCTATATTAAAGTTATTGGTTTGACCAGTATTAAAAGTTTTATTAAGAACAAAACCACCAGTAAAAGATTCTTTCCATACACTACCATTCCAATAATAAATAGTACTTACTTTATTCCAAGAACTTCCATTATAAGTATAAGCATCAGAAACTTTTTTCCATACTCCACTTTCGTATATGTAGGAATCTGCACTCATTATGAGAACGCAGTAGTTTTATACCAAAGATCTCCTGTATATAATGTACCTAGAGAACCCGGATCAGTTGCACTTGTTGGTCCTGCTGTTGAAACCAATCGTTGACCTATTGCATTGCCTATCGCTGTACTCCCTGTGGTTGTAATCTTAGTAGATATAACAGCATTATCAATCAAAGCTGTAGTACTAACATATGCACTATCCATTCCTATTTGAGCTCTGGTTGTTGCTGTTGTTGCTTGTGTAATTAAATCAACACCTATATCAGATGCACTTACTGCAAATAAATTCTTAGCTCCAATACCTGTACCATTAGCTGCATGTACATTAGTACCATCACAAATAACAGATCCAATACCACCTTGTGCTATAGATGAACCAGCAGCAGCAACTGTTTTAATTGTTACAGTATATGCACCACTAGTATTATTATAAACCATATAATCTTTTTGAACTTGAGGAATAATAATAGCTACATTAGAAGTTAAAGTACCTGTTACTTCTAAAGTTTTAGTTCGAGATTGATCAGCTCCTCCATCTGATGTTGTTAATGTAAGATCTACACTACTTACTACAACATTAGTATATCCTGCTACAGCAGAGTCAACTAAATCAATTACACTTTGATTAAGTTTCTGTCCCCATGTATTAGGATTCTCTCCATCTCCTTGTTTTTCTAGTCTTAATCGTGTTGTATATGTTGATGACATTAGAAGTTTCCTTTAATCCATGCAGCAATAATTGCTGTTATAAGTGTACCACAAACTAGCCAAGCTAGTCTTTCCCATCTTTGTGTATTACGAGTTGTGTCTTCTCTTAATCCACGTAATTCTACTGTTGCTTCTGCCCACCTTAGACCACATTCTTTTTCATGTTCTTCTATTTTCTTTAAAGCTTTAAGAGCTAATTCCATTGCAGTCTTATCAGTCATTGTACCATACCTTAGTGTTTATTCAAAATTATCTTGCTGTTGCATATTTAAATGGATTTTCTGCAAAGGCTAAGTATACAATATTATATCCACTTCCATTATAACCTTCCCAAGTTGTTCGTGCCTTAAATCCATTACTTAAATAATCAATTTCAAATGTAGAACTATCGGATTCTGCATTACTACTATTCATTCTAATATTTCTTTCTACAGGATTAACTGGACTTCTAAGATTATTTGACACAACCCATGATTCTCCACTTCCTACATAACGCACCATAAGCCATGCAGGTTTAAATCCAGTATAGATAAATGGACCATCGGTATCTGCATTTCCAACATAGACACCTGTTTTAATATAACCTTCTATATCTGTAAAACAATAATAAATAAAGTTATCTGTACCTGCCCAAGTGTAATTCTCTTTACAAGTCATTATAGAAGAATTAACTGTACCCCATCTTCCAGATAATTGAGCATCACCAGTATTTAATCGTAATCCATAAGTAGATGCTGTTAGTCCTTCTGCCCAGTAAGTATCCCAGTTATAGGTAGAATCTAAATTTTTTGATATAATACAAGTAGGTGCTGCTGATAATCCATGTGATACAGTTTTATCTCCAGAACCTCCATCACCTACAGCTGTTACAATACTAAAACCTCCACTTGGATCTACTTGATGTTGTGATGTTAAATCTCCAGAGCCAGCACTTGTTGTTCCACCATTAGCTCGCCAGCCAAAGTTTAACACAGGAGATGATCCAGAATTAAACCATGTGCCACCAGTTAAAACATAATCAGCACCACTTTGTGATTTAAAATTGTATTGAGGTAGTTGAGCTTGTGCTCCATTACTATTTGATTTTGTATAATAATTATTAGAACTAGCACCAAATAATCCTTTAGATGTATTTAACCAATAAGGATCTTGTGCATAAATATCTGATCGAGGTAATAATAAATCAAACTGTACATCAAAACCATTACCAAGAGCAGAAGTATCTATAGTTCTTTCGCTACCATTACCAGTATATCTCCATGTATTATGTAATTTCATTGGAAAATTATCGTTAGTCTGTGCAGGATCAACTTCATTTGCTACTGGTAAATTACCAGCACACAGAGCTAAATAACCAGAAGGCACAGCCAGAGAAAAGTCACCAAATCCATTTTCATCTGCATTTCCACCAGCACTTACAAGTCCTCCAAAAGTTGAGTCAGCTCCAAAATTAAATACACCACTAGCAGTATTAGAACCACCACCACTACCAATAAATGGTGCTAAAACTCCACTTGAAGGTATAGCATAAGTGGAACTATAACTACTTCCATCATAAGTCCATTTAAAAGTATTATTATCTCTATCTATTGCAAAACCAAATGTTGCAGGAACAGTCCTAACGTATCCTATACTATCGGCAGATTGTTCAGTACCATTTAAATAAGCACGACCACCATATTGTTCAAAACAATAATTTCCAGCTCCATTTGTTTGGCCTCCTCCTCTACTTTGTGTAAGATTTCCTCGAGATAAATCTGGATCACATACTCCTATCATTAATTGGTCTTGAGAACCACCATATACTGTAGCACGAACTTCCCAATAATATTTACCTGATTCTGGAACTCCTTGAGAAGCAATAAAACCTCTATTATTAGTGCTTACTGAATATTTTAAATTACCGTCACTATATGTAAAACCACCAGTATTTTTTTCTAATCCACCTATTGTAGCAAAATTACCACCATTACCATCAGTAGCTGAAAAGGTTGGAGTATCTCCTGTCTGATGGTCTGCTCCCATACTATTAGCTGTCCAATCATTATTATTACCAGAAAAATCTTCTCCAAAGTCACTTGAATTAGTAAATTTTAACCAAAAACCATTTGTACCGAATGTAAGTCCTGATGGATCTTTAGGAATCCACACACCATTTTTAGTTTCACCGAAATCAGAAATAGCAGCAGCACCATCAATTTGTATAAAGTCAGCCATATATCCATTAAAATATCTTGTAGCACTACCATACCTACTAATATAATTTGCAACTCCATTTTTACCTAAAGTTGGAATATTTGTATTAGGATAACCAGCATTAAAAGTCCAATCACCATTATTTAAAGCATACAATTCTCCATTAATATAAATTTTTAATCTATCGTAATCATTAGATTCAGAAGAGTTTAATATTGCAACAAAATGGAACCATGCATCAGGATCTCTAAATCTTCTGTCAGTAGTATAACCATTAACTCCACCACCACCCATATAATAAGCAAAATTATCTGCTATAGCATCATCATTATTAAAATAATAACTACCTGTATTTCCAATAGAAGTGATTATCATTTGCGGATTTACATTACCTGTTGAACATTTTTTAAGCCAAACAGATATAGTTTTTTGAGTAGTAGATGATGGTTCTGCACCCCATGTTTTATTTAAATAAGAAGCACTCCCATCAAACCTTGCACTCTTTGATATCTGATAGTCATAAAAATCTGCAGCTGCACCACCTGCTGGTTTTTGCCATAGTTCGTTATTAAACATTTATTATTCCTTTATGCGAATGCTAACTGAGGAGCACCTAATTGTATTTTACCTGCTTCTGAAATAAAGTATGGAAGAACATCAAGTGATCCTCCTGCTGTACTTAAAGTTATTCC
>WLWF01002947.1_pt1 | contig 11666 bp, 26 predicted proteins | sample 6718331 | NCBI WGS metagenome assembly WLWF01 (sample SAMN12718692, study PRJNA515312) | sponge metagenome | isolation source: marine sponge | host: Mycale hentscheli | place: New Zealand: South Island, Marlborough, Capsize Point | collected 2003-05-01
TTTTTTATCTCCATAGATATTCATTAGTGTAAACTCTCATATTTCAACAGCATTATTGGATTTAAAATTTTAAGAGGTACTGCCCAAACTTTTGGTCTGGCAAGGTTAAAGTCTGTTAAGTAATTATCTTTACCAATTACAGCAGAGCTATTTATAAAACCTTTAATAATAAATTTAGGAGCTTCACTTAATACAAATACATAAATCTCATTTGCTTTTACACCATCAGGTCTAATAATTAATGAGTTGTTATTATTTCTTTTAGGTGTCTGTGATCTTACCTGGATATTATAATTTTTGTATTTAACATCAGGAGCTGAACCTACATTTGTGTGGAACTCAAATGGTATGCCAAAATATTTACACAAACTTATTTCTGCCATAGCACCACTAATACTTTTAGAAATCTTATCTTCTAATGTACCTTTGTAACCATGCCACCACTCTTGCTTTTGCTTAATGCTTTCAGTAACTCTAAGCAACCCAGTCTGAGCTGCTGTAGTCATCTCATATAAATCTAATTCTATTTCAGGATTCATCTTACCCAATTTCCATCTTTGTCTTTGCAATAGTGTAAAATGACTGGCTTACCTTTATAAGTTAGATAACCCCAAACTTCTCCATTACCCTCTTTGTAATTAGGATTCTCTACCCATTTTGTATGTTTCTTATAAGCATCATCACAACTGATTCGTTTAATTTCTTGTGTGATAGGTATTTTTACTAAAGTAATTGCTGGATTTAGTTCTGTAGAAGCTAAACCTAAAATTAAAAAAAATAAATTCACAGCTTTAAAACCCTTATTTTACTTGCGTTTTCTCTCATAATTAATCACAATCCATTTCATAAAAAATGAATCACTTTAACATAATTAATAACCATTGATAACAATGTTGCAACCACTATCAAGTCAGTATATTGTCAATCTAATATAAATAAAAAGACTACAAAGAAATTTAAAATGATATATAAAACTATTAATATGACCGATGATCAGCATGATGGTTTTAGAAAAGAGGGATTAGATTTTTTAAAACAAAAATTTAAAAAAACAACTGACGATTTTATTAAAGATACTTACCCTAAAAAAGATTATGCAAATATGAGGGTTAAAATATCAAGACTTATTAATAAAGATCCTAACTCACCTCATTACTTTGGTGCATTAGAATTGGCTAGAGATTTATCTAAATACTTTAATAAGTTTAGAACTAATGGAGATCATTATATAGCTCCTATGTTTTTTTTAGGTGAGTCTGCTTATGTAGATATTATTGGTGCAAGTTATAGTAATGCACAAGTTGGTTTATTTAAAAAATCAGATATTAAAAAGATTGCAGTACCAACAAGATACAATGGTTATCAAGCAATAACTTCAAAAAATCCTATATCAAGTGGAATGATAAGATTATTTAAACCAAGAAAATTAGTTAATTATACTGCTGATAATATGTTTAGCATAGCTCAAGATAAAAAAACTAGAATAGTTTGGGTTGGTTTTATTGAACCTAAGAGTAATGGTAAGTATGATATTCTTGATAAGTCATCATCAACTGGAAAAACAATTCAAACACTTGCTGACAATATTGATTTAAGTTGGTCTAGCAAAATTGAGTATTCTTCATTTCCACAATTCTGGGATTATTAACCATTTATCATTGAGTGATAATTAAGTTGCTTTCAACTATACATAGTGTAGAAGCTAAGTATGGAGAAACGAATCAGAAAAGTAGCAGATTGCTATACAAAGTTTGGTCTGCAACACACTTCAAAATCCACAGCCTGTTTAAAACATTCAGACAGATTATTTAAAAAAATATTATTCCCAAAAGAAACAAGTAAATTAAACAATGCCAGTTTTAAAGGTGGTAATATTGTGCATGATGTTGTGCAATTATTTATATCTACAGATACTTACAAAACATTAGATGATGTAATTAACTCAGATAAAATTCAAAAAGAAATAGACTCTTACTTTCCATTTAACGATAAAGATAAATATAAATTTAAATTTATTATTAAAAATTTAAAAGCTACTGCACAAAATCATTTAGCAAATTTAGCAGAATTAGATGCTCAAACATTTAAAGCAGAAATAGAATATACAGCTTGGCTACCTAATGTAGAAACATATTGGTTAATGTATTTAGATTTAGTTGGTACTAAAAATTTTGGTGATTTAAAAAATTGCTTTGGTGCAGCTAAAGAAAGTCCATTAAAAAAACCAGCAAAACCAAAAAAAGATAAGCCAGTTGTAGATAATAGAATAGACGATTGGGTTTATAGTAATGTTAAAGTTCCACAAAGACCATACTTTAGTGATGTAATGCAAATTGCATTATATAAACACTCATGTTCTCTACCACCATTTTTAAGTTATGCTAGTAATTGTGATAGGAAATTATTTACTGAAAATAATTGTGATGAATTAAAGCAAGAAAACTTAGATCAAGCTTTAAAAATTTTATCTATGTATGAAGTGGCTTGGCAAAAGAAATTAGAAATAGCTGATGGTGATGTAGAAAAGTTAGCCTGGTTATGTGTACCAGATGTTTCAGATATTAAAAAAAATACTTTCATGTGGGAGAATGTTCCTAATGATTTAAAAATAAAATTTCTAGGTATATATGGACTTTAAAGCTTTAGTAGAACATTACGATACATTACCAAAATCAGAATTGATTGAAAAAATTGTAGAAAAAAATGCAAAACTTTTATCTCAAGATAATGAGATTGAAAGACAAAATGATGAGATCAAAAGGTTAGATGATGTTAATGAGTCTCATCAAAAACTTAATGGTCAATTAACAGAAGAACTAAAAAAACTAAGAGAGAAAGGAAGTGATGTCTAATATATATAATAAGTTAAGCAAGGCTAGTCAGTCTGCTGGTAAAGTAATTAAAGCTCCTAAAAAAGGTGGTATGCCTTTTAATGCCTTACTCCATGACTCAGTTCAAAAAGTTGCTATGGCAGCTTTACATGAACATGGTTTATATCCTGTGTGTAATTACGAAAATACTATTTCAGACAGATATGTTTTTGTTAAATGTGAAATGACAATACATGACACAGAAACAAAAGAAGAAGTTTTAATAAATGGTTGTTCAGCATTTGGCGAAACAGATAAATATGGAACAGGAAAAGCTATGTCTTATTCTAGGAAATATGCTTTTCTTAATGCACTTAATTTAGAAACAGGATTAGATAATGAAGATGGATATAATCCTAAAGGTAAAATACCTTTTAAAGTTCCAAGTGTTGCAGCTATACCTAAAACTGACACCACAAAATTAGCAAACGATTGTATCAAAAAATTAAACGATATGGCTAAAGATGAAACATCACCAAATAAATTTGAAAAAAATTATCAGATTTATGTAAAACAATTTGAGTCTGAACTAAACCAAATTAAATTAGATCCTATTGAGGATGTAAGAGTTGAAACAGAATACACAAAACTAAAATCACAAATACAAAACAAACAAGGAAAAAACAATGGCAGACTTTAATAATACAATTAGTATATGGAAAAGAAAACCTAAAGAAAATGATGTAGCTGGTAAAGCTTATCCTCATTATACTGGAAAAGTTAATGTAGATGGAAAAGTTAAAGATTTATCTATTTGGATACAAACAGATAAAAAAAATCCTGGTAGTCCAGATATGTCAGGCAATGTTCAAGAGCCTTATAAAAAACCAGAAAATAACAATGAGGAATTACCAACATAATGTCTGAAGAAGTAAACCCAAAACATTATCAAAAAAGTATTCAAACTTATGATGCAATCGTAAGCCAACTATCTCCACTAGAGGTGGTTGGTTTCTTGCGTTCACAAGTTTTAAAATACACAATGAGATTTGGTGCAAAGCATGGCAGTACAGCAGAAGATTGTTTAATGGATATAAGGAAAGCTGGTTGGTATTTAAATAAATTAGAACTCAATTTGCAAAACTTAGATAGTCCAAAACAAAAAGCTCCTGACTATGTATCTAAACCAAACATCACAAATTTATTTAAGGACAAACATGAGTAGTAATGGACATATATATCTGTCAAAAATTAAGTACGATTGCTTAGACTTTATAAGTAATTTTATAAAACAAAATAAGTTCTCTCCAACCTATAAAGAAATAGGTGAGCATTTTTCATTTAGCAGAGCTAGAGCTGGTGCAATATGTGCAGAGTTATTTAAGCTAGGTTTAATATCTAAAGGTAAGGCAGCTCATCGTAAAATTAGGATGACTGAAAAACAAACATCACAAATACCAAATTTAAATTTTAACAAAGAATATTCAACAATGGATTTAAGACGATGAGTAAAGATGTAATCAAGACAAGTTTTTACGAAATTCAAACTAAGTTTGAGGAAAAATTTGATGATGCAGAGAAAGCTGCAAAATCAGATAAGCCAAGTGAGTTGGCTTCAATTGAAATTCTGGATATTAAATTTGATAAGTCCAGGATTAAACTTAACCAAAGGACAGATAAGGATGGCAAAGAGTAATAGTCTGTTAAGAAGATATGCTAAACTTAATAAGTTACATGATGAGATTATGCAGAAACCAAAAAACAATGTTGGTCAATGTGTTCATTCACTACAAGCTTTTAAGAAGTATGTTAAAACTTTCAGACAGATTGTACTTGTTGAAAATGGCGATGCTATTTTTAAACACACACAATTATAGTTACTAACTTAAAAGTTGTAATAAACCTTAGGCTAGGAGTCTGCCCAAAACAAAGGAGAGAGAAAATGCCAAGACCATATAACCATGTAGTCAAAACTGAGTTTGACACAATTCTAAATAAAGCTATCGGAAAAAAAATTAAAGAAGCTAGAAAAAATTATGTAATTACCATTAAAGAAATTGGAGCAGAAACTGATGGTGCATGGAAAGGTACATATAAACAAATACCTGCACCATTAACACAAAGTAAATTAGCCAATGCTTTGAATCCACCAAAAACATTTCAGCAGATTCAGAAATATGAAAAAGGACAGAATGGAGTATCAACAATTATATTACTTCAAATAAGTAAATTTTTTAATAAGCCACTTGATTATTTTACAAGTGAAGCTCAAGAATTAGTTGGTCAATATGAGCCACCAATTAATAGTTCTAATAAAGATAGAGATTGCTCCCTATCTCAGGAACTTTAATAAGTGCTTATTACATCATTATTCCCTAATGATGTAAGTGATTGTGGGTGCTTTGTAACCATCCACTTTAGTTAGTGTATAGAGGGTAGGTTTATTAGTCATCTCCCTACCCTCTTAAATTATGTATTTTATAATCTGGAAACCAAAAGAAATATTTACCACCTTTAGTAATAATATATTTTCTTTAGAAAAGGATGCTAGAGAATTTGCTAAAAAAAGTATTAAGAAAAAAATTGAATGGGATGTAGTTCCCTATGATAAAGAGAACTACGATAAGTATTGGTACAAATAATTAATTAGTAATTAAGTAATGAGCTACCAAACAAAGCTCAATTATTATCAAAGCTTCTATCATTTTTTTATATACTCCTCTGCATCTTTTTTATTTATGAAAAATCTTTTAGTAAATAATGTATCATTAACATTTGCTACAAATTTACTAAGCTTATATTTTCTTATTCTTTTACTGCCATGCCTGACTCTATAAACATATAAGTTATTTTTAATTGTCATGTTAATCCTTAAACTGATTGTTTAACCAATCGCTTTTTTCTTTTTCCATTTCAGTATTAGCATAAGGTTTGATGTAAGTTCTTCTAACAAAATTTACATCGTCATCACCTAAAGCATCTGCCAAATCTTGAGGATCTGTGTACTTCTTTTTCCATGCCCAATAGGTAGCCATATAATGCCTAAAAAAATAACATTTACGATTATAGGGTAGTTGTACCTCAAAACTCTTTAGAGCCTTGTCTAGTGCCTTTATAAGAGTTTCTAAGGCTATGTATTTGCCATCTCTATTAAGAAACAAGCTTGTCTGAGTTTCTGGTAGTTTATTTAAATGTTCCTGTATTTTATCTTTAAGACCAGATGATATTGCTAAATCTCTAGTCTTTTTATTTTTAGTCTTACCTATACTACCATCTCTTTTTACTGCATGAGCATAAGTTAAATAAGGTTGATTAGATTTAAACTTTAATTGTGATCTTGTTAAAGCTCTAACTTCACTTGGTCTAGCAGCAGTTTGTAGCATAATATGAAACATCAATTTAATATCATCTCTTTTGATATGATTGATTAGCTGCTGAACTTTTTCTAATGACCAATCCTCAAAGTCTAGCTTATCAAACTTTCTTTGTTCAATAACAATATCTGCAAGATAGTCTATATCTTTACACACATTTCTCTGCACCTTATCTTGAGAAGCTGAGTAATCTAAGATGGAACTAAGTACATTAAATATTTTAGATAATGTCTTAGCATTAATAGATCCTTTACTTTCAAGATGTGTAACAAAAGCTTTGATAGAGTCTTTATTAATTAGTCTAGCATCTTGGTTTTTAAAGTAAGGTAAGATGTGATAAGTTGCCATAGAATTATAATCTCTGACACAACTCTTAGATGGTTTGCCATATTCTTTTTCTTTATAAAGCTGACGATCTAGCCATAACTTGTGTGAGTCTTCTATACTCCAAAAGTTAAAATCAACAATTTTAAAACCATCCTTTTCAATTTTTTTAACTACTAAAGGTTTAAGAGTCTTTAGATTTTTATTGGTGATAAACTTAATCTTATTGTCAGCACCCTTGTATTGAAAACGATACTTGGTCTTACCATTAATTTGAACTGACGATATATTGTTGTACTCTAGTTTTTCTTTAGACATTAGCTCTCTCCTTTATAAGTTTAGGTTTAGCTATTACTGTCACAGGTTTTAAAACAGAATCAAATCCATCTGTCCAAGCAACATCTTTTTCAGATTTAGTATGTCTCTTGATTGTAGCTGTCACAGTAATTTTGTCTCCAACTTTAAATTTAGAATCATATTCTGAATTAAGTTGTTTTGAGTTTCCAAAGTAAATTAAACTATTGTCATTAGCATCTTTAAACTTGTGTACCATGCAAACTCCATAGTCTCCATCAAATCCAAAAATCTCTGTAATTGTAAGTTCTAAATCTAAAATATCTCCAACATCTCCAACAAAAGAATACTTAGCTTTAGCTTCTGCAATAGCTTTCTCTTTTTTAACTTTTTTAATATGAGAATAATAATCTGAAATATGTTGATCAGAATATATCTCAATACCTTTTAAATTTTTAGATACATTCCATTTGTCTCTATTCCAAATATAAGTATTTAATTTATTACCATCTTTAAAAAAATCAGGGTCATTTTCTTTTATTAATTTAACTGCTAATTTTTTTGCAGTATCATAATCAGTTGATAATTTTCTTAAATAATCCTCTCCATCATTCAAAATAAAAAATACATTATCAGCACCTTTTGAAATATGATAACTGTATGGGATTTTAGGATTATACATTATGCTCTCCCCCCATAATAGTTTAACTCATTTTCTTTTTGACATTCTTCTAACTCATCAACTGGAAGTTTTTCTTTTTCATCATTTGAAAAAAAATAAAATTGTAACAAACTTGTGTTAAAAGCACTTCCAGGTTTTGATGTCCATATCCAATCAGCAGTTTCATAAACTCCATGAATTTTTGATGGTACAAACAAATCTTTCTGATCTAGCAAAGTATAAACATAAGCTTGTACTTCTTCTAAACAAGAAAAGGTTTTTTTTTCTACTGTTTCATTAAGTATATGCTTAACAGTAATTGTTTTTGTAGTCATTATTCTCTCCTCTATATTGGTTATCATTAACTTATACATAGGTTATAGCTGAGATTAAGTGGCTTATCAACAGTCATTTTACCATATTTATCAATCATTTTATTTGTTGATGCCTGGAATATAAAAAAAATATGGAATTGATCGGTATAGATTCGGTATATATTTTTTTAAAAAAAATATTTTTACTTGAGTTTTGACCAAAAAAAAAGGTGGGCTATATATCTTTATTGATATATAACCCACTAATTGTTTATAAAACTTTATTCCTCGGTAGCTCAGTTGGTAGAGCAGTTGACTGTTAATCAAAGAACCCACCCCAAAAACTATTGCCATACTTAATTTTTTAAAAAAAAGTATATAGATCGGTATATTTTTTATATTGTTGCTCATCTCTTAAACACTAACTCTATGTTAAGCAAACGATAACATAATATAAATATTATACCACTTAAAATATTTTACCCACCACTATCCCTGCAAGTCAAATGACTCACATCTGATCTAAAAAGATCAAACCTATTCTGTTATTTTCTTTTTCTTTTCTTTGCAGTCTTAGCTGCTCTTTTAAAATTTGCTGCTGTTGGCGAACCTTTAGATCCTACTTTTCTCATTCGTTCACCTGAACCTGCTTTAATTCTTTTTCTTTTTGCATGGATGTTTGCGTACAATCCTTTTCTTTTTGCCATTGTTTTTTTTCCTTTTCTATTAGTTTTTTAAAGTCATCCTTTTTCATACAATCGTAATGTGCTTTTTCCCCACCATAGAAAGCTACGAAAGATTCTGTATTTACCATTTCGGCTTGGCAATATTTACACTTACCAATATCAATAACAATTATACTTGGTTTTTTCCAAATTTTTTTTGCCATTTATCTCCAGGCTTTTCTTGACCAGTAATTCGCTGACAAAGTTTTCTGTCCTTTAGTCTTAATCCCACCTGATCTAGCAAGATAACTTTTTCTAGCTTTTGGATTGTTCTTTCTAATCTTCATATTAGGATCTCCAAAAGTAACTTTATTAACTTTGCCTGTCTTTTTATTACGAACATACACACCACTCTTTTTTGATTTACCTGGTGGTAATCTAAATGGTTTATTAAGTGTAACTTTTCTACCTTGATATTCTGCCATTATGCTTTAACCTTTGGTTTTGGTAATGGTACTATTACTTTTTCATTACATATAAATTTAATAAAAATTTTATTTTTATTTACATCCTCATAACCTATTTCTTCTAGTTTAAGAATTGACTCTGTATTTCCAGCTATCATACATGAATAACCATCAACAAATAAATCAGGGTATTTGTAAGGTGGTAGGCAAGTATTTGCTACAGCAGAACACATAATTAAATTAAGTACAAATTCCATTAATCATCTTTCTTTTTCATCTTATGTATCTCATCCTCTAAATTTGTAATTTTTTTATTAGCATCTTCTAAGTCTTGTGCTGAATGTTCTAACTTCTGCAAACATCTTTTATTAGCACTATCTTTAGATTTACCAGCATCTTGTAGCTCAGCTACCTCTTGCTTTAAGATACGCACTTGTTCTTTATACTCATTGATCAGTTCTAAATTTTCTGACATCAATTATTTTTTGTTGTTCCTAAATACTTGAGTTCCTTTAATTCCAAAAATACTAGCCACTACAAGAATCCACAGATTCGTAAACCAGCTTGGAAGTGCTGCAAAATGTTCAAAGAAAATATTTACTTTGTCCATAGCTTGTGGATCATCTGACCATACTGCCCAAGCCAAAATTATTATTGGGAAACTTAAAATCAAAAGGCAAAATTCATCCTTGTAATCGTTCTGTCTAGCTTCTAAAAGTTTGCCTTGATAACTTTCCTCACCTCTTGCTTGTCGTTCTGCATGAAGTAATTGAGCTTCAGACATAGCCATTTTGCTTTTTTGTTTATTAGCATATATTTTTGAACCTGCCTGTAAGGCAATTTTAAACGCACTAAACCACATAATGTTCTCCTATAATTTTGCTGATTGCATTTTTTTAGAAAGTTTATTTGCTCTGTTTGGTGTTTGCTTTGCCCACAATGAGTCTAGCATTTGGAAACTAGCTTCTCCATAATCTTCATTATCAAGAGCTTTCCACATATTCTTAAACTTAGAAACTCCACCCTCACCAATTTGATACACCATATTAATTATAACTTCTTTAGCTGTATTGTTTATTGGTCTGTCAGCTATCAATCTTTCTGCTGCATCTAATGTTCTTTGAAAATCTTTTTCAAAAACAGTTTCACCCTCTGCTTTTGTATATTCTATTCCATGTTCATAATCATCTTCAGGTGTTATCTTATGACCATAAAAGATGGTATCAAATCCCTCTGAGCATTTATAAATTTTATTTACATAACCCTCACAGGCTTTTATTTCTTCTTTGACTTCTTCGTACATATACATTCCTCACAAGTACAAATATCACCATCCCAATGATGCAGATGAAACTCTGCTTTACAATGACATTGGCAATTGCAATCTTTACACTTTTTTTTTCTTTTTGATTTTGGATAATCAAAAGTTAATACATCATTTAACTTTGCATTAAGTTTATCAAACCATCCAAATATATCCCCTAATAATCTATCTATCATTCAACAATAAGTTTCTTAATTGAGAATGAGCCATCAATATTTTTTTCTAATTCTGCTTTAGATTTAATACATCTATACTCAATATTGTTTGACACATCTCTATTGGCAATTCTTTTACCTTTAAGACATGAGCTTAAATCTGGTTGTAATCTTGCTTCTTTAATTTCGTTATTTACTAATAGTAAAAGTGCTATGACCATTTGTTCCATTAATGATCTCCATTTAACTTACCAATGTTTGCTCTAACACTATCTTTTAATTTTTCTATATCGTTTAATGCTTTATCTAAATCTTTACTAATAGAACTAATCATTACTTTATTGTGCATCATGTCATCTACTCTAATTGTTAATTTTTCTACTTGTAATGATATGTGTTCAAGCAGCATAAACTGCTCTTGATCTATCGGTAATTGTTTTGATGCTTCAAGTAAATCTTGTTTCATCAATTGCTCAGATGTTTCTAACTTAGTTAATCTGTTATTGATTTCACTATAAGTCCATACTGCTATTGCTATTGCAGCTATAATCATTATTAAAGTCTTTAAATCTGTTTTAAAATGTGTTTGTTCTGTAATCATTCTGGTACTGGCATCTTATAATCTTTAGGTGGTAATAATAATTTATCTCCCATTACTTTAATGTTTGGGTTTTCTTTTTTATAATTATCTTTTAAATTATCCCAATGGCTTTTTGAATCATTTGGTCTAGTGTTATCTCTTGTTGGAGAAACACCTCTACATTTAGAAACTAATAATTTAAAATTAGGATTGTGTGCTAAACTAGGATTACTATTAACCCTACCACACATTTTCATTAACTCTAATTGTTGTTTGATTGCTACATTTTCTTTTGAAGTTTTACAATCTGTACCTAAATATTTTCTAAAAGTAATACTAAAATTTTGTGAGTCATCATCATAATCACTATTATTAGATGTTCTGTAATCTGTATCTCTATTTCTTTGTTCAACTCTAAAATCTACTTCGCCACATCTTACACCATATTCATTAAGATATTCGTTTCTAGGATATGCAGGTTCTACAAAAAAAGCCAATAGACAAAAAAGAATTATGAGTATTCCTGTAAAGTAATAGTTCATCTTGGCAATCTCCATTGTTCATAAATCCTTATCTGTTTAAATCTTTAATATCGTATGAATGTTCTCTTACTTGATCAGCAAGAGTTCTGTATAAATTTTCTGCCATCTGCCATGTAGCCTCAGCAGAAGAAAGTCTTGTATTCATCTCTGTAATTT
>WLWF01002948.1_pt1 | contig 11663 bp, 10 predicted proteins | sample 6718331 | NCBI WGS metagenome assembly WLWF01 (sample SAMN12718692, study PRJNA515312) | sponge metagenome | isolation source: marine sponge | host: Mycale hentscheli | place: New Zealand: South Island, Marlborough, Capsize Point | collected 2003-05-01
AGTTTGGACAGACTTCAGCTATCGCCAGGGATACCGAATTCAACACAACACAGTGACGGATAACTGGCGGCTCCTTGATGGCAACGATAGAAGACGGATGTGGGGTACTCGTGAGCAGTGCGAGGCTCTTCTAAATAAAGTTTCAAAGCATTCTCAATCTGAATTTTCTTGCCAACACTGTGTTGTGCTTATTCATGGTCTGATGCGGACCAAGCACTCAATGACTCCCCTTAAGAAGGTGTTGCAGAAAAAATGTGATTGTGAAATTGTTTCTTTTTCGTATGCAAGTACTCGAGGAAAAATTAGTGAACATGCTGCAGCCTTGAGAGAGTTTCTTGAAAGCCTTCCCAAAACATGGACTCTTTCTTTCGTTGGCCATAGCATGGGCAACATTGTCATCCGGCACCTCATTGCAGATCTGCAAGACGATCAAAAGCACAGTGAATTGCTCAATCGGTGTCAACGGATGGTTATGCTCGGTCCACCCAATCAGGGTGCGGCTATTGCACGTCAGCTCTCATCTTTGGGAATGTTCGAATGGATCGCAGGTGAGGGTGCTATGGAACTCGGACCTGACTGGGATGAACTCTCAGGAAGCCTCGCAACCCCGCCTTTTCCCTTCAGTATTGTGGCAGGGCAAGTAGAAAATAAGGTGATTCAAAATCCTCTGCTCGACAATGCGAGTGATTTTGTTGTCGAAGTGGATGAAGCGCGCCTTGAGGGAAGCGAATCATTCGTCGTTGTTCCGGCTCTGCATAGTTTCTTGATGAAGGATACTCAGGTGCAAGAGCTTGTCGTTGACTTTCTATGCCACTGATTTCAGGGAGTAGGCCACCAAACTCATTTCATTTATCTTTAAATGATCCTTTGAGTGACCCTCTCATTAGCTAGTCCGTGCCTTCAATAATACTGACATGATTTTTGTAATGGACATGAAACCACCGCAGTGCTTCATCCCAGCGGGGTTGCTCCATCGTTGATTTCCAGATGTTCATCTGGTTTTTCATTGCTTCAACACGTTGTGTATGCTGAGCGGCGACATTCTGCTTCTCTTCACGATCTTGTGTCAGGTTGTAGAGTGCATAGCCATAATCTTTGACATAGAGCAGCTTCCAGTTGTTGTCCCGCATTGCTGAGAACCAGAGTTTGTGCCAGAAGAGTTGTTGGTGCGGAGCCCCTGTTTTTTCACCAGTAAGAAAAGGCACGAGGTTGACGCCATCCAAGTGAGCATCGGTGACGTTTCCGCCAGCAGCTGCGAGTGAAGTTGCAAAAATATCCATCGATGAGACCAGTCCATCGTAGATCGCAACTGTAGGGAATCGCTTAGGCCAACTCATGAGAAAGGGCACGCGAATTCCACCCTCAAACTTAATGCCTTTATGTCCTGCAAGAGGGAGATTGATTGAACCGTTGCCTGTTGCGCCTCCGTTGTCACTGAGAAACCAGACAATGGTGTTATCAGTTCGGCCAGATTTATCGAGTGAATCGAGTACGTTTCCAATGGCTCGGTCCATTGCCCAGATCATTGCTGCGTAGGTACGTCTTTTTTTATCTGTGATGTTCTTGAAACGCTCGAGATCTTCCTCAGTTGCATGCATCGGACCGTGTGGTGCAGTAAATGAGAGGTAGAGAAAAAAAGGTTCTTCTGAATCATCCTCAAGAAATTCAATCGCCTGCTGTCCAAAAACATCTGTCAGATAGCCATCAAACGCAACCGTTGCGCCATTCTTTTCAATCCGTTTGGTACTGGATGGCTTGTCTTCACGGTCAGGGCTAAAGAAATAGCTTCGCGACCCCTCACGGAGTCCATAGAAAGAATCAAATCCTCGGTTTGTTGGATAAAAGCGATCTGCATTGCCAAGATGCCATTTTCCAACAAGTCCTGTTCTGTACCCGCGATTTTTCAGTGCATCAGCCATTGTCTTCTGGTTGAGATCCATGCCTTGATCTGGTGGAGGCGTATTGGCTTCATGCCCGAAGCGCTGTTGATAGCGCCCGGTGAGCAAGCCTGCTCGTGATGGGCTACAGACGGAGGCAGTCACGTGCCCGTCAGTAAATCGAATACTGCGTGCAGCAAGTCGATCGATGTTGGGTGTGCGAATATCAGACGATCCCTGAAACCCGAGGTCTGCCCACCCAAGATCATCTGCCAGGAAAATCAAAATATTTGGTTGTTTAGCTGACACAGTACGTGAGCAGCACAAAAAAATAATGAGGCAAGCAATAGTGTGTTTCATGGTGGCTTCTTTGGGCTGTGATGAAGTTCTCTTGAATGGATGATTCAATTTGCCAGGTAATACATCTTTACATGTGGTCCCGCTGTTGGAATATCGAATATGTCAGTCTCAACAGACCAACCAGCCTGTTCATAAAAACCGATGGCAGTCGTACGTGCATTGCACCAGAACGTCCAGCCAGGTTCTTCTTTCTTTGCCTCATCAATCGCAAACATTAAAAGCAACTGACCAAGGCCTTGCCGCTGATGCGTTGCTACTGTTGCCATGCCTCGTAATTGCCAGGCATCAGAATTATTCCACGTGGACTGAAAGAGAGAAAGGCAACTCAGCACGGTATGGCCGGAACACGCGGCAAAGTGCCGAGTTGTACCATCAAGATCACCATCAAACTTTGCCGCTTCAAATGAAAGACTGGCTCGTAAGACCGCATGCCGAAGTGGCCAGACTTCTTCGGCTGTCGCGCGTCGAATAATTGGTTGTGATGTACTCATCATCAGGGACTGGCTCACCGAAGAGGCTTATTGTCTGTCAAAGGCATGTCGTAACCGCTCAAGATTTTTCGGGATTGCGATCAATGGATCATCTTTTCCTTCAAATTCAAGAGACACCCAGCCCTTATACCCTGCATCATGAAGAATCGTGGCAACCTTTAGATAGTCAATATCAAGCGTGTACCAGGTGCCCCCACCGTTATATGTCTTGGCTTGTACGAAACATGCAGCGGGAGCAAGCGCCTTCATCTGTTGATACATGTCTTCAAGAAAGTTTCCAGTATCAAGCGTGGCCTGAAGCCATGGAGACTTGATGGCATCAATAATTTTAAGAACACCAGCAGCGGTACGACCCAAGCCCCAATGATTTTCAAGTCCAAGGACAACGCCACACTTTTCGGCCACTGGTAAACATTCTTCTATAGATTGAATGACCCACTTATACGCATCGTCATCTGTATATCCCTCAAGTTTCGGTTCGATTCCACGGTTTGCCATAAGGGTATCAAAGCTTTTTATTGTGCCCCATCGTCCGGTGTTGATTCGCATGGTTGGAATACCAAGACGATAGGCCTGTTCAATAGAAGCAATTGTTTTTTTTATATTGTCCTGACGTCGTGTTGAATCTGGTGAGACAAAACCCTGATGTGTTGAAAATCCACACAGTGCAAGTCCCTGTGAATGGGCCCGACGTTTCAATTGTTGAATGTACGAGTTTGAGGAATCGGTCATCTGCATTTCAAGGATTTCAAGTCCATCAAAGTTCATGCGCGCTGCATGGTCGATGCAGGTTTCTATTGGGACTCTTGGACCTCGGAATTGCCAGAAAGAATACGTTGAAATACTGAACCGCTGAGATCGGTCCTGATCATGGTTATCTTGTGCAGTCGCTCTTTGATACAGACACGGGACAATTGATGAACCCAGTGTCAGGGCACACGCTTGTACAAAAGTCCTTCGTTTGGTTGGATTGTTCATAGGAGCTCTGTTGTAGGTGTCGGAATGTATCTGTTTGCTAGTCAGTTTGGAATTTTTAGAGAGGATTCCTTTCGCGATGATATCATGTCCGAAGTAAATAAAATCACTGAACTATGGTCTATGAGATTAATATGAGTGTACGTTTTTCTTTTTTGGTTTCGGTGTTATGTGTCGTGGTTGGGGTGGGCTCGCTTGCAGCACATGAGAACGTCGAAAAATTGCGGCATTGGGAAATCCCTAGTAAAGACCCGGATCGCATTATTTTGACGTTCAATGGTGATCCAGCGACAAGCCGTGCTGTGACGTGGCGTACAGACGTTACTATTGATAAGGCAGTTGCACAAATTGCTGAGGCGACTGTGAATTCAAAGTTTCAAGATCAGTCTGTGAGCAAGGATGCTGTCACGGAGCCATTTGATTTAGGTTTATATAAAAGCAATGCGTCTCTCGTCGTCCACTATCACAGTGTGATCTTTGACCAGCTCAAGCCAGATACAGTTTATGTCTACCGAGTTGGCGATGGTGACGCGCGTTGGTCGGAGTGGATTCAATTTCGAACGGCACGTGCTGGATATGCCCCAACACAATTTATCTATTTTGGTGATGCTCAAAATGACGTCCTTGCGCATTGGTCACGTGTGATTCGTCAAGCACATCAGACCGCGCCAAATGCATCGTTTGTGGTGCATGCCGGTGATCTGATTAATCAGGCCCACCGAGATTATGAATGGGCACAATGGTTTAAGGCAGGAGGTTTTCTGCATAGCCAATGCACGGCGATACCAGTTGTTGGTAATCATGAATTCACACCACTTGGTGGCAAAAAATCATCGCGAAGGCTGGCTATCCAGTGGCGGCCACAATTTTCGCTCCCTGTTGAAACAGAGCTGTCACCACAATTACACGAAACGGTATACACCATTGATTATCAGGACATACGAATAATTGTTCTGAACTCGAATGATGACTTGGAGGCGCAGACTGAGTACCTCAAAAAACAGTTGGAGAATACGACTGCAAAGTGGAAGATAGTCACCTGCCATCACTCGGTGTTTTCACCGGCCAAGGGCCGCAATTTTCAGTTTGCTCGCGACCATTGGAAACCACTCCTCGACAAGTACGGTGTTGATCTGGTGTTGAATGGTCATGATCACACCTACGCTCGTGGACATGTGCCAGTCCGAACTGCTGATGGCAAGGCCAGCAATGACCTCGGAACTGTCTACGTTACATCAGTGAGTGGACCCAAACAGTATGTCATCGATGATGAGCAGATGAGAGGGTATGCAGTCGACGGGTACAGTAGAGATAAAAAAGGCGAGCAGACTCAGTTCTATCAGGTAATCAGTATCGAAGGAGAAACTCTTACGTATGTGGCATATACAGTTTTGGGTGATGAATATGATCGAGCAGTCATTGTGAAGGATTTTAGTACCGGAAGAAAAGAACTCAGATAGAGGATATCTGCTCTGTATGTGTACCTGATCTAAAGCCATTGATGACAAGAATGTATACCAGTGAACAGACGTTTTACGGCTCTGCTACCGATCATTTGCAGTGAAGACGTATTACTGAAAGACTACTTTTATTCACTACGGGTGAAGTCAGTTGGTGTCCAGTGAGTGAGAAATAATGTCGACAGCAGAACAAAGTATTGAGTGCCAGAGCTCGCACCTTCTCACGGGTCAAGTCCAGACACTGGATCCGGCAGAAGATAATCAAGTTCTCGGTCTTCTCTATGAATATGAAACAGTGCAACTCAATCACGGTGTATTTAGTCGTCATGTTCAATTCGCCGGCACCGAGCGTTCGGCACTTTACGTTGAGGAATATGGGGCTCGGTCGCACAACCTAGGTGCTCTACGAGGAGACCGCCTGGCTTTCTGTCTCCCGATCATGGAGACAGACTCGAGGTGGTGGGGGAGATCAATCTCGCACGGAGTCATGCCCATTAGTCGCTCAGGGAAAACAATTCACGCAACGTTTGATGCAGGACAGCGTCATATTGTGATGATTCTTGACCGACAGTGGTGTCTTGAGGAATTAAGCAAGGGAGTGGTGGGCCAGGTACTCAATATTGAGAATATTTTTAATCATCAGAATTCTTCTTTCCTCGAAATTCATCCACTGCAGGTTCAAAGGTGGTCACAACGGCTTTGTCGACTTTTGACTCAGGCTGTATCGTGGCCTGAAAAGGCACCAAAACAGCAGTTTGAAAGTGAGCTACTCACTGCTGTCCGTTCCCTTCTGGAGCCAGCCGAGGTAAGTCAACTGATAGAGTCACGCTCAAAGCAAGTCGTTGAAATGGCGCTAACGTATGCAGATGTATTTCAATCTCAGGCGGTGACAGTCTCCGATCTTTGCGCTAATGTAAACGTAAGTCGGCGAACACTTGAGGTTGCGTTTCAAACAATAGTTGGAAAAAGTCCACTCCAGTTTCTCACACATAGACGGCTTTGTAGGGCTTATGTAGATCTCAAACGGGCAAAAAATGAATCAATTCGTGTAACGGATATCGCTTATGCTCATGGATTCACTGAACTCGGTCGATTTGCAAATCGTTATCAAAAAATATTTGGTGAGCTTCCGTCAGATACACTTCGCCAATATTCTTCTCAGCGTGGGCTGGCTCTTGAGATTTAGAACCATCAATCTACGAATGAGTCTCTTCGCTTCTCGATAAGAATTCATCCACGAGGAGTCTTTTGGCACACACTCGTTCGGGTTTTATTTGTCTGGTTTGTGATCTAGATAGCGTCTGTGGTTCATTAAAAAGTCGAGCGCGATTATGTCTGTTTTGTCACGCAATTCGTGCTGTATGTGATGGCCTTCTCCTGCTACTGTACACAATACAACTTCGAAACCATTTGTATTTACATAAGTGCGGAGAGTTATTTTTTTGAATGGCCGATCGATGGTCGGCTGGGCATCGCACTGATTAAAAATTTTCCAGATATTTATCCGTTCATCTGCCGAATACATCGTCACTTTAGGATTGGAAGATCCATGAAAGCTTTTGTCTTGATCACCGATTACCTGGAAAATTGAGACCGGTCGTGTTCCATTTTCTGGCGTATGGTCTCCCTTCGCCATACCACAACTCATTGGAGCAAGGGCTGCGAATAAATTCGTTTGCTTGGCCAGGCGATAACAGAATAGGCCACCGCTTGAGTGCCCCGTTGCGTAAATCGTTTGCGGGTCAGTCACTCTGGCAGCGACCAACGCTTCGATCACACCGGTCACAAATCCGACATCATCGTGGTCAATGTAATGAAACTGATCCTTGAAATTCCACTTGGCCATTGGTTGGACCGCTTCACAACTCACAACAAGCAGCTTTCGAGAGTCCGCATGGCGACCCCACCGTATGCTCTGGCCATCCGCCTTCCCACCGGCACCATGAAAACAAAATAACGTCGCGTAGCGGGTACCCGTTTCAAATGACTTTGGTGCCATGATTAATAATCGTCGAACGTGACCACCATGCTCAATCTGGATTTCGTTGAGCCCTGGTGATAGCGAGTCGAATGGCGAGCCCTGTGCAGCTATGAATGAAAACGATCCAAGAATACTTGCAAAACAAAGTATTATGATTTTCATTCTTTCCCCAGAAATCATCGGTACTTCATTCACCGAAGTCTAAATTGAATGACGGCATCCCAAAACGGTGTCACCACATTCATTAATCTTGAATACATAAATTACGACGGTTTTTTTACCAGCTTTTCCTGAGTCTTTGGTGGCGGGAGTGTCGGTTCACCTTGAATGAAACCGAGAGCCTTCAAGAATTCATCTGATGCACGGATTGTCATGTCCTGCCAAGGCTGCTTGTTGAAAAAGGAGTGCTCCTGATTCTTCGCAATCCAAAACTCAACAGAGTGAATATTGAGCAACTGCATTTTCTCATACGCAGCATTCCAACCTTTCAACCATTTTTCATCTTCACTTCCAAAAAAGACAATAGCTGGTGGAAAGTCGGGACGGATATGCTGCAGGAAGTCTACTTCAGAATCTTTGGCATCTGCCATACCAAGGGCAGGGTTAAACAAAATATATGCTGCTACCGATGTATCATGCGACCTATCGTCATGTGGGTCATTTAAATCAGGGTTGGTTGTTGCAAGTAAGCTAACGTGTCCGCCTGCTGATCCTCCCCCTGCGATAATCCGCTGTGAATCGATGCCGAGTTCTTCAGCATGTTGCTTGTACCAGCGAATGGCACTTTTCGCATCCGTTATACAGACACGTTTGCGAGATCCATCCCCATTATCTGCCTTCGTCGCCAGCCGATATGACACGGTTGCTGCCACAAGCCCTCGGCTTGCAAAGTAGTGGCAAAGATAACGGAACTGATCTCTCTTTCCACCACCCCAACCTCCACCATGAAACATGATAAGACCCGGAACCGACTCAGTTGAGGCATCATGAGCCTTCGGGAAAAATATCTCCATTTCCCGTGTCACACCATTTTCTTTTTTATAGGAGTAGATTTTTCCTTCCGGGATATCGTCACTATGGGCATAGTTTGTAAGACAAGACAAGGATCCTAAAACCACACACAACGTTATCGCTCTCATTTAAAACTCCAACAAGACTAAATTCAGACCACAACACAGAAGGGTGTTCGTCCATGACTTTCGTTTGATTGCTTCATACTGGCTTATGTTTTCTCTGGTCATGGAACATGGACTACAACGAAATACTCTGGTCACCGTCAGGATCTTCGTTTGTGATACTCTGGTAAAACCGTCCGCTCGCTGTCAGATTACCGCTACCATCAAAGAGCGCGGAAGAACTGCCATTTGGGTCGTCGATTTCAAACGAAAACCAAGCATAGCCAGCAATCCAGTTCTGCTGTTCCATCCAGGGTAGTACGTTCTTCATAAATGCAAGAACATCTTTTTCGGAGACGGAGTTCTCGTCTTGTGTTTTTGCACCCCAGTCTGCGAGAGCAAACTCCGTAATTAACAAAGGCCGCTTCCCATACGTTTTGTAGATGTCAATCATCCGCTGTTTGAAAGCAGTCGGACTTGGACCGCCATACCAATGAACACCGATGTAGTCTATGCGGTACCCACGTGTGTCAGCCGTCTTCATGAAGTCACGCATCCATGTCCCTCTCACACCCTGCGTACTGTCATCAACATCGCTCAATGAATTGGCACAAGACGGGCTGCATAGTGGTACGCCGAGTGCCTCTAATGTGGGCCAATATGTTAAGGCTTCGGTGTAAGGCATGTTCGCCTGATCAAGTTTGTCAGGCTCATTGAAACCCAATACCTGATGGACATCACCCGACTTGATCTTCGGAACAATGTGCTTGTTTAAACGCTCTTGTAGTTTGTCTTCTTCCCAAGCACCCCAGACCATTGGCATGAATGAAATATTGGTGGGCTGTTGCTCAATCAATTCCGTGTCCCACGAATAATTCCAATACGGCCTTATCGCTTGTATTTTGGGGATATTTTTTTCCCAGGAACCGTTTTTGTTTTTTTGGCGAAGCGTGAAACAGATCCCTTTTTTTCCGGGCAGTCTGAGTGACTTTTTTATTGGAGCGGTGTCGAGATGAATGTCGGTCTGGTTATTGGGTTTTAGTCTCGCTATCTGATCCTTTGCAGCTGTCGCTGGCTGCCACCACCAGCCTTTCTTATCCCAACATTGTCCAAAGGTGTAGTCGGCAAGCAGGGTGTAGTAGGCAGCAAGAGCGCCATCTGTGTCACCCTTTTTGAGAAGGGCCTCACCTTTAAGAAATGTGATGGTTGCCAAGTCATTGAGGTTTGCAAAAGTTTTAGCTTTATCTGCAGAAGGAAATGCGGTCAGGGTCTTGTTGATCTCTTTGGCCTTTGCTCCCCACGTTCGTGCTGCTCGGTTGGCAAGCGTTTCAACCGCGTCCCACTCTTTAGCGGCGAACGCATCCCACGCTTTTTCGGTGACTTGCCAAGCTTCTTCTGCAGCTGCTGGAGCAAGAAGAAATGGAATCAAGATGATGTGAAGGAGGTAGGGTTTGAACATAGTGAATTGGGGCGGGTACAGTTTTGTGTTGAAGCCTTCACGAGATTACATCATCGACGAGCAATCAAAATAATTTAAAAATTTGATTTTGGCACACCCAATAATATTCTCAGCATCGTCTTTTTTTTATAGCTGAAGATGAACCAAAAAATTTTTGAGGTTTCTAAATCCGTAGTACAAGGATTACAAAACATGCTTCAATAATTGTTTTTAATGCCCTCTTATGCATCAGCTCTTTTCAGCTTTCCGCTTTTTCACGGGTTGTTTCTTTTTCGCACCCGCTGCTTTGTTGTAGTCCTTCATAGAGACATTGGTGGCAGCAGGAAGCTGCATGAATTCCTCGACCTTGGGAAGGGGAATCCATGGGTTCTCTATGGGGTATGTATCTAGATTGGCATTGAGATCTTTCTCAGTCAGGGATTTAGAAGTGACGCCATTTTCTGGAACGTCTAAACCCGCGACCCATACAATGGCGTTGAGAACGATTTTTCGAAAGTCGTCGATGGCCCAGTTACGGTGATAGTGGCCACCAGTGAATCCAACGCCACGTCCACCATCTTGGCGTTCAATCCCCCACATCAGTGTTTGAGTTTTGCCAATGCCATCGACGCCGTGTTGGTTCCAGAGGTTAATGACGCGTTTGAGACGATCTTGGGTTGGAACAGCCGTAACGAGGTCGAGGACGTGGTCACGATCCTTCTGAAAACGCATGTTGTAGTAGAACTCATCGTACGCGCGGACGAGGTCAGTGATACCGTTTGAGACTGGATGCCCTGGAAGTGCGCGGAGATCAGCGACCCAGTGAGGATTCACCGACCAACCGGTTTCCATAGCTGCACCGATCCAAGGTCGAAAGAATCTCTCGCCTTCTTCAGGGCTCGGGTGAACAGCGTAGTGCATGAACATGAGGCCTACGCCAGTCTTGGCAAGCTGATCGGCTTTCTCCCAACCATGGCTAATGACCTTGGTACCATCGGAGTAAATGATAACGGCATCGACTCCGCTAAAGACGGACTCATCTTCGGGCCAACCATTGATAACGGTGGCATGGACATCGAGGCCACTTTGCTCGTTGAGAGCTTTGGCGAGGAGTTGGCAGCCAGCGTTGAATTCATGTTCGCCCGACTTGTGGGATCGCTCACCAGCGAGAAAGAGGACGTTGGTGGTCTCTCCAAGTGCGGTCGAAGATCCGAAGGCAATCGACCAGAACATGAAAAGTGAGAAAAAGAATTTCGTGTACATCTGTTTTCCGATGATGGTTGTATGGGTAAAACAGCGATTCTATCACGGAATTTGTAAGGCTTGGCAACGATATCGTGAGCCACAAGAATGAACCAAAGAAAAAACAAGAGAAATGGTCATTCAGAAAATCATTCAGCCGGCGAAATACAACGAGGAACTGGAAATGAACCCAGAAGCATGGGTCGGAAAACTCGTATACATAGTGACCAGAGCACAAACGAGAAGAAGGAAGCTCCCCAAATAAATGGGCAACCTATCTTTTGTAATGTGGGGGACGTCGTCTTTGATCAAGTGTGGACGCTTGTGGTCACTGGATGCCACAAGCAACTTCTCAAAGGTATTTACGCCCATCCCCAACCAGAGGTGAAGCCGAGCTATGAACCCAGCGGAAGCGACTTTCGTTTCATCCTTTGAAGCTGATCCATCCCAGCCACTTCGCTGCTACTTTTATTTGATGCGAATTACTCAACCTTTGGAATCGTAATCGTCACTTTGTCAACGTTTCCAGTGAATTCGGAATCCTTTCGACTTTTGAACAGCTTGGGTACCACCTGCGTCGCATCGTCGACTCCCACATCAGCCGTTTCATCTGCCGAGAAGACAGCGGGCTGAGTTTTTTCAACACGTCCTTCTGCCACCATCTCACCATCAACAAACAACTTGGCTACGCCACCTTTACCGGTGCCATCGCCGTCATAGTCAA
>WLWF01002951.1_pt1 | contig 11659 bp, 10 predicted proteins | sample 6718331 | NCBI WGS metagenome assembly WLWF01 (sample SAMN12718692, study PRJNA515312) | sponge metagenome | isolation source: marine sponge | host: Mycale hentscheli | place: New Zealand: South Island, Marlborough, Capsize Point | collected 2003-05-01
GATTACATGATCGACGAAGTGCAGGACGTCTATCGACTGCAGGGCGTGAAGATCAACGACAAGCATATCGAAGTGATCGTGCGCCAGATGCTCCAAAAGTGGGAGATTCAGGACAGTGGCGATACCACGCTGCTGAAAGGTGAAAACGTCGACAAGGCCGAGTTTGACGAGGCCAATGAAAAGTCGCTGGCCCGTGGCGGACGCCCCGCGCAGGGCGAACCGATCCTGCTGGGCATCACCAAAGCAAGCCTGCAAACCCGCAGCTTCATTTCGGCAGCCTCGTTCCAGGAAACCACGCGCGTGCTGACCGAGGCTTCGGTGCAGGGCAAGCGGGATCGTCTGGTTGGTCTGAAGGAAAACGTCATCGTTGGCCGGTTGATCCCGGCAGGCACCGGTGGCGCGACCCAGCAGGTCCGCAAGATCGCCAACGACCGCGATCAGAAGGTCATCGCCGAAGCCCGCGCAGCCGCAGAAGAAGCTGCCCGCCTGGCCGCACCAAGCGCGGATGAAATGTCGAACCAGGTCTTTGGTAGCACCGACGACGACGTCCTGGTCGAAACGCCGGAAGGTGGCGCGGAATAATCACCCGCCAGGGATGAATTATGAAAGGCCCCGCTGCAAAGCGGGGCCTTTCGTCTATTTACAGACTGCGGATGCGTGCCATTCCGTGCCCAAATAGCGGGCTTGTGTCCTTGGCCGCGCCCCTGAATCAGCCTTCGCGCGGGAATTGCGGCGGCGTGACCGGAACGTAAGGGAACCGCCCGCGTTGCTTGGTGGCCGTCGTATTCGGATCGGTGCCGCCGCGAACATAGACTTTGCCGGGATCATAGTCGGGGCCAAAATCCCAGGTTGGAAAGCGTCCGTGTTTCATGGCGTCATGGACGAACATGCGTTTTTTCTGCGAGGCGCGGATGCGTTTTTCCAGCGCCTCTTCGTCCCACCGATCCTGCATCACTGCGAACATACGGTTGATCTGATCCTGATGCTCTGGGGCGTCGGCAAGATTGGTCAGCTCCAGCGGATCCGCCTTGGTGTCAAAGAACATCATGGGATCGCTGCGCGTATAGATCAGCTTTTTTGCGCCCTCGATCATGATGAAGGCGGGGCCATAAAGACTTTCGCCGGTGGATTCGATGAAAACGTGGTCTTCGGGGGTGTTGCGTTCGGGCAGATTCAGCAGGTTGCGACCATCATGGGGGGCCACGTAGCCATCGAATGTCCCGCCGCTGGCAATGTCCGTAAACGTCGGCATCAGGTCGACGAGTGAGGCATTCGCCTCTTCCCGGTGACCCGCCTTGACGCCAGGGCCCTGCATGATCATCGGCACGCGCAACGATGCTTCATAGGGGTTGAACTTGAACCACATGCCGCGTTCGCCCAGCATCTCGCCATGATCCGAGATCATGAAGACATAGGTGTTATCCAGCTGCCCGATGCTGTCCAGCGTCTCGATCAGCCCGCCAACCAACTCGTCAATATGGGTGACCATGGCGAAATAGGCGCGGCGCGAGCGGCGGATATCTTCTTCGCTGATGTCGAAGGATCGCCAGTCATTGGCGTCGAAAATACGCTGCGAATGCGGGTCAAGGTCGTCGTATGGGATGGCCCCGACATCGGGCAGCAGATGCGCGCAATCTTCGTACAGATCCCAGTATTTCCGCCGCGCGACATAGGGGTCATGTGGGTGGGTAAAGCTGACCGTCAGATGCCAGGGGCGCGCGTCACCGCCGCGCGACAGGTCATAGACCTTCTGCACCGCGTGATGCGCAACCTCATCATCATATTCCAGCTGATTGGTTGTCTCGGCGATCCCGGCCCCGGTGACCGAGCCCATGTTGTGATACCACCAGTCAATCCGCTCGCCCGGCTTACGGTAATCGGGCGTCCAGCCGAAATCTGCCGGATAGATGTCGGTGGTCAGGCGGTCTTCGAACCCGTGCAACTGGTCCGGGCCGACGAAATGCATCTTGCCGCTGAGGCAGGTCTGCCACCCCGCCGCGCGCAGATGATGCGCGAAGGTCGTCGTATCGGACGCAAACTCGGCCGCATTATCGTAAACGCCGGTGCGCGATGGCAACCGCCCGGACATGAACGACGCCCGCCCCGGCGCACATAAAGGCGAGGCGGTATAGCTGTTGGCGAACCGCACCGAACGCGCTGCCAGCGCCTTCAGGTTGGGTGCATGAAGCCACTCTGCCGGACCATCCGAGAACAGCGTGCCATTCAACTGATCCACCATGAAGATCAGGATGTTCGGGCCACTCATCGCGCCGCCCCCAACATGCTGTCCAGCGCCGCCGACAACTGATCCGCGGCCTTTTCCGCTGCACCCGGATCATTGCCCAGCGCCGCGCGCAGATAATGCCCGTCGATCAACGAGGCGAGGTTTTCTGCGGCATCCGGCGCACGCACGCCCAACAACGGGCGCAGATCGTGCAGCAGATTGCTGCGCAGGCGGGTCTGATAAATTTGCAACAACCGGCGCGCATCCGGGCTGGTCTGCGCCTGGACGTAAAAGTTCAACCAGGCACTGATTACCTCGGGCCGGAAACTGTCGCCGTCAAAACTGGCCCGGATGATCCCGTCCAGCCGTGCGCGGGGGGTCTTGGCGTGCGCCAGCGCGCCCCGAACTGCGGCCCCGTACATCGACAGAATATGCCCCATCGCCGCTGCAAAAATCTGATCCTTGCCGCCGAAATAATGAAGCGCCAATCCGCTGCTCATGCCCGCGCGCCGCGCGATCTGCCCGACGGTCACATCAAGCGACCCGGCAAAACCGACCTCGGCAATTGTTGCTTCCACCAATGCCGCCCGGCGGATCGGTTCCATTCCCAGTTTCGGCATCTCAACCCCTTCGCGATTCCGTTTGTCGGCCTAGCGTTTTTTATATTGACTGGTCAATCAATAAACCGCCCTGTCCTTCACCTTTTTGAAAATACTCCCGCCGGAGGCTGCGCAACGGATCTGCCACCACACACATGTCGTGAAGGGCTCACATTGCCACCGGCACCCGTAAAAAAGAACGAAGCCGCGAGGCTTCTCCGTTTCTCTGACCTCAGGGGGCGGCCACGGCGCGGCGGGCGACCGCTTCGCGCCAGCTGGTATAACTGACGGCGGCAACAATCAGCGCGCTGCCTAGGATGACAAAGGCATCCACGGCCTCTCCGAACACCAGCGCGCCGATCAGCGTGGCCCAGACGATCTGTAGAAACGTCACCGGCTGGGTGACACTGATCGGGGCGGCGCGGAACGCCATGCCCATGGTGAAATGCCCGCCCGTTGCAAACAGCGCGACCAGGGCGATCCACAGCACTTCCTCAAGGCTGGGCGGCACCCAGACCGCCCAGGCAAACGGCGCCAGCCCGATCGTCACAGCAACCGACAACCAGCCCACGACAACGCCCGGGCTGGCCTGATCGGTGAGTTTCTTGGCGATCAGATAGGACGAGCCAAGGAAGAACCCGGTCCCCAGCATTGCCAGATGCCCGTCCGAAATCTCGCGAAATCCGGGGCGCAGGATGATCAGCGTCCCGATCAGCGCGAGCGCGACCGCCAGCATCCGGCGCAGCGACAGCTTGTCACCCAGAAACAGCGCCGCCCCGATCATCACATAAACCGGCGCGAGGTAGTTCATCGCCGTCACCTCGGCCAGTGGAATGCGCGACATCGAATAGAACCACAGGATCACACCCAGCGTATGGGCCAGACCTCGCAACGCGATCAGACCAAACCCAAGGCGGTCCGGGCGATGCCGCCGCATTGCCGGCAACAACGGAATTACGAAAATCAACCCGATGGCATAGCGCAGAAAGGCCGACTCGGCAGCGGGCAGATCGCTGCCCAGATGTTTCACGACGACAGTGACCCCAACGAAAAACGCGCCCGTTACCAGCATCCAGAAAACGCCAATCAGGTTGGGGGAATCTCGGTTGGGCATGCTGCGGTTAGGTCACGAATGAACGATGGCGACAAGGCCGTCGATACGGCAAGGCCCCTCAATGCGCCAGGATCAGACTGGCCGCGATGGCCCACATCGTCAGCCCGACACCCGCGTCCAGCAGGCGCCACGCAGCAGGGCGCGCAAACACCGGGCGCAGGGCCGCCGCACCGTAACCCAGGCCGAAGAAAAACGCGAAACTGGCCAATACCGCGCCACTGCCAAACACCAGCGTTTCGCCTGAATAGGCCGCCGAGACCGATCCGATCAGCACCAGCGTATCCAGATAGACATGCGGGTTCAGCCAGGTCAGCGCCAGACAAGTGGCCAGCACCGGCCACAGGCGTTCGCTGACCTGCGCGGCCGGGTCCAGCACGCTGCCGCCCTTCCAGGCGGACCGCAGGGCCAGCGCGCCATAGACGGCCAGAAACGCCGCCCCGCCCCAGGTCAGCAGCGGCGGCAACCACGGCACCGACGATGCGATCCATCCCATACCCGCCACCCCGGCCATGATCAGGATCGCGTCAGAAACTGCACAGGTCAGACAAACGGCAAACACATGACTGCGGCGCAATCCCGGCCGCAGGACAAACGCATTCTGCGCCCCGATCGCCAGAATCAGAGAGAAGCTGAGGAAGAATCCGGCAACAAACGCAGTCATTCCCAAGGGGCTAACCCGCAGGGGTCGAAGCGTCCAGATATTCCCGGCCTATGTCCTGTCAGAGTTGACGGGCGCGCGCCTTGGCGTACCCTGTACGCGGACACCACGGTGAATGCTCCATGAAGACCAACCCGACCTCTGTGACAATCGTTCAGGCAACCACCGCGGAACAGGTTCGTGCGGCCCAGCGCATGAAATATAACATCTACGTCAAAGAAATGGGCCGCTATGGCGAGGTTGCCGACCACCACCAACGCCTGCTGATCGAGGATGACGACACCGACAGCCGGATCTTCAACGCCATGATCGACGGGCAGGTCGTCGGAACCTCGCGGTTGTCCTGCGGCGCCGACAATGCGCTGGGTGCCCGACAGGTCGCGCAATATGATCTTGCGAAATTCCTGAAAACCGTTCCCTCGGCCCAAATCGTCGTCGGAGAGCGTTTCATGATCCAACCCGCCTATCGCGGGACCGATCTGCTGAACCAGATTTTCGCAAGTTACATGGGGTTCCTGAATGCCTCTCGCATTCAGTTTGCTTTTGGTGATTGCGAACCGCATTTGCTGAACACCTATCAGGCGCTCGGGTTTCGGACCTACACCAAGAACAATGTCAACAGTCCAAGCACCGGCTTTCTGATCCCTTTGGTCTTCGTCGTCGAAGATCTGGATTATCTGCGGCGCATCGGATCGCCGCTGGCCGGGGTTCTGACCGACTTTGGCGAAGATGCGCGGGTGCCCGATACGCTGGACGCAATGCTTGCCGATGGTGCAGCCGTACAGTCCGAGCGTTTGCTGACGACCCCCGACTACCTTGCACGGGTCAAAGCCGCGACAGACACGGTGTCGACGCTGAATACCGGATTGTTTTCAGGCATGTCGGACAGCGATATTGAAACATGCATCGAAAAAAGCGTCCTGATTACCTGTCGCCGCGACGACCGGGTCATCAAGCAGGGGAATGTTGCCAAGAACCTGAACCTGGTCCTGTCAGGCGCCTTTGAGGTCCGGCAGGGCGATGAAACGATTGCGCAACTTGCCCCGGGCGATGTTTTTGGCGAAATCGCGTTCTTTCTGAAGATGCCGCGCACGATGGACGTGGTCGCCGCGCAGACGGATTCCCGGCTTTTGGCGTTTAATGAGCGGACCTTCAGACGCCTGATTGACGATGACGCGCCGCTGGCGGCGCGGTTGCTTTACAATATGTCGACAACGCTTTGCGCGCGCCTGGCGCAAACCAACGCGCGGCTGGGTGCCGGAAGCGCCGGGCGTGACCCGGTCTAAAGCTGCTCCATCACCTCGTCTGACACCTCGAAATTGGCCGTAACGGTCTGGATATCGTCGTCGTCTTCCAACGCGTCGATCAGCTTCATCAGCTTCTGCATTCCATCCAGATCCAGCTCGGTCGTGGTGGTGGGGCGCCAGACCAGTTTGGTGCTTTCGCTTTCACCCAATTCTGCCTCCAGCGCGTTGGACACATCGTTCAGATCGGTATCGGCGCACCAGATCACATGCCCGTCTTCGCTGCTTTCAGCGTCCTCGGCTCCGGCCTCGATCGCGGCCATCATCACAGTGTCTTCGTCGCCGACCTCAGCCGGATAGGTCACCTGCCCCTTGCGGTCGAACATAAACCCGACCGAGCCTGTCTCGCCCAGATTTCCGCCGTTCTTTGAGAACGTCGACCGCACGGTCGAGGCGGTGCGATTCTTGTTGTCGGTCATGGCCTCGACGATCACGGCCACGCCGTTCGGGCCATAGCCCTCATAGCGGATTTCGTCATAATTCTCGGCGTCGCCACCGACGGCCTTCTTGATCGCGCGATCAATGACGTCCTTTGGCACCGACTGGGATTTCGCTTCTTTCACTGCCAGCCGAAGACGCGGGTTCTTGTCCGGGTCCGGGTCGCCCATTTTGGCCGCCACGGTGATCTCTTTCGCCAGCTTGGAAAACAGCTTCGAGCGTGCGGCATCCTGCCGCCCTTTGCGATGCTGGATATTCGCCCATTTTGAGTGGCCCGCCATCTTGGCCTCCGTTCATGCAATCCGTTGGCCCCGGCTATACGTCAGCCGCATCGGGTGGGGCAAGCCATGGCGGGCAACACGCGGACACGGGCCTTTCGCATCCCGACCTGCCTGCGCTAGACAAGGCGGATGACAACAGACCAGATCATCCTTTTCGCCCTGTTCGCCGCCGTCTTTGGCATGCTGCTGTGGGGGCGGTTCCGATACGACCTTGTAGCGTTTGCAGCGCTTATGGCGGGCGTGGTGCTGGGCGTTGTGCCTGTGAAGGACGCATTTTCCGGGTTTGGCCACCCGGCCACCATTGTTGTGGCGCTGGTTCTGGTGGTCTCAGCCGGGCTGGTGCGATCCGGTGCCGTCTTTCTGATCACCCGCACGCTGGTCGATGCATCCCGCAGCCTTGGCGCCCATATCGCGATCATGGGCGCGGTCGGCGGCGTCCTCAGCGCGTTTATGAACAACGTCGCGGCCCTTGCGCTGCTGATGCCAGTGGATGTGCAAACCGCAAGGAAAGCAGGCCGGCCGCCGGGCCTCAGCCTGATGCCGCTCAGCTTTGCGACGATCCTTGGCGGCATGGTCACACTAATCGGCACGCCGCCGAACATTATCATCGCCACGATCCGCGAAGACGCGCTGGGCGAACCTTTTCGGATGTTCGATTTCGCCCCGGTCGGCAGTGTCGCCGCTATCGCGGGCCTTGCCTTCGTCGCCCTGATCGGCTGGCGCCTGATCCCGCGCGCGGCCGAGGGCGGCGCCGGGCAGCTTGACGAAGTGCGCGACTATATCGCCGAACTGACGGTGCCCGAGGCATCCGACCTGATCGGTCAGCGTGTCCGCGACCTAAACGAAGTTGCCGAAAAAAACGACGTCGCCATCATCGGCCTGATCCGGGATGGCAAACGGCGGTATGGCGCGGCGCGCGCCGTGCAGATTATGGCCGGTGACGCGCTGGTGCTTGAAGCGCGCCCCGACGCGCTGGACGAATTCCGCAGCGCCCTGAACCTCGACTTTGCCGAGGCCGAGCGCGAGGACAAACTGCGCGCAGATTCCGATGGTCTGACCCTGATCGAAGCCGTGGTTCCCGAAGGGGCCCGCATCACCGGGCGCAGCGCGCAACGGATTGGGCTGGGCTGGCGACGCCGCACTGTTCTGATGGGCATCGCGCGCGAGGGTCGCGCCATCACCAGCCAGGTGCGCAAGACCGACATTCGCGCCGGTGACGTTCTGCTTCTGCTGGCCCCATCAGAAACCGCCGACGATGTCGTCGACTGGCTAGGCGTGATGCCGCTTGCCGGTCGCGGCCTGGCTGTCACCGCGAATGAAAAGGTCTGGCTGGCCATCGGCATTTTTGCCGCCGCCGTCGCCGCCGCCGCTTTCGGCCTGCTCTATCTTCCCGTCGCGCTAGGTCTTGTGGTCGTCGCCTTCGTCCTCGCCAAGATTGTGCCGATCAAAGAGGTCTACGACCATATCGAATGGTCGGTTGTGGTCCTTCTGGGCTCGATGATCCCACTTGGGGCTGCCTTGCAAACCTCGGGCGGGACCGAACTGATTGCCGGGTCGCTTATTACGCTGACAGACGGCCTGCCTGCATGGGCGGTTCTGACCGTGCTGATGGTTGTGACGATGACGCTGAGCGATGTGTTGAACAACACAGCCACCACCATTGTTGCGGCCCCGGTCGGCATCCAGATGGCGCAGACACTTGGCGTCGACCCGGACCCGTTCCTGATGGCCGTCGCTGTCGCCGCATCCTGCGCGTTCCTGACCCCCATCGGGCACAAGAACAACACGCTGATCCTGGGCCCGGGCGGCTATGGTTTTGGCGACTATTGGCGCATGGGGCTGCCGCTGGAGATTCTGATCGTCGCCGTCTCGATCCCGGCAATTCTGGTGTTCTGGCCGATGTGATCGAAAGGCGCGTCAGCCGCCCTTGATCGCCTGCGCGGCGCAACGCTTCACAGGTTCACCCGCCTCATCCGGCACGTCCAACAGGCACAGGTTCCAGTTCGGACCGTTCTTGAATGTCCCGAACAGAATATTGCTGGTCGACAGCGCCATTCCCAGCGCTTCCAACCCGAAGAACTCTCGCTGAACAATGTGATAGTCGATCAGGTATTTGCACTGCGTCAACTGACCAGACCAGCCCGGACGGTCATCGGCGACCAGTGCAAGTTCATCCGGGCGAATACCATGGCAGGTCGACCCATCGTTCAGCCTTACGCGAAACCCGCCCGCGTTCATCCACAGCTTTTCGGGCGCAATACCCGGTGGTGGTGGCACAGGCGCACGGCTGACCGGCTCAACCGTCGGCAAACAACCGCACAGGGCCAGGATCATGCCAGCGAACACCGCGACCCTCATGGGGCGTGAAACTTCACGATGCTGCCGTCGTCGATCACCACCGACAGGCTGATGCGTGCCTGTGGCGACCCTTCGCCCGGTTGCAGCGGCAAACGCGCGACATTCGGCGGCACGCGTTCCTCGATTGTGAAACCGTGCAGATGCGGGCAGCCAGACAGGGCGCTGCCCCAGATCGACTTGGCCACCGGCCGGGTCGCCGCGCACAGCGCCTTGTCATCATACACCACGTTCAGCGCCTGTTTATACAGGATCGCGCTTACCGGCCGCGCACCGGCTTGCGACGTTGCCTGCGGCAGGTTTTCAGGTGGCGCAATCGTGCAGGCGACGAGCAGGAGTGGCATGGGCAAAGCGGATAGTCGGAACATCATAACGGCCAGATCATTGGAATTATTGCCGTGGCCAGAAGCCCCACGGACAGGTTAAGCGGAATACCAACCCGCATGAAATCGGTAAAGCGATAACCGCCGGGACCATAGACCAGCATGTTGGTCTGATACCCGATGGGTGTTGCAAAACTGGCGGAGGCCGCAACCATCACCGCCACCACCAGCGGGCGCGCATCGATGCCCAGGGCAGCGGCCAGCCCGATGGCAATCGGGGTGACGACGACGGCGACAGCGTTGTTGCTGACCAGTTCGGTCAGTACGCTGGTCAGCAAATAGATCGCCCAGACAATCAGGAACGGCGGCAGTTGACCCAGCGCTGGCGCAATCGCATTTGCGATTAAAGACACGGCCCCGGTGTGCTCTAACGCGGCCCCGATGGCGAGCATCGCGAAGATCAGCGCCAGCAATCGGCCATCGACCATGGCAAACGCTTCATCGGCGTCGATGCAGCGCGCCAACAGCACCAAAGCCACCGCAAGAATTGCCAGCAGAAAGATCGGCGCAACGCCAAAGGCCGCCAGCCCGACAATCGCAACCAGCGCCAGCAGCGCAATTGGCGCATGGCCGCGGCGAAACGCACGCCCCGTCGGTTTCGAGATATCGACCAGCCGCATATCACTGGCCAGCCGCTGAATATCCGCCGGCGCCCCCTCCAGCAGCAGCGTATCGCCGACCCGCACCACCAGACCATCCAGCGCCGTGCCGATGTTCTGGTTCCGCCGATGCACCGCCAGCGGATAGACCCCGTACCGCCGCCTGAGGCGCATCTCTCCCAGGCTGCGCCCGATCATCCGGCACCCCGGAGAGATCAGAACCTCGACCGTCGAGGTTTCGACCGAACTCAGCTTATCGACCAGCCGCACATCATCGTTGTCCTGCAAGACCAGTAATTCCGCCACCGGCGTGCGCAGGACCACCCTGTCACCGGCTTGCAGTTCTACCCCGTCCAGATTGCGCCTGAGCGAGGCATCGCCGCGCAGCACGTCAATCAGGCGAACGCCATCGCGTTTGAACTGGTCGGTATCCTTCGGCGCCCGCCCGATCAGCGACGACCCCTCGGGGATCGCGACCTCGGTGAAGAACTTCATCTTCGACCGATCACTCAGCAGACCCGCCATGCTTTCGCGATCCGGCAACAGGCGCGGCGCTATGAACCGCAGGAAAATCATGCCCCAGGCAACCAGAATGATGCCCAGTGGCGTCACCTCAAAAATCGTGAACGCCTCCATCCCGTTGGCCCGCGCAACACCATCCACCAGCAGGTTGGTCGACGTTCCGATCAAGGACCACCACCTCATGCCCCTGGCATTCCAGTCGACGGGCCAGATTGCGACCGACGAAGCCGGAACCACCGATGATGAGCGCAGGCACGCTGGAAGTCTAAGGCCGTAGGCGCAGGTGCCCGCTGAGCGCGTAGTCTCCTGCCCGATGAAGAGCGTGTCGGATTCTGCGCCAGCCCTCGATGGTGAAGGCATGCACGCTCTTGCCCGTCGACTATGGCCGCTGCATCGGTCAATAACCGGAGACGGGACACGTAAGACTCTTCGGATCATCCAGGAAGTCCTGCCCGATCTGGTCATTCACGAGATTCCTAGCGGCACACACATCTTCGATTGGAAGATTCCGGATGAGTGGTCGATCCGCAGCGCAACTCTCACTGACCCGGCCGGTGAAGTAGTGGTCGACTACGCGGACAGCAGCCTAAACGTCGTCGGATACTCAGTCCCTGTTGATGAAATGATTGAGTTGGACGAGCTTCAGGAGCACCTGCATTCCATCCCTGAGCAGCCCGATGCCATTCCTTACGTCACGAGTTACTACGACCCGCGTTGGGGATTTTGCCTTACTGAAGAACTTCGCCGAGAGTTAAAGCCGGGGAGGTATCGCGCTTCCATCGACAGCACTCTGGAGCCGGGGAGTCTTACGTATGGGGAGTTGATCCTTCCTGGAAAGTCGACGGATGAGATCTTCATCTCAACTTATGTGTGTCATCCGAGCATGGCGAATAATGAACTATCAGGTCCCATGGTTGCTATCGCTCTGGCCACCTACATCGCGTCATTGCCGAGTCACCATTACACCTACCGGTTTGCCTTTACGCCGGAGTCGATTGGTGCGATTGCTTACGCTGATCGCAACCTTGAGGAACTCCGCAGCAACGTTGTGGCCGCAATCAACCTGAGCTGCATCGGCGATGACCGCGCGTTCACTTACCTTGCATCCCGCAACGGCAATCTGCGGATTGATCGAACCGCTAGACGCGCGATTTCGACACGCAACAACCTTCGTCAGTATTC
>WLWF01002952.1_pt1 | contig 11658 bp, 18 predicted proteins | sample 6718331 | NCBI WGS metagenome assembly WLWF01 (sample SAMN12718692, study PRJNA515312) | sponge metagenome | isolation source: marine sponge | host: Mycale hentscheli | place: New Zealand: South Island, Marlborough, Capsize Point | collected 2003-05-01
TAAGTAGGTTCCATAGCAACATGATACATAACTTGTGCAAAAGTTTCCCCATTACATTCTAGAAGCATTGATATATAATCATTTTTGGTTAACATTCTCTAATCCCCGTTAATAAATTCCAATTTATTAACTCCTGTATACTCACCAACAGCATTAGCTTGATTTAGCAAAACACTTTGATAATGCTCTGATATCTCTATTTTTTTCACCATTAATATTTCAAAAACTTCCCCTACTTTGCGGAAAGTCTTGATGTTGGTTAAAAAACTATAAGCTAAATTAGGAGGGAAAACTCCAACTATTTTAGCTCGGTATTGTGTATTATCGTTTCGGCAATAAATAGCACTATCTTCGATGTTGTTCAGATAATTTTCTCTATCTTTGTACGTAACAAAATCCGATATGTTGTTTTTTTCACAATCTTCTCGCAATTCCTGATCAAGATTAAACTCCATCCTGTAATTTGGTGATGAGCATTTTATAGGATCTCGCAGTTCCTCCCTAACTCTGTTGCTCATGTAGCTTATAAAACCTTTTAAAGAGAAAAAATGCACATGTTTGCTAACTTTATCTAGTTTCATTATTAGTTGTTTGATATAATTGCTATCGAAATCAAGACGACCAGATTTGGCTATGATTTCTTGGCATATCCTATCGGTGAGAATCGGTACCATATCGCTTAGAGTCTTTTGATTTCTTATCTTATGTTTTTTAAAGGTTTTGCCTTCACTTAGTCTTTTACTACTAGGTGAAGGTACTACACTTAAACTCTTTTCCTTGCCACCCATTTGCTCAGTATCAGCAGACTCGGTCGTATCGGATTGAAGCTCCTTATTGCAACAAGTAGGATTATTAGAATTAGAAACATTTGAATTAGGATTTAGCTCCTCGCGCGTGCGCGATAGATCTAAATCTTCTTTAGAAGATTTCCTGTTATATATAGAACGGGACATTTTTGTCCCGTTACTATTTTCATTTTCAAGCTCTACAGCCTTTATTTTCTCTTGTAATGAAGCAGATAGAGTTATGGAATAATAGTGAGAAATTTTTCGCCGCTCCCATACCTGTATTTTCTTAAATTGTATGAAGTCCAAAAGCTCATTAAAAAGTCGCCTATTTTGCTTTGCACAGCATTTTGTAATTGAATACAGGTATTTTTGTTTTACGACAGCTTTACCGCCTCTAAATATCATTTTTAGAATAACACGTAGAAGTTTTTTAGCTTTCTCACCTAGGTAAGTGGTTTTTTCTGTCAGTTGTTCTTCTGCAATAATACCATGGCGTTTTATTTTATCTAGCAATCTGTATCTGTTTGACCAGTTATATAAAAATGCTTGATAGCATTGATAGACTAAAGTTTGTTCTTGTTTTGGTGCTACTTGGTAGGCTTGGTGTAAGGCTTTAGCCATGTGGCAATTCTCCTTTACTATATAGTTAATTAATAGTAAGAAAAATCACACAAAACTCTGTTGACAGAGTAATACCATATGGTATACTGCAAGGAGCTTTGTGCAGTGTTTCTTAAGCTGCATAACTCGGTTAGCGTCTGGTAAACGCTTTTTGAGTTTAGAAGTTGAACATTTCTTATATCGTCTGTGGTTGGAAAATTAGAAATGTAGGTGTTTTATGAATTCTACATAAGTCCTCTAAAAATTAAGTATTTCAAATATCAATAAAATAAAAAAAGAGTGTAGTCAAGCTGCATTCTTAATAATTTCTTGTATTTTTCTTTGAAATTATTATATATATAACTAATAACAGTTAAAGCAACAGACTATGACAAAAGATATAGAAGCGTTACAAGAAGCTATAAAGAATAACAAGTCTTATACACCTAAGCAAAGAAACATCCTGAATTTATTTTTAAATATTGAGGTTAACGGTATTGTACAAATCAGCCCATTAGAGATGACCGAAATGCTTAATACTTCTCGTGCTACTATATATCTAGGGTTGTCAAAATTAGAGAAAGATGGTGTTATCAAGAATGTAACTAAAAAGGGAAAGCATTTCAATACTTATAAATTAAACAGCACAAAACTAGAAGATGTGTTGAGAGCTTATAAAAAGAAGCAAAACTACCTAAAAAAAATTAAAAGAATTGCTTGACACCGATAAGAATATATTTTATACTAATCTTACAAGCAAGGCATAAAAAAACGCCTGAAGTTGCACCTTCAAACGTTTATAAAAACCTTGTTATGATAATATTAACTAATTAATTCTAAGGTATTAGTATGAAAAAACTACCACAAGGCTATATAAGCCCATTATTAGCACAAAAGAAACTATCAGGCAACGGAAATAACAACAGCGGCAGTAATGCTACAGTTTCTGACGGCTACGATTTCAATCCTAGATTAAGCGACAAGCCTAATTTCCATACTCCAGATAGTAACGGCGAAAAAGAACACGGCTTACCATTCTCTGAGATAGCAGCGATGCTAGCGAGGAAAGCTAAGAGAGTTTACGATCGCCACCTAGCTAAAGAACATGGAGAAGAGTTGCTAGCTAAAGCTAAGGAGTACGAAATCCCTTATGATGCAGATGACTTAGATATCATAACACTTAGAGATAAGGTTGAGGAATTTGAGGATGCAATAGCAAAAGCGAATGAATATGGTATAAACTGGCAGGAGTTTGGTTATGACTTACTCGGCATTGAGCAGGAAATTACAGATGCTCAAAATGCAGAGAATGATTATATGAATTATGCCAGAAATGAATTAATAGCAAATGTAGGAGTTTAATTATGTCTAGTAGTATTACATTCGCAGGTCAATTTGATAAATACACACCAGTTAATAGTCAACTACATTATAGATTTGTTACTTTTTCTGATGTTTATTTGGTTAATTGCAAGGATTATCCAGCTTTGATAGGTGAATTATCTCCAGATGATTTAGTTAAGATAAGTGGTGATGTTGATAGTAGGGTACGTGAAGGACTTAAATTAGTAAATGTTCAATTTGGAAAAAAGGAGTCTTGAATATGGAAAAATTTTACGACGAAAATATAAGAATAGATCGCTCTGAAATACTTAAGCTATATGAAAGCACTATAGGTGAGCTTTCCCCGCATAGTATAGGTCAATGGTTAAGATCTAAAACTGATGGTGAGTACATAGTTATACCGACCGAAAGAGCAAGGCAAATAGAGGATTGTGCAATAAACATTACGGAAATATTTGATGTTCATAATTCACTAAAGGACGTACAAGAAGACTTAAAAAATTGGATGTAAGATTATGAATAATACACAAGAATTTATTTATAAAGGTTATTTTGAAGGTTTAAACAAACACGATAGAGGTATGCATATTCTCAAGAAACAAAAGAGCAGCGAGCCTTACTATTTGTTTAAGCTAGACAAAGAGGTAGAAACTGGTGATAGAGTTTTTATAAACTATTATGATATAATGCCATATAGAAAAGGTCAGTTGATTTTAGGAGGTGTGGCATGAGTAAAAAGTTAGATAAAAAGTCTATAGAACTGTTTAAAATATGCTTAGAAATGACCAAAGCATTAGAAAAAAAAGGAGTTATAAAAGATTTTGATCACGAAACTGCAGCAGAATTAGATAAATGGGTAAAAACGTTATGAGTGATAAGCAAAAACGAGATGCAAAGACCTTAAAGACCTTAAAGACCTTGAAGCAGTTGATAGCAGCTAATTGTACGTTTAACGAATTACCTGAGATTTATCAACTAAGAGAACAATTAAATGAATGCGTGAGGAGTTATGAATATCATAGAAGCAGTCAAACTAGCTTATGAAGGCAAGAAAGTACGAAGAAAAACATGGTATTTTGTAGATAATAATCGTTGTGTTTATATGTTTGCTGCATATAAACCAACAAAAGAAAGCGATATACCGAATATTCCTTTAAAAACGTTTTATCCTAATAGTGAGGGAGAGCCTAATTACAGTAAATTTTTACCTGCAGATATCTTAGCTAATGATTGGGAGGTTGTTAATGACTAATAAACAAGAATGGCTAGAAGAGCGAAAAACCTATGTTGGCGGTTCTGATTTAGGAGCTATAGTTGGATGTAATACATTCCGCACAGCTTTGGACGTATATTTTGAAAAAACTGCAGAAGGTATCGCTGAGGATACAGCGGGCGAAGCTGCTTACTGGGGAACTGTTTTAGAAGATGTTGTAGCTGCTGAATATGCGAAACGTACAGGTTTTAAGATAGAAAAGCCAGCAGGTCTTATTCGCCATGCAAAATATCCATATATAGCCTGTAATTTGGATTACTGGGTCATTGATAATGAAGGCAATTCTCATATCCTAGAATGCAAGACTGCTAATCAAATGAAAGTTACTTGCTGGGGCGAGGAATGGACTAATCAGATACCAGAGAGCTATTTGTATCAAGTAGCTTATTATGCAGCTATTACAGGTGCAAGCAGAGTAGATATTGCAGTTCTTATCGGAGGTCAAGACTTTCGCATTTATCGTTATGACAAGGATGAGGCATTGGAGGCAAAACTGATTGCTGCTGCTAAGAATTTCTGGAACAAATATGTATTAGCAGGAGTTCCTCCTAAACCTAAAAACGACAACGATGCAGCAAAACTCTACCCAAAGGCAAATGGTCTTGAGGTAAGAGCTAGCGATGAAATCTTAGAGAAAGTATGCGTACTTCAAGACCTAAAAGCTCGTGAGAAGAATTTATCAGAAGAGATAAAAGGCTTGCAGCTATGCATTAAGGATTATATGCAAGATGGAGAAGTCTTGGTCGGCGAAGAAGGCAAATGTTATGCTACATGGAAAAACAGTAAAGGCAGAACAAGCCTAGATCAAAGCAAGCTGAAAGCTGAACATGCTGATATTTATCAGGAATGTTTGAAGGAAAGCAGCAGACATAGAGTGTTTACATTAAAAGGTTAATAGTATGACTCAAGTAAAAACAGGTGCAGTAAGGTTTTATAATAAGCACCTAAAAAAAGGACTTATTAAATGTGATGATGGCTATGTAGATATACCAATATACAACCATCATTTAGAGAAGTTCGGTATAGAAAGTCTTAGAACAGGTGATAGTGTAAAGTTTGAAATAGAACGTGTAGGCAATACGCATGCAATATTGGCAATAGAGTTTTTGGAGGAATAAAGTGTCTAAATATAGAGAAACTATAAAAAATGTAAATAAGCATATAGGTAACAAAATATATGATTTAAGACTAGGTTTAGGTATGTCTCGCAAAGAATTAGCTAAAAAAATAAACGTTAGTGGGCAACAGCTTCAAAAATACGAAACTGGTGCAAATCAAATGTCTGCTGGAAGGTTGATTCTAGCTGCTAAAGTGTTGGGTAAAGATGTTAATTACTTCTATAAAGACTTTGAAATCTATGATGAAAAACCCAGATTAACAAAAAGCCAACGTATGTGTTTAGAGGTGTCTAAAAATTCATCTAAAATAAAAAACTTTCAGTTACTAGAGAAAATAAATTGTTTAGTAAAAGAGATTGTTACAACAAAATAAAAAAAATGGAGATTATAAAATGAGTTTAGAAATTACAACACAAGACAATCAGCAATTAAGTATGAATCCTGATGTTATGAATATGTTGATGCAATATACAGAGATGTTTGCAGAGGCTAGCATTGTACCTGATCATTATAGGGGCAAGAAAGGCGATATCTTTATAGCAATACAAACAGCACACCGCTTAAACCTAGATCCAATGTCAGTAATGCAAGGCACATATGTGATACATGGCAAACTTGGAATGACTAGCACATTTGCTATAAGTCTTGCGAATACTAGCGGACTGCTTAAAGGTGGAATAACCTACAAAGTAGAGGGAAGTGGCAGTGAGCTTAAAGTAACTGCTAAAGCAACTTTAAAAGCTAGTGGCGAAGAGATCAGCTACACTATCGGAATGAAAGAGGCTATTGCTGAAGGTTGGGCAAATAAAAACGGCAGTAAATACAAAACCATGCCAGAATTAATGCTGCGTTATAGAGCAGCTACATTGCTTATTAGAACGCATATACCACAAGTATTAAATGGTATGCGTATGACTGAAGAGATTGAGGATGTAGAAATATCAAAACAATCAGTTCAATTGAAGGATGTATCTACTGAAAAAGAACCTACGAATAAGTTAGATTCTCATTTAGAGGAGGAAGAGGTTACAGTAGAAACTTTTGAAGTTGCGCAAGATATAGTTGATGAGCCTAATTTTACTGAAAAAGTTACTCTTTTGTCAGAGATGATAGAACATCACCAAGTACCACAAGAGACTGTAGATTTATGGCTTAAAAAAGCACGGGTGGATGATATTTCACAAATGAAAGAAAAACATATAGATGCTTGTATTGACTATGTAGAGAATAAGAAGCATCTTGAAAATAATTTTGCTTAGTAGATAAACATTGTATTACTAAAATTAAAATGTGAGGTAATTATGGAAGAAGATTATTACATTTTAGAAGATGAAGAATATGTAAGTGATTACGAGCACGAAGATTTAAGCTGGTTAGATTAGGGTGAAAAAAATAAAAAGAGATACGCTGATATTCTACTTAAATAACAGTGATGAGGAAATAGAACTTAATGATATTCTTGAATGGCTTGCTGGTTATGCTGGTGTTGGAATAAAAATAGAGGGTGAAAAATAATCCACAAATTTAGTGTATAAGTCTGTAGATTATCTATCGTAAAAGCCAAATCACTCAATCTAATCAGTTAGATTGCAAAAATATTGTTCATCTGTTAAGTTATTAGATGAAGTAGCCCGATTAATTACTTATTTAATCATTACCTTTCCCAGAAACAAAGGCTACTTCAATGTTTTAGTGGTTATTTGAATTCTACAGCTTGCTTAGTTCAGATTTAGTGGCTGTAGAATCCACTATCGCCTATGCCAAACTCAATAAATTCTAGATGTGTTATAATTAGTAGTTAAGTTCTCTACTAATTTGTAATGAAAAATTTCTACGTATATCTTTTAGCTTTGATGATAACAATAATCATTTTAGCATCTTTCATTTGTACTTATAAAAAGCTCAACAATTCTTTTGATGGAACAGGTCATTGTAAAGATGAAATGTTTTGGAAAGAATTAATTACCTTAGAAGAGGTAATGTGATGCTACGCCATAAGTTCAAAGCAAAACCTTGCGAATATGATGGGATAAAATTTGCGTCCAAAAAAGAACAGAAACGCTACTGTGAGCTTCAAGTTTTAAAATCAGCGGGTGATATACTATTTTTTTTAAGACAAACTCCTCTGCATCTCTCTGGCGGTGTTAAATATGTTTGCGACTTTTTAATATTCTGGTCAAATGGGACAGTAACCTTTGAAGATGTAAAAGGCTTTAAAACCGATATCTATAAACTCAAGAAGAAACAGGTAGAAGCTACTTATCCAATCACAATTACGGAGATATAATAATGAACTATTTAAAATACATTTTAATAGCACTAGGTTTAACACCATTTTTAGCTGCAACGTACATAATAACAACAAGCAAAACAGCAAAAGCTTCGGAAAACCAATTTTATGTAAAAGGTGGCACTGGACTAAATACTATAAATCCTTTTCATATAAGAGATGATGAATATAAAGGTAAAATAAAAGTATCTCATGCTTTTCCATTAATAGAGGTTGGTGCTGGCTATAAATTTGCCGAAGGCGTGCGAGTAGAAGGAGTTTTTGACTATTACTTTTTATTCCACTCAAAAGAAAAAACAACTGATAAATTTGATAATAAATTCAATATAGAAAGCAAAACAAAAGCACATGCGTTTTTCTTAAATGGGTATAAAGATATTTGCCACTGGAAAAACTTTACACCTTTTGTAGGAGGCGGTATTGGTATTTCTACGTTACAAGAAAAGGCCACTGGTTATGCTGTATCGAACGCTGATCATTATCCCCTTGATACTGTCAAAAGTAAAAGAGTAAATCGTATTGCTTATAAAATAACGCTAGGTACAGAGTACAAAATGTCAGATAATTATACAGCCGAACTTTCTTATAATTATTTTAATCTAGGTTATAACAAACCTCAAAAAATAAACGGAATAGACAACGTGCAATATAGACGTTATGGTATTCATGGAGTAATTCTTGGAATTAGAAAAAGTATTTAAATATGAAAGCACAATTTACGTCTTTACATGCAGCGCAAGCGAGCAATGCTAGGGCACAAAATTCACAAAATCAACCTTATCAAGCTAGCACCTTTGCTCAAAGAGAAGGTCGTGAAACAGAGCTTCAGAATGAAGTTAAAAACTTAAAACAAGAGCTACAAATAAAAAACAACCAATTAGCTTCTGTACAAAATAATCATAAAAACATTCTTGATCTTTTTAATAAAACTTCTGAAGAAGTGGTAAGTTTGAAGTCTCAAAACAAAGAATTAAAGACTTTTATAGAAAAACAAAAAGCCGACTTATTGAGTGTAAGCGAGCAAAAACAAAATATAGAAAGTAGCTCTTTAGAACGTATCCATTTATTAGAAAAAATGTTAAGTGAAAAAAATGGTCAGATACATGGGCTACAAGAGTCATTAAAATTGATTGCTTCTCAGAATAATTTTATTTCTTCAGGAGTTTCCAGTTTAGATTTAAATTCACAAGCTCATCATCAAGAATCGGAGGTTGTAGAGCAGGCTGCACCTCATCAATTAAATATTGATGCAGGGCAAACAGTTGAATCGATTCTTTTGCAGGAGGATTCACAGAATATAAGCCAAATGCATATCTTACAAGGTGGACCTATATTAAACGCACAAGGTCAGCAAATATTATTAGGAGAAGCGCAATCGCAATCGCAATTAATAGGCGGCTCCTCTCAAGATTTTTCAATAATTGATAATCAGGATTAATTTTACGCAATTAAATCAACATACTTTAATAGCCCATTCTCCAGCCTTGAGCTAAATAACCTTGAACAAGATTCGGATTAGTAAAAGTTGTTCTTCCATGAACGCCACCTAGAGGGTGTGTCATTGTTATCGGAGGACCAGATGGTTGGTTTTGTACTTGTTGCGCTTGTTGTCTTTGCATTACTTCTCTTAGGCGAGCTTCTTCATTTTGTCTTCTTAAAGCAGCCTGCCTCTCACTCTCTCTTCTAGAAGCTTCTTGAGCCGCTCTTCTTTGTTGCTCTGCTTGTCTTTGGTTGCGCAATTCTAATTCTCGTTTTTGCTTATCAATAATAGATTGTAAATTATTCAATTGACCTTGATATTGATTAGCTTGATTGTCTATTTGAGTTCGATAATTATCTCTTTCTCTTACTGTTTCTTGGTAATTAGTATTGAGATTAGCTAAATTCTCCAAGCTAATATTGTTGTTTCTCATAGTATTAAACACATCAGAAAAGGCACCGCTTCTGCCACTTTGCATAGCTTGACCTCGCATGTGCGGCCACATCCACATAGCTTCGTTCATGTAGTTTTTATAAAGCTCTTCATTCTCAGCTTGTTGATTTTTCCATTTAGTAGAGCCAAGTCTATTGAGGTCTCTAATATTTTTAATACTATCACCAAATTCCTGCTGACCTTGGTCACCAAGCATGCCGAGCTTTTTTATATCGCCTATATTAGACTGATGCTGCATTTGCAGTTGGTTTTTTAAATTACCTTCAGTAAGTTTATTACGTTGTTCTAATATAGATTCGTTTAATTCTCTTGCTCGCTGCTCTGTTTCTCTCATATGTTGAGGCGAGCCATATTGACCTAGCCTTGTGTATTTATTAGAAAGTCTTCCAAGATCAGATTTAAGGCGGTTTTTTCCTGCATATTCTAGCTGATCTATTTGACCTCTAATAGCTTCTGGAACATTCTCTAAAGCAGATTCGCTAACACTTCTCTCAGCATTACTTAATCTACCTGTAAGCTCTTTTCTTTCGGGATAAAAACTATCTCTGAATTTAGAGCTTAAACGCCCCATAAGCTCCTGTGAAGTGTCTAGCTCTGGATTACTACCAGCTATCATTTCGCCTTGGTATTTTTGATTGGGAGCATTATAGGCAGTCATAGCCTGATTGATTTGATCAACCATCGGCTTTTCTAAATCAGGGTGAAGTTCGCCTCTAACTGCATTACTACCTCTATTTAAAACTTCCTCTAATCTGTTGGCTTTTTCAAACGGAGCTTGCACTTCTGCGTCAAAAGCTGCTTTATCTGCCTTTAGTTGTAGATTAGTAAGACCTTGTTTTTGCTTGCCAAACTGCTCCAAATTATCAATAAGCAAGTTACGTCTTGCTTGCTTTTGTCCAGATAAACCTTGCAGAGCTTTAGCAGTAGCAATGTTAGCATTTTGATCAAGGTTGCTGCTTAATGTCTTTATATCACCAAGTTTGCCTCTAAATTCGCCAACACCTCTGTCAATATCTCTACCACTTTTTCTTTGAAAACGATCTACTCTATCGTTATAAGATGAGCGAAATTCTTTTTGTAGTTTTCCTAATAGAGAATTGCCGTAATCTCTTTGGCGACCACCTGTATTGTCTAGCAATCCAGAAATAGAATTATCAGATAATCCAGTAGGACGAGATAATGCAGAGGATATTTTATTTGAATATGGGGTTGGTTTTCCTGCGTAATATTCTTGCAGACCTCTTGCTCTTTGTGTCAAATCCGACATTGGAGCAAGTGTTTTACCTTGATAGGCTGGATAATTTAAACCGCCAAGTCTTGCTCTATCTTGGGCAAGCCTACTATAGCCTTTTTCAACCATACCCTCTAGCGTATTTTCAAAACCCGCTCTATCGTGCTTGCGTGGGCTAAAATCATAAATACCGCCTCTTTGTAGCCAATCTCTGGCATAATTAACGTCATTAAACCGACCTGGATTAAGCGAACGCCTTGTCTGTATGTCAGGATGATTCAGTACATATACTTCTTCTGCTGCTGGATTAAGTTGATTAGATAAACCAGGATAAAAAGTTTCTGCCATAATCTACACCCCTAAATAAGTTGTTAATGATTTTGCTTTAGGAGGCAGGGCGTTTTTCATGCCTTTACTACCTCTTATTTTTTTTATCATTTCATCAAGTTTTTTAGCACCAGCATTATTATTGCCATCGCCTAAATGAGCAACTGTATCAGCGGGAATCACATACTCCCCGTCAGATAGCATAGCTGGTATTTTATCATCCTGACCTTTAGTTTCACCACTTACATAAAAACCTAAGCCAGACGGATAACTAAATTGCTCTATTTCATAAGAAATTTTTGGCTTAACTTCTCCACCTTTTTTCATTTTTGTTTTTTCGCCATGTTTTTGAGAGTAAAAATAACCTGGGCCATCTGTAAATGGAACACTACCAAAAACCTTTTCAGCTTCTCGTTCTACTAAGTTTTTTTCTTCATTAGTTAAATTTAATTCGCTCGATAATTGAGCAAACTGACGTAAAATTTCTCTTTCGTCTAATTTTCCGTTATTGCTATTCTTAATAGAATTTATTATGGCTCTTTGCCTTTTGATAGCCTCTGTAATAACGTCATTTCTAACTGCGCCACCTTCTTTCATCATTATTGGGCTACCGCTAAACTGTGGATTGTTATAATACTCAAGCCATCTACCTGTTCTCTTATAATCTTCAGGGCTATTGGTTTTTACATGCAAAGGTTCTATGTTAAACCGCTCTTCTGGCAAGAATTTATTTCTAGCTATACGTCTTCTTGAT
>WLWF01002954.1_pt1 | contig 11649 bp, 11 predicted proteins | sample 6718331 | NCBI WGS metagenome assembly WLWF01 (sample SAMN12718692, study PRJNA515312) | sponge metagenome | isolation source: marine sponge | host: Mycale hentscheli | place: New Zealand: South Island, Marlborough, Capsize Point | collected 2003-05-01
TGATTTTGCAGACTTAATTACTAGACCTAAAGAAGGAGATTTGATTTATTTTCCTCTTGGAGAAAGGTTATTTGAAATAAAAAGAGTTGAATCAGAAAAACCATTTTATCAACTAGGATCAAACTATACTTACGAATTAAGTTGTGAACTTTATGAGTATGAAAATGAACTCATTGATACTTCAATTGAGGAAGTTGATAATACAGTAGAAGATGAAGGATATATTACAAGTCTTACAGTTGTTGGGTCTGCAATAACTGCTACTGCAACAGCAGGTATTTCCTCCGGATCTATTACTAAAATATTTTTAAATAATGATGGTAGTGGATATACTTCTGCCCCTACAGTAACTTTTTCATCACCAAATAGTGGAATAAATACGGCAACAGCAGTCGCAATTACAACTAGTAGAGCAAATGTACAGTCTGTTTTAAGATTAGAACTAACGAATGGGGGATCTGGATATACGACTCCTCCGACAATTACAATAAGTGGTGGAGGAGGAACAGGAGCTGCGGCAACTTGTTCTGTCGGAGGAACAGAGACCAGTGTTTCTTCTATATCGGTTACTAATGAAGGTCGTGGATATTCTACTCCACCTGTAATAATTATTGGTAGTCCTGGAGTAGGAGTCACTGCAACAGCAGTTGCCGGAATTGCTGCCGGTAAACTTGATTACATTAGAATGCTTAATACAGGTATTGGATATACCCAGGCACCTACAGTTTCTATAACAGGATTATCTACAGTTGGTGTTGGAACTTATATCTATAACGAAACCATAACTGGAGAATCCTCCGGAGTAACGGCAAAAATCAGAGATTTCAGAACTACTCAACCGACAATACCAGGTTCTCTTCCTATCACTAATATTAGAGTCTCACTAAATACTGGTAAGTTTAGTCCTGGTGAAACAGTTGTAGGGACAATTTCATCTGCTAGATACACTGTTTTAAGTTACGATACGGAAAGTTATGATAATCCATATGATACGAATGAAGAAATAGAATTAGAGGCAGATGATATTTTAGATTTCACAGAATCAAATCCTTTTGGTAGTTATTAATGTTAGGAACTTACTTTTATCACGAAATTATAAGAAAAACTATTATTAGTTTTGGTACATTGTTTAATGATATTTCCATTAGACATACAAAGAAAGATGGCAGTATTTTAGATGAAACAAAAGTTGGTCTTTCTTATGGACCAATGCAGAAGTTTTTGACAAAAATTCAAGAACAAGAACAGTTAACGAAATCTATTGCAATCACTCTTCCAAGAATGTCATTTGAGATGACTACAATTCAATATGATTCGACTAGAAAAACTGGAGTTACTCAAACATTTAAGGCAAACGATACTACTGATAATAAAACAAAGAAAGTTTTTATGCCGGTTCCATATAATATCGGATTCGAACTTAATATTTTCAGTAAGTTAAATGATGATGCTCTTCAAATTATTGAGCAGATACTTCCATTTTTTCAACCATCATTTAATTTGACTGTCGATTTAGTCAGTTCTATTGGAGAGAAAAGAGATATTCCAATTGTTCTTGATAGTATTGATTTTCAAGATGATTATGAAGGATCGTTTGAGACAAGAAGAGCATTAATTTATACTCTAAGATTTACTGCCAAAACTTATCTGTTTGGTTCTATTGCCGATACCTCTGATGGACTTATTCGTAAAGTTCAGGCAGATGTTTATACCGACACTAATATAAAGACAGCAAAACGTGAAGTAAGATATACTGCTGTTCCCGATCCAATTACTGCAGAACCTGGTGATGATTTTGGATTTACCGAGAGTTGGGAATTTTTAGGAGACTCTAAAGATTATAGTCCTACTAGAAAAGAGGATATTTGATTGTTATGAATAATAATTATGATTCGATAGATGAGGCTCTGAATATTGATAGTGATATTGTAGAGTCAAAACCAATCAAAAAACCAGAGATTATAAAATCGAAGGATGATGATATAGAGAAAGATTATGTCTATAGTCGTGCGAACCTCTACTCCCTCATAGAGAAGGGTCAGGAGGCAATCAACGGCATTATGGAGGTAGCAGGGGAAGGAGGCAGTCCAAGGGCATACGAGGTCGCAGGGCAGTTGATTAAGAGTGTTGCTGATACTACTGATAAGTTAATTGATTTACAGAAGAAACTTAAGGATGTAGAAGACGAAACTAAGAAGACCACAAATAATGTTACTAATAATGCAGTGTTTGTTGGTTCCACATCAGAACTCCAAAAAATGCTCAAGCAAGGTTTTCTAAATAATAAAGAATAGACTACTTTTCATCGATGAAAAAGTGTAAGCAAGGATATTATTATTGTTATACAGATAAAAAATGTAAACGAATTCCGATGGGGTATCGTGTAGCATCTAGTGGTTATCTTCGTAAAGAAAATGGAAAAGATTCTGAAGAAAATAGTGATAATGAAGAAAGTGGAAATGGTAATGGTGGTGATGGTGGAGGGGTGAGTGAAGGAACTCTACATAAATGGTTCAAAGGTTCAAAGTCTAAAGATGGAAAACCTGGATGGGTAAATGTTAAAACTGGTGGAACCTGTGCTAGTGATGAACCTGGTGAAGGTACTCCCAAGTGTGTATCATCAGAAAAAAGAGCAAGAATGACTAAAGCAGAAAGAAACTCTGCATCTAGAAGAAAGAAAGCAGCAGATCCTAGTCAACAACAAAAATCTGGTGCCGCAAAACCTACATATGTATCAACCGATAAACCAAAAAAGAAAATGAATGAATCTCAAGAAAAAGATCATGAATATTCGATGATACGTTCTCAAATTTCCACAATAATGAGTGCGTCCAAAAGATTGAAAGGTAAAATGGGAAAAGGTGAGGGAAATGTTAAGGCATGGGTACAATCTAAAATCACAAAAGCTGCAGATTACTTAGATACTGCTGCTGATTATGTTGATAGTGAAGAGGTGAAAGTTAAGGAGGAATTGGAGATTATTGAAGGAAAGGATAAGAAAGGAAAGGGTAGTGGTACTAAAGATGCATGTTATACTAAGGTCAAGAGTAGATATAGCGTTTGGCCCTCTGCATATGCCTCTGGAGCACTCGTAAAGTGCCGTAAGGTAGGTGCGTCTAACTGGGGAAATAAGACAGAGTCTGTAGAGTATTCTGATTGGAGAGACGATTTTAAAGCAACTGAGTATGAGTTCATTGATATTATCAAACCAGATCCCATTAAAGGTGGACAAGAACAGATTGATGAAGGACAAAAGTGTTGGAAGGGTTATGAGAAGAAAGGAACCAAAAAGATGTTTGGTAAAGTTGTAAATAATTGTGTAAAGAAGGAAGGATACGATGTTGGTGATATCGACCAAAAAGTTGGTGCAGTAACTCCTATCCCTAAAGATGAGATAGAAGCAGCAAAACAAAGATTACTTGCTAAGGCAAAAGCAAAACGTGAAAAAATGAAGGAAGAAAAAGAAGAATCGAAAATTGGTGGTGGAAATCTTAAAAAACTTGCAGCAAAAGCAGTAAAAAGAATTGATGCTGATGTCGATGGTGATGTTGATACTGATGATATGAAATCATCAGAAATGGGTGAATTTATTCCATCACCAGATGGTAAAAAAAGAATAAAGACAAAAGTGAGATTTGAAGGTGCTTCAGATTGGAGAAATGAACTTGAAGAAGGTGCTGCCTGGACTAAAAAATCTGGTAAGAATAAGAAAGGTGGTCTTAATGAAAAGGGACGTAAGTCTTATGAAAGAGAAAATCCTGGTTCTGATCTAAAAGCACCATCTAAAAAGAAAGGTAATAAGAGGAGAGCATCATTCTGTGCAAGAATGAAAGGCATGAAAAAGAAATTAACTTCTGCTAAAACTGCAAGAGATCCAGATAGCAGAATTAATAAATCACTAAGAGCTTGGAATTGTTAATTTGATTTTATGAGTGAAGTTTATCTTGGTAATCCCAACCTAAAAAAAGCAAATACTGCAATTGAATTCACAGAAGATAATATCATTGAATTCATGAAATGCAAAGAAGATCCAGTATATTTTGCCAAAAATTATATTAAAATTGTTTCTTTGGATCACGGATTAGTTCCGTTTAATCTTTATCCATTTCAAGAAAAATTAATTCAAAACTTTCACGATAAAAGATTTAATATATGCAAAATGCCACGCCAGACTGGCAAATCTACAACATGCGTATCATATCTTTTACATTATGCAGTTTTTAACGATAATGTCAATATTGCCATATTAGCAAATAAAGCATCTACTGCAAGAGATCTATTAGGAAGATTGCAACTTGCATATGAAAATTTACCTAAGTGGATGCAACAAGGTATTATATCTTGGAATAAAGGATCTCTTGAACTTGAAAATGGATCTAAGATTTCAGCAAACTCAACTTCTTCATCTGCTGTTCGTGGTGGATCCTATAATGTAATATTCCTTGACGAATTTGCATTCATTCCCAATCACATTGCCGATGACTTTTTTGCTTCAGTTTATCCCACAATTTCTTCTGGACAAAGTACAAAGGTAATTATTGTTTCTACCCCTAGAGGTATGAATCATTTTTATCGCATGTGGCATGATTCGCAGCGAGGTAAAAATGAGTATATACCTACAGACGTTCATTGGAGTGAAGTTCCTGGAAGAGATGCTGAGTGGAAAGAACAAACTATAGCAAATACCTCAGAACAACAATTCAAAGTTGAATTTGAATGTGAGTTTTTAGGTTCAGTTGACACTCTAATAAATCCATCCAAACTGAGGAATTTAGTTTATGAAGATCCAATTAAACAAAATAAAGGATTAGATATTTATCTACATCCAAAAGAAGAGCATACTTATATGATTACTGTTGATGTTGCTCGTGGTGTTGGTGGAGATTATTCTGCATTTGTAGTATTTGATATTACATCATTTCCATATAAAGTTGTTGCAAAGTATAGAAATAATGAAATAAAACCAATGATGTTTCCAAGTGTTATAGAACCTGTAGCAAAGGCATATAATAGTGCTTGGATATTAGTTGAAATTAACGATATTGGAGATCAAATAGCAAGTATTTTACACTATGATTTGGAATATGAAAATATTTTAATGTGTTCACAAAGAGGTAGAGCAGGACAAATTGTTGGTACTGGATTTAGTGGTAAAAAGTCATATCTAGGAATTAGAATGACTGCTGCTGTCAAAAAATTGGGTTGCTCAAATTTGAGAACTTTAATTGAAGATGATAAATTATTAACAAATGATTATGACATAATTAGTGAAATGACTACTTTTATCCATAAAAGTAACTCTTTTATGGCTGAGGAGGGATGTAATGATGATCTTATGATGTGCTTAGTTATTTTTGCATGGTTAGTTGCTCAACCATATTTTAAAGAAATGACTGATGATGATATCCGTAAAAGAATATATGAAGAACAGGAAGATCAAATAGAGGCTGATATGGCACCATTTGGATTTATACAAGATGGTATAAACGATATGACTTCATTTAAGGATAGTGATGGTGATACATGGTATACCGATGAATATGGAGATAGAAGTTATATGTGGGATTACTACTAATGAATTTTGATGAAGATGATCTTACAAATCAAATTAATTTAGAGCATTTATTATTTTACGAAAGAACGTGTAGAGTATGTAATAAAAGAAAAAATCTACTTGATGATTTTTACTTATCATATAAAGATAGAAAATCTCTCCCATCTTCATATTCGTATGAATGTAAAGAATGTACCATACAGAGAATAAGAAAAAATAGAGCAGGAAAGGAAAAAATAAAAGATCAAAATAAAAGGAAATATAATAAATGTTTAATATATGAATATCCAGATTGGTAATAGTGTTCACGTATTGTTTCCCCATCAGAACTACATATTTTAATAAATAATTTTAGAATAAATCTGATAGGAGTCAAGAAGATGCCGTTAAATTTAGCATCTCCTGGAGTTGTTTTAAAAGAAGTTGATGTTACCATTGGCAGAGTAGATCCAACTTCAGACGCAGTAGCAGCAATTGTTTCACCTTTTGAAAAAGGACCAGTTGAAGAAGGATTCATTATTGATAATGAACAGGAGTTGCTGTCTTATTACGGACAACCAAGACAGGTAGACGGTCATTACGAATCGTGGTTTACAGGTTCATCATATCTAGCATATGGTGGAAGATTGATGGTCATTAGATCTGATGGTGATACGTTGACTAATGCAACTGTTGGCGTTGGAACATCAGCAAAAATTAATAGTCAACAAGATTATATCAATAAAGGATATAATGAAACTGCAATGTCCCAAATTGCATCTGCTCAAAACCCAGGATCTTGGGCAAATGGCATGAATGTTGCTATTATCGATGGTCGTGCAGATCAAATTATTAGTGGAATTACCACTACCAGCATTGAAGTTGGTTTTGGTGTAACAATGAGCCTCAGTGGTGTTGTTGCAGTTGGATCTGGAACTACATCTGAACTTGATGGAGTACTAAGAGGTGTTGTTACATCAATTGGTACTGAGACATTAGATGTTAAAGTATTAGACTACACTGCTGATGGTGGAACCGCAGTAGTTACCGATTACGAACCAAGCGGTGTATATAGATTTAAAGATAGTGGAACTATTGAAGTACGCAATAACTCAAATACTTCTGTAGTAACACCAGCGTATACTTCACAAAGTGATTGGTTTGATGCTCAATCAATCACTTTAGGAAATACTACAGTTTCTTGGAATACATTAGCACCAAGACCAGGAACATCCAGATTTGCATCTGATCGTGGAGCAAGATTTGATGAGGTTCATGTTGTAGTAATTGACGGAACTGGTTCAATCACTGGAAATAGAAATACTATTCTAGAGAAGCATGTTTCCCTTTCCAAGGCATCTGATGCCATTTACGCTGCAGGTAGCTCTTCTTATTGGAATAAGTACATTTCAGAAAATTCTGAATACATCTTCACTGGCGCAGAACCACGTGATGTAGCAGCAATGAGTGGTGGTGCATCCGCAGGATGGGTTGGTTTAACATCTACTACTAGTATCGGTCTCGCTGAAAATAATAGTGTCGAAGATGGTACTGCTTGGAATTCTCCTGTAGTTGATGGAAAACTTTATAGAATGCTTGGAAATACGACTTTCAAATTAGGTGATGGTTTAAATTATGATGGTAACTATGATTTGGGTGCTACTGGAGCACTTAAAGGAAGTATATCTGGTTTAGTTGCTGGTTATGATTTATTAACAAATACGGAAATCTATAATGTAGATTTCTTACTTATGGGTTCCGCAGCACATACAAAAGAAGAAGCACAATCGCTTGCTTCAAAATTGATTTCAGTTGCTGAACAGAGACAAGATTCTGTTGCTTTTATTAGTCCAGATAAAGGTTCTGTTCTAAAAAATTCAGGCAGTAAGGACTATACGCCACTAAGTTCCGCAAAAATGACGGACAATGTTGTTGCTTTCTATTCTTCAATTCCTTCATCATCTTATGGAGTTTTTGATAGTGGATATAAGTACATGTATGACAGATTTGCAAAAACTTTCAGATATGTACCATTAAATGGTGATATTGCTGGAATTTGTGCAAGAAATGATGTAACAAATGCTGCATGGGTTTCTCCTGCAGGAACTTCTAGAGGTTCCATATTAAATGCAGTAAAACTTGCATATAATCCTTCTAAGACTGAAAGAGATCGCCTTTATTCTGCAAGAATAAATCCAGTAATTTTCTCACCAGGATCTGGAATTATTCTGTTTGGTGATAAAACAGGTCTTTCTAAGGCATCTGCATTTGATCGCATTAACGTTCGTAGATTGTTCATCTATGTTGAAGATGCAATTAGAGCAGCTGCTGATGATCAATTATTTGAATTCAATGATGATATAACAAGATCCAATTTTGTAAACGTTGTTGATCCTTTCCTCAGAAACATTCAGGCACAAAGAGGAATTCAAGATTATAGAGTTATTTGTGATAGTACAAATAACACTGCTGCAATTATCGATAATAACGAATTTGTTGCAGACATCTACATTAAACCATCTCGTTCAATTAACTTTATTGGATTAACATTCGTTGCAACAAGGAGTGGCATTGAGTTTAATGAAGTTGTTGGTAATGTTTGATTTTACTTTATTAACCTATTCAAAATAATTAAAACGAGGAACGATTAATGGCATTAAAAACGTTAGACAATTTTAAGGCAGCACTCATTGGTGGTGGCGCAAGACCTAATCTATTTGAGATTAGTGTTACATTCCCTGAATCATTGGTAACTGGAAGTAATACTCAATCAATTGATTCTCCAACCACTAGTACTGGAAATGAGAGTCTCTTAACATTCATGGTTAAGTCTGCACAACTCCCAGCTTCCAATATTAGTCCAGTTGAAATTCCTTTTAGAGGAAGAACACTTAAAGTTGCTGGAGAGAGAACTTTTGATACTTGGACTATTACAGTTTTAAATGATGTAGATTTTAAAATCAGAACTGCATTTGAACAGTGGATGAATGGTATCAGCAAAATTGGTGATGCTACTGGAGAAGTTGATCCAAATACATATCAAAAATCAGCAACTGTCACTCAGTTAGATAGAGCTGGTGCGGCAATGAGAAAATACAAATTTGAAGGTATTTTCCCAACCAATGTTGGTCAAATTGACCTTTCTATGGATTCAACAGATACTATTGAAGAATATACTGTGGAATTCCAAGTTCAATATTGGGAAGCTGAAGCAGATAGTTCTGATAGCACCAAACCAGAGATCAGTTGATCCATGAACTAGTTAGATGAATAAATAACTACTAACTAGTTCATTTTAATTTTATACTATGCCAAAACTATTTGGTTTTTCTATTGAGGATCAGAAAGATAAATCCAAAATTATTTCCCCCGTCCCCAAGACAAATGAGGATGGGGTTGATAATTATGTGAGTAGTGGATTTTATGGTCAGTACTTAGATATTGAAGGTGTATATAGAACAGAGACTGATTTAATAAAAAGATATAGAGAAATGGCGCTTCATCCTGAAGCAGATGGCGCGATTGAAGATGTTGTCAATGAAGCAATTGTTAGTGATTTATACGACTCTCCTGTAGAGATTGAACTTTCAAATATAAATGCTAGCGATAAGGTAAAGGATAGAATTAGAGAGGAATTTACATACATCAAGGAATTGATGGATTTTGACAAAAAATGTCACGAAATATTTAGAAATTGGTATGTTGATGGAAGACTGTATTACTTAAAAGTTATTGACCCCAAGAATGTAACTGATGGGATTCAGGAGATAAGGTATATTGATCCCATGAAAATGCGTCATATCAGAAAGCAAAAGAAGCATGAGAAATCTAAGAATCCTTTAGTACCAAATAATAGAACAGATGAAAAATATGATATAAATCCAGAAATAGAAGAATATTATCTTTATACTGCCCAATCTACATACCCTGGAGCATCAACTCCTGGATCATCAAATAAAGGTGTTAAAATTGCAAAAGATAGTATTACTTACTGCACTTCTGGTTTAGTTGATAGAAATAAAGGAACTATACTTTCATATTTACATAAAGCAATTAAGTCAATTAATCAACTTAGAATGATTGAGGATGCTTTAGTTATCTATCGTTTATCGAGAGCACCAGAACGCCGCATTTTTTATATTGATGTTGGCAATCTTCCAAAAGTAAAGGCAGAACAATATCTACGCGATGTAATGGGTAGATACAGAAATAAACTCGTTTATGATTCTAATAATGGAGAAATTCGTGACGATCGTAAGCATATGAGTATGTTGGAAGACTTTTGGCTTCCAAGAAGAGAAGGCGGTAGAGGAACTGAAATTACAACACTTCCAGGTGGACAAAACCTTGGTGAACTTTCCGATATAGAATATTTCCAGAAAAAACTATATCGTTCTCTTGGAGTTCCAGAATCAAGAATTGCTGCCGATGGTGGATTTAATCTTGGTCGTTCTTCAGAAATATTGAGAGATGAATTAAAGTTTACAAAATTTGTTGGAAGATTACGCAAACGTTTTGCTAATTTGTTTACGGATATGCTCCGCACTCAATTAATCCTCAAGAATATTGTTTCGATAGAAGATTGGGATAAAATTAGTGATCATATTCAATATGATTTTCTTTATGACAATCAGTTTTCAGAACTTAAAGAATCTGAATTGATGAATGAAAGACTTGGTACATTGGCAACTATTGAACCATATATTGGTAAATATTATTCTGTCGATTATGTCAGAAGAAAAATACTTCGTCAAACTGATGTGGAAATAAAAGAAATTGATAAACAAATTGAAAAAGAAATTAAAGATGGAGTGATTCCAGATCCAAATTCTATTGATCCAATTACTGGTGAACCATTACCACAAGATGGTGATATGAATATGATGGGTGATATTCCAATGGAACCAGATTTAGAAACACAATCACAAGATGTGGATGCAAATTACCAAAAAGACACTAAAAAAGCAGAAATATAAATATTTAAATAATATATATTAACTTTATGGAAAATATTGTAGATTTGATTGGTTCTGATGCTTCTGCTTCTGATATTACAGATAAAATCAAAGATGCTCTTTATACAAAAGCAGCAGAACGTATTGAAGCAATTCGTCCAACAATAGGCGCGTCCATGTTTGATGAAACAGATACCGAAGAGGAATCGGAAGAATGACTGTAAAACCAATAAGTCTTGGTAAAGATCTTAGTTCAGCATCTGCAGATTTGGATTCAGCAAGATTGGTATCAATTATCAATACAAATGCTGCTCCAATAAAAGTAGCTATTGCAGGAACTGTTACATCTTATGAAATTCATATTGCAGGAGGAGAAAGACTTTCTGTTGAGAAAGGAATTGGAGCAAATCTTGTACCTGAATTAGCAGCGGGTGGAGCAGTTAGTGCTGGTACAGTTTTTGCTTCTATGATAGCATTCACAAACTAAGAAAAATGAAACTAATCACAGAAGAAATTTCAAACGTACAGATTATTAGTGAAGGTAAGGGAACTAATAAAAAATTATATATTGAAGGAGTATTCCTTCAAGGCGAAATTAAAAATCGAAATGGTAGAATGTATCCTATGGATACTCTCTGTCGCGAAGTAGATCGCTACAATGAATCATTTGTTCAAAAAGGTCGTGCTCTTGGAGAACTCGGTCATCCAGATGGTCCTACCGTCAATCTTGACCGTGTTTCACATAAAATTACATCCCTCGTTAGAGAGGGAAATAATTTTAAAGGAAAAGCACAAATTCTAAACACCCCTATGGGTAAAATTGCATCTTCACTTCTGGGTGAAGGTGTTTGTCTTGGAGTTTCTTCTCGTGGTGTTGGATCATTAAAAACAACAAGTGAAGGTTATAAAGTTGTTGGTGAAGACTTCATGTTAGCAACTGCTGCTGATATTGTTGCAGATCCTTCTGCACCTGATGCTTTTGTATCAGGAATTATGGAAGGAAAAGAGTGGGTTTGGGAAGGAGGAATTCTTCGTGAGCAACTCGCAGAAAGAACTCAGAAGAGAATTAATACTCTTGTTGACCAAAAAGTTCTTGAAGAGCATAAGTTGGACTTATTCAACGAATTCTTATCAAATCTTTAAATTATAAATAAATATATT
>WLWF01002955.1_pt1 | contig 11649 bp, 13 predicted proteins | sample 6718331 | NCBI WGS metagenome assembly WLWF01 (sample SAMN12718692, study PRJNA515312) | sponge metagenome | isolation source: marine sponge | host: Mycale hentscheli | place: New Zealand: South Island, Marlborough, Capsize Point | collected 2003-05-01
TCTACATATTAACAATGATAGAGGAGTCGTAACAGGCGATGTATCACGATTTAGTATAGCAACCGATACTACATCAGTAGATAGAGATATTGTTCTAACTGCTTTACGTGACGATGCAAATATTGATATTCAAACGTCAAGTTCTGGTGCTCAGTCAAGCTCGTTTAAAATTGAAACAAGTAACCAACATGTTGGTATATTTAATTCTGCGCCACAAGCAGCATTACATGTCGGCACTACTGCATCAAACGGTGATGTAATTATTGAAGGCAATCTAACTGTTAAAGGTTCGAATACTGCTCTTGAAGTAGTTAATTTAAGAGTACAAGACAAACAAATTGAACTTGGCATCAATGACGATAGTTCGTTGTTAACCGATGCCCAAGCCGACGAAGGTGGTATAATTTTAAAATCGTCAGGGCTTGACAAAGAACTTATTTGGAAAAATTCTACCAATTCCTGGACTTCGAGTGTAAACATAGATGTTGCTGACGGACTTGGTTATAAGATTAATGGAACTAATGTACTAACTATTAATGAACTTCATTCAAGTGTTACAACAGCAAGTGGCCTTACAACTGTTGGTACATTAACAAATCTTGATGTTGATAATATTAATGTAAATGGATCTACTATTGCTTGTACTAATGATATGAATTTAAATATCAACGGCGATATAACTATGTCAGGTACAACAAAGATTCGAAACTTAGCAACCCCTGGCACTGACAACGATGCAGCACATAAAAAATATGTTGATGATATCTATAAAGAACACGACATTGAACTTAGTGTTGACTCAACTGGATTAACTGACATTCAACTTGCATTATTAGTAAACGATTTATGTCCGTCTACTACAAAAAATAACGGAGTAAATGCTAGAGTACATTGTACAAGTTATGCAGGTGCGTATACCTATAATGCAACCGATGGAGTTTCAAAAAGTTTTACAGCAGTTGACAGTGCGGGCGTACAGAACCAATCGGTTGTTACTGATTTTAGTTTTACTGATGTTAGTGACACCGTAACACTAACTGTAACTAGAACATTAAAAAGATTTGCAGTAGTTGCAGGTGCTTGGGTATGGCAGGAAGATTTAACAAGCAGTGTTTAGGTAAATACTGTAACATAAAGAGGGTAGATATACATGGCTTATATAATTAACAAATATAATGGTTCACAACTAGTTACAGTTGAAGATGGAACAGTTGATAACACGACCGAATTAAAGTTAATTGGTAAAAACTTTGCTGGTTATGGCGAGCAACAAAACGAAAACTTTTTATTCTTACTAGAAAACTTCCAAGGAACTGCTGCACCTACAAAAGCAATTACAGGCCAACTATGGTATGATGCAACTGCTGAAAGATTAAAAGTATATGATGGAACTAATTTTAAAACAACAGCTGGTGCCGAAGTCAGTGATTCGCAGCCTGTAGGTTTTGCAGAAGGTGATCTATGGTGGAATTCTACAACCAATCAGTTATATGGTAAAAATTCAAACAATGAATGGAACTTAATTGGACCGCAGGCAACTGCTGCTCAAGTAACTGAAATGAAAACAATCAAACTTAAAGATAGTGCAAATGTTGATCGTAATGTAATTGCAGCATATGCAGATGATTTTATTGTTGGAATAATTAGCGAGGCAGAATTTACAGTAAATGCTACGCAACCTGAACTAAGTGATGAATGGTCATCAAGTGATTGGACTACTATCAAAGCAGGATATACACTAAGAGCAGTTGATGTTTCGGGTAAATCAAACACCGACTCAAGGGGTAATGTAAATTATTATTGGGGTACATCAAGCGCATCACTAAAACTTACCGACGGTACAAACACATACAGTCCAAGTGATTTTGTTCAGTCTGACTCGTTAAACTTTACAAGCCCTGTGTCATTTAGTGACAATGGATTTACATTAGGCGACGGAGAAGATCTTACAGTAAAAATTGGCGCAGACGAGGAAACACCAAGAATACAAATGCATAGAGACGAAATACGTATTTCAGGCTCGGCAGACACCAGAGGCTGGACAATTACAGATCTAGATATATCCCCGAATGAAACCATATCTACTATAGGTAACGCTATAGCTTTAACTAACATATATGCTACAACATTTACTGGAACAGCAACACAAGCAAATACACTAGAAGTATCAGGAAATTATCGAAGTGCGTCAACTAGTGCAAATAATAATACGATTGCAGCCAGAGATGCAAGCGGTAACCTAACTGCAAATATCTTTACTGGAACAGCAACACAAGCACGTTATGCTGATCTAGCAGAAAAATATACAACAGCAGAAGAATTAATTCCTGGAACAGTAGTTTGTGTTTCTTCACACGAAGAGTATGAAGTAGAAGCAACTAGTATGGGTTGTATAGCAATAGGTGTTGTATCAACTGACCCTGCAATTATGATGAATAGTGAAGCCGAAGGACAATACATTGGTCTTAAAGGCCGTGTTCCGGTGCGTATTACTGGACCAGTTAAAAAAGGACAGGCAGTATATGTACACGATAATGGATGTGCAAATACTGCAATCAACGGTGGATCGTTAGTAGGTGTAGCATTAGAAACAAACAGCGACGAAGCCGAAAAATTAGTAGAGTGTGTTTTAAAGGTATAAATATACACATAAAATAGGAGAATCGTATGGCTGTCGGAGATATTATCTCTGTTGCAAGGTACAACCAAATGCAAGCAAGAGCAAGCAAGGTATTGGGCACCGGGTCAACAACATTTGGATATGGACAAGCTGTTGCAAGTAGTAGCTTGCCTACAAATGTAAATAATAGCCCAACTGTGGTTAATTCTACACATATGCAAACTCTTAAAACTGATCTAACAAAAGCATATGCACACCAAAATAATAGTCTTCCAACATTAACTGATATTGTTACAAGTGACGATATTACTGATAGTGTATATGCCGAATATGAATCAATTGCAGTTGATGTTGAAACCAATGCCTTAAGCTATAATATTAATCAAGTATCAACTGAATCTAAATTAGCGGTAAACCGCAGCACAGATTGGGGACAGCCAGGGATTCCTGTTATTATACACGAATGGGAAGTAACTTTTAGTAGTGCTAATCATTTACGTGCATTTTTTAATAGTGGCGGCGAAGTAAGAACTCGCTCGTCAATATCTGATGGATCTGGTGCAAAATATTCAAACTGGAATAGCATCTGCACTACTGTAGGAGTTGTAAAGTTTAGTTATACAGATACAGTTGCTGGCTCTGGTACTGATTATAATATTGGTGCTTATGACTTGACACCAGGCGGAAACTATGTTAATATATGGTATTACGAACCAGGAGCAGGTGCATATGAAAATAATAATATCACCTATCAAGCAAAAATGAATAGTGCATCAACTAAAATAACTTTTAAAGTATCGTACACAGACGGAGAACCATTAGATCCAGGCGATGGTACTTCTGGCATTGACGAACCAGTAGGCGGCACATTTAGAAGTATTGTAGAACAACAACGTGCAACTTATTCAAACGCATTATCAAGCGACTATGTTGAAGTTGTATCTCCGGTTTATACAAATACACAAACACTAGGAGTATAGCATGGTAGCTGTCGGCGGATCAATTACAGCAGCAAACTACAATAGTATTAAAGACTCGGTTGATAATGTGTATGACACCTTGTACGGTCAGACAATACGTTGTGCTGATCAAGTAGACGATACTACTGTTGAAGATGATGAGCATGTTAATTTATTTTTAGATCTAACCGGTGCATACGTGCATCAAAATGATAGCTTGCCTGCACTTACACCTCCGGCAACTGGACAAACAATTGGCGCAGATACTTCTTTGGCACATGATCAATCTGATGGATCTCAAAGTGCAGTAGCAAACTCTGCACAAATGGGTTATAACGATTACGAAGCAGTAGCAACTAGCATTGAAGCATTTTCGTTTAGTGTTGATGCAGACCATCTAAGATTTCCTGATGCTAGTTTTGCTCTTGCTGCTAGTGCCGGCGCCGGAAGAACTTCAAATTGGGGTGTAGCTGCAAATAATGCTACACTGCATCACATTTTGACAATTAATTTTAGTAGTGCAGCACGTATGAACAATTGGATTGAAAGCGGCGGACGCATTTATTTCAATCCTTCTCTCACAGGCGCATCTGGAGCTAAGTCGTTAGACTGGGCTGATCTACTATCGGCCTGTGGTACAATTAAAATAGATAAATGCAATACTAGTGCCGATTCAGGAACAGTATACAGAGGGTTAAAAGATCTTACAACAAACACATACAGAATACTGTTTCGTAAAACGGGCAGTGGAGTATACTCAGATAACTACTACGACATATATGGATATTTTACTGCTGACAAACTACGTTTAAAAATTCGCTTTGTTGATGGCGATACTGGTACAGGTGGCCAAGGTGTTGATCCAGGCGGCGATGACGATCCAATTGACGAAACAGTAAACGGTACACTTAATAGTTCTGTAACTACATATGATGCTGACAGTTCATTTACTTACAATAGTGCAACCTATACTGCGGTAGATAATACAGGTCCTGTAAATGGCACTAATATTACAAACATACACACACTCGCAGACGCAAATCCACAACCAGAATAATCGTTGACATTTGTTCATTTATCGTATATAATAAAACGATAATGGAGATTTGTAATGGACGAACGGCTACAAAAAGCACTTGAATTTAGTAATTATATGATTACTCTAGACAATCAGCGGCGCATATTAAAAGAAAAATATCAAGAAGATTTACTTTATTATTATAAAGGTGGAACTTTTACAGCTACGAAGGAGTTGATTACATTTTGTTATTCGATGAAAAATTCTGGTCAAGACGAAATTGTAATTACTGATAACAATAACATTCCAATAAATGTAGTAATCGAAGAATTTCAAGAAGGTATTAGTAATACATACTTTCAAGCAAGCAACAAGTACTTTGTCGAATATGACAAACTTATATCAAATAGATCAGTTGAAGGTATTATCGAAACATGAGCAAAGGTGCTCTTTTAATTGCATGTAATAACAATCAAGTCGATTATATAAAACAAGCAATATTTTGTGCAGAACGAATAAAAAACTACTTAGAAATACCTGTTACTCTAGTTACAAGTAACAGTGGATACTTTTACGAAAATTACAAAGATAAAGTATCTGTGTTTGATACTATTATTGATATTGATAATTCTAGTATAGACAATTATAAAACATTTCGTGACGGTGCCCACACAGAATATAGGCTGAAATGGAAAAACACTAGTCGCGACAAAGTTTACGCTCTATCTCCTTATGACGAAACTATTGTAATGGACACTGATTACATATTATGTAATGATACACTAAAACATTGCTTTGAACAACATAATGATCTTTTGTTGTACAAAGATGCAGTTGATTTATCGGGTTGGCGAGATACTGCTGAATTTAATCACATTTCTCCTAACGGTATTGATTTTTATTGGGCAACTATTATCTATTTTAAAAAATCTCCAAAAACTAAAATGTACTTTAATTTAGTTACACATATAAAAGATAATTGGGCACACTATCGTAATCTATATAGAATACAATCATTAACATTTAGAAATGACTTTGCATTTAGTATTGCAGCACATATACTCAACGGACATATGTCAGGAAACTTTATCGGACAAATGCCTGGCAAAAAATATTATTCAACTGATAAAGATATATGCTATGAAATTAAAGATAATACTATTAAGTTATTGATGCAAAAGAAAGATAGAGTAGATTATTTTCCGCTTTGCATAAAGGATTGTAATGTTCATATCATGAATAAATTTAGTTTGAATAGGATGATTGATGAGTATTAATTTTACAATGTTTGCACAAAATAGCGAAGTTGATTACGTACAACAAGCTAGTGTTGCAGCTATGAGCATTAAACTAACAAATCCAAAAAGTAAAATTGCACTAATTACAAACGACAAGATTCCAAAAAAATACAAGCAGTTATTTGATCATGTTGTTGACATTCCGTGGAAAGACGAAGCTGAAAGCAGTCAATGGAAAATTGAAAATAGATGGAAAATATATCATGCGACTCCATTTGATGAAACAGTAGTAATTGATACTGATATGCTGGTGTTATCTGATATTTCACATTGGCACGATTTAATGAAAAACAAAGATTTGTATTTTGTAAATAAGGTGTTGACATACCGTGGCGATATAGCTGATAATACATATTACAGAAAAGCATTTAGAAATCATCATTTGCCTAATATATATGTTGGGTGTCATTGGTTTAAAAAAAGCAATACTGCACATGAATTTTTTAAACTAGTTGAACTTATTATGCACAATTGGGAACTATTTTATGGTCAATATGCTGGCGGTAAGTATTTTCAAAAATGGCCAAGTATGGATGTTAGTTGTGCAATTGCTACAAAAATTTTAGGATGCGAACATAGTGTTACATTAGATACTAGTTATCCTACGTTTACTCACATGAAATTACACAACCAAAATTGGGACAAATTATATGTCAACAACTGGCAACAACAGCTAGGTGTTTACTTAAATAACAAGTGTCAACTAACAATTGGAAATTACACACAAAAAGGTATTTTTCATTACACAGAAGACAACTTTTGTAACGAAGCAATTATAAAAACATACGAAACACAACTAGGAATATAATGCTACAATTATCAACAAAACGATATGTATACTTTGACGAAGAAGGATCAATTACTCAAATTGGCAACAGTTTCAAAGAGGATAGTAATTATATTAAAGTTGACTATGACGAAGTTGCTAATTTAATTACTGGTAAAGAAGTTGTGAGTAATTATGTTGTAATATTTGATAATTTAACAAAAGCACATAAATTAATGCATCGGTTTGTTGAAGACGAACATCGCTTTGATATTAACGATCAAATATATCAAATTCCAAATACTTTTTCATCTCGTCCCGATATTACTATTACACAAGATGTAAAAAATAGTTGTTGGAAAATAAAACTTGATGAAGCTATATCTGATAATTTACAAAAAGGCAAACTTGTATATAAAAGTCAGTTAGGATTTAGTATTACAGATAAAAATGATCCGCATGTACTTCATCAGTTTATTAGTATTAACACAGCCGATTTAGCAAAAAATGTTCTTAAATTTAAATTTTCAAGTGATTTAGAACTTGACGCAAATGCAATTAGCATTTATACTATAAAGAGATTCGAAGAATATTATCACGAGGTTTTACTATGAGCAAATTCCGTATTTTAGATTATGATATCATTTATCTAAGTTATGACGAACCAAATGCAGAAAAAAACTATGCAGATTTGTGTAGTAAAGTTCCTTGGGCTAAACGTGTACACGGAGTCGAAGGATCAGACGCTGCACATAAGGCTTGTGCTGAACTAAGCGAAACTGATCGATTTATTACTATTGATGGCGATAATATTGTTAATGCAGAGTTTCTTGGCAGAGAGTTTGATTTAGATTCACACGAAGATGCACATTGGAATAAAGCAATTAAATTTGAAGACTGCGTAGTAAGTTGGAGTGCAAAAAACACTATCAACGGATTAATGTATGGCAATGGCGGTATTAAGTGTTGGCCTAAAGAAAAAGTGCTTAATATGCGTACACATGAAAATGCAGACCCAAATAATCCACATGCACAAGTTGACTTTTGCTGGGATATGGAATATATCCAGATTAATCAGTGCCACAGTGAAATTATGAATAATCATACACCACACCAAGCATGGCGTGCCGGATTTAGAGAAGGTGTTAAAATGGCACTTGATAGAGGCATGAAGCCTAGCATGGATGCGTTTAAGAAAAATCATTGGAAAAACTTACACCGATTGTATGTCTGGCTAATGATTGGCGCAGATGCAGAAAATGGACGTTGGGCAGTATACGGTGCTAGAGAAGGCTTATACAAAACAATGTGTACAGATTGGGACTTTGTAAATGTTCGTGACTTTGAATGGCTCAATCAGTATTGGGAATCGTTAGAAGTAACTGAAGAAAATCTAAATGAAACAATCGAAGAATTTGGAAGTATGTTAATTAACGAACTTGAAATTCCAATTGCTGAAGAATGTCTAAATGCACAGCAAAGTCATTTCTTTAAAACACTATACCAAAATCCGTCAAGGATACCACGCAAAGGTCGATAATGTCAAATCAAACAGATAGAGTAAAACACATTAATGATATTACTACTCGGCATTTTTCGCCGACTTTTTGTTTTGCAAAATGGTATCATACAACAATATATTTACAAACAGGTGAAACACATAGTTGCTATCATCCAGCACCACACAAGATTGATGTTGACGAACTGTTAACTAATCCAAGTGCGTTACACAACACCAAACATAAAAAACAAGAGCGCAAAGAAATGTTAGAAGGCAAGCAATGTGTTGGTTGTAATTATTGCTGGAATATTGAAAATATGGGCGATGACTATATTAGTGATAGACACATTCGCAGTGGTAGTATCTATAACGAACAACGTTTGCAAGAAATTAAATTTAATCCTTGGGACTTTAATGTAAATCCTGAATACATTGAAGTTTCATTTGGCAACGAGTGTAATTTCCGTTGCAGTTATTGTCATCCAAAAGCTAGTAGCAGATTTCATCAAGAAATTAGACAACACGGCCCGTACAATATGGCAAAGAATCATAGATGCGATGTTGACTGGTTTAAAGTATATGAAGAAGACAGCAATCCATATGTACGTGCATGGTGGAAATGGTGGCCTGAAGTTAGTAAAACACTAAACATTTTACGTGTTACAGGCGGTGAGCCTACGATGCAAAAAAGTACATATAGACTATTTGACGAACTTGAAAAAGAACCTAAGCCAAATCTTGAACTTAATGTAAACAGTAACTTTGGTGGCAAAGAACGTCAGCTGGCTAAGTTTACTGATAGTGTGAATAGTTTGCTTACACAAAATAAAATTAAATCATTTAAGTTGTTTACAAGTTTAGACACATGGAACAAACGTGCTGAGTATATTAGAGACGGACTTGATCTCAATGTGTTTGAACGCAACTTTGATTATTTTATGCAAAGCACGACAGCACCGGTAACATATATGATTACGTTTAGTTTGTTTAGTGTAACAACATTTGAAACATTACTTGAAAAAATACTTGAGCAAAGACGCAAATACAACAATGTTGATAGCGGACGTTGGCAACGTATTCATTTTGATACGCCTTATTTGAAAGAACCTTTACAGCATGATATTAATATCCTGCCTAAAGAAACATATTTGCCGTATATGGAAAGCCATTTACAGTTTATTAAAGACAACACCAAAGAAGGCAGCAAAGAACATTTTAGTGAAATGGAATACGAAAAGTTCCGTCGTGTAGTTGATTACATGAAAAATACAACTTACGATGTTAACAAAGTGCGTGAAGGTCGTAAAGATTTTTGGAACTTCTTCAAGGAACATGATCGCAGACGCAATCTAGATTTTGAAAAAACATTTCCAGAAATGTCTGACTTCTTTGCGTTATGCAAGGAAGCAAATGATACCTTCTAAAGATAATTCTTATTGCTACTATCCGTTTAAACAACTTGCTATTAGTCATTGGAATAGCAAAGGTATTCAGTGTGTAAATCCTTGCTGCAATATGGCAAGTCCGTTGAACCCTGATCCGTTAAACACAGCAAAAGATATACACAATGATGTAGAGAAATTATTCGATCTACCGCAACTGCAAAATATTCGTACACAAATGCTAAATGGAGAATATCCAAAGGCTTGCAATGGTTGCTATGAAGCAGAAAAGTACGGAACTAGTCCTAGACTAATGTTAGATACAAATGTAAACAATGAACTAGAATGGCTAGATATACACTTAGGTAATAAGTGCAATCTTAGATGTAGAATGTGTCATCCGGCATTGAGCAATCAACTCAACAAAGATGCAGAAAAATTTAAACAAGATGGTTACAAATATTGGTGGGATAGTGTTCCTGATATTGCTCCGCATGATATTTCTGTGTTGTATCCTGTACTACACAAAATAACAAATATACGTGTCAGCGGTGGCGAGCCTTTGTTATCAACTGAATATTTAGAGTTGCTGGATTATTGTATAGAAAATAATTTTTTCCTAATAGAAGATGCGGCACAATCGTTGGGTTGTAGAATAAATGGAAAAAATCTAGGCACATTTGGAAATATAGGGTGTTTTTCATTAAGTTCTCCCAAAATTATTAGCACTGGTCAAGGAGGATTTTGCGTAACAGACGATGAATTATTAGCAAAAAAAATGAGAATGATTAAAAATTTTGGAAGAAAGGAGAGTGGTAAAGATAATTTTGAAGTATTAAGGAACAACTTATGATAAAGAAGAAAGAAGACAGAATTCAGGCAGAAGCTTATACATGGTTTCACAATACATTCCCACAGTACAGGGGTCTGCTTTGTTATAACCTCAACAACAGCAAGAATGAAATTGCAGGCAATCAGAACAGATCAATGGGGCTGCAAAAAGGTAGGGCTGATATGACCTTTTATTTTAAAGGCAAAGCTTATTTTTTGGAATTCAAAACTGACAAAGGGACACAGCAAAAAGTGCAAAAGGATTGGATGCTGCAAGTCATGTCACACAGTTTTGAATATCACCTGATCAGATCAAAAGAATATTTTATTGAATACATCACACAAATAATCAACAACAAATGAATCACACAATCAACAAAGCAGATGGCACAAAGTTGCTACGAACAATCAGAACAATGAAGAAAGAAATTGAATCAAAGAACATTCAGGTTGATGAATGTCAATACATACACAGCACCTTCAGGCTAAGATTAAGCAAAGGCTTTGACTGCACTGTTGGGCATGTGCAAGCACTTTTTAATCTGGTGCAAGTATTCATTGGTAGTGAATATAAATACACAGAACACTTCAGTTGTAGCAACAATCACTTCCATTTGATCGTAGAAAGAAGATAAAAGACTTAAAATGGCAAACATTAAAATATACAGAAAAGGAAACTACATTCTTATTGAAGACACAGCATCAGGGTTGTTGCATGAATTTCAACCTGATGAAATATTTGTAAGCAAATCAACAGCTGCTTCAACAGACTATTCACTCAGAAGCATCACAACTTCATATCATGATCAGCCAATTGCTGAAATTCAAGATGAAAGTGGCAGTGTATATTCAGCAGCTGCATTTGAAGCATTCTATCACAGGAACACAGGGGGACAGCCAGAAGATGTGTCAACTTCTTCATCAACTGTCAAGAAAGATGCAACAAGTGGGGCAAGTGCTCAGTTGGTTGCTGCTAATCTATACAGGAAAGGGGTCATGATTTCAAACAATACTGCTGACAAAGCATTCTTCTTGATTGGTTCAGGGTCAGCAGTTGAAGCACAGGATCATGTTATTGTAGCTGATTCATCAATTTATATAGGAACAACAGAAGAAATTCAATACTTGACAACAGCAGCTTCTGGGAAGATCACAATCACTGAACTATCATGATAAAATATCAAAACCAACAAAACCTGCTTCAGTTAATGCAGTAAATGCTAAAGCTGCAGGACCTAATAAACCTTTAAGCGATGCAGCGTTTTTTAAAAATC
>WLWF01002959.1_pt1 | contig 11646 bp, 12 predicted proteins | sample 6718331 | NCBI WGS metagenome assembly WLWF01 (sample SAMN12718692, study PRJNA515312) | sponge metagenome | isolation source: marine sponge | host: Mycale hentscheli | place: New Zealand: South Island, Marlborough, Capsize Point | collected 2003-05-01
TACCAATTTTAAGGATCGTCTAGATGAGGCCTTAATTAGACCTGGAAGAATTGACCTTATTTTGGAATTTCCCCTGGCCAATGAAAGTCAAATTAGGGAGATGTTTGTTAGTTATTTTGGAGAAGAACCGACGGCCTTAGAGATATTTGATAAAATATACCGGAAAACTAAAAGCCAAAAAACTTCCACCGCGGCTCTTCAGAAATACTTCTTTGAACACCGCTCCGATGTTAAATTATTAGTGACAAGTATAGATAAATTAACGGATATGATCAGTCAGTACCATCAAACCGTTCACAATTTATATACCTAAACACATCTCTGTTAATCTTAATCAGTAAGATAATAATAAAATAAAAAAAATGGAATATGAACAACATCTATTAAAATTAATTAGCAAACGAAATAAACGTGAAGCCAGTTTTCGTAACATTATTAAAGATAATAATGACTTATACCAAGAACTAAAAAAAATTAAACAACAAAATCTAGAGCTTAAAACTAGAGTAGAAACATTAGACACTAAGTTATTTAATCTAGAAGAAATGACCAAGGTCAGTTTTGAACAGGGGTCAATGGTGGTAGACGATAATTATTTTTAAATTAAATTTTACGATTTTAAATTAAGACCTCGTTTATTTTTTATTTACTAAGCCTATGCTAGATTGTTAATTAGTAACAATCTAGAATATCAGAAAAGGGGTAACACTTATTACGTTTTTTAGACACCGATACTGATATTAGATTTCAAATAGGGACCAACGTGGGAAAAACATGGGATTCACAAGGTATAAAAGATTTTTACAAAAAAAAAACGCAATATAGAAAATTTAAGGAAACCAAAAAGAAAAGTGTAAAATATAAAGATATGTCACATTACCAGCGAAATAAAAAAATGAGAAATTATTATAGTAAATTATAGTTAAAATAAAAATAATTTTAACTACCATTTAATAGGTCTATAAAAATGGAATTTCAAGACGTCGGAAAACATTGTGAATTAGCTAGTTGTCGTAGACATGACTATCTTCCCTTTTATTGCCCTGACTGTCAAAAATATTACTGTTTGGATCATCGTGAACAGGTTGCACATCAATGTCCAGTTTATCTAGAAAAACAAAAAAAGCAGCAAGATATAAATCAGGCTAAACATAAATCTAAAGCAAAGGTAATAAAACACACATGTGGAGTTGAGGGATGTAAAAAATGTAACCAAGTCCCTATCTATTGTCAAAAATGTGGTGATAATTTTTGTCTATCTCATCGCTATCCTGAAAGTCACCAATGTCGTAGTCTTTTAAATACCAGAGTAAAACGACCTCTAAATAAGACAAACAATAAAGAACCCAAATTCTTTAATATAAAACTAATAAATGGAATGTGATGATGTAGTGTTATCTTAAGATAATATTAGTTTGAAATAATAGTGAAATTATATCACTAAAGTTATCTAGTATACTACAATAAACCCATAAAAATTACATATTAATATTCATTTTCTTACGTTAGGTCTTAATAGTGATATTTGTTATGGGAATAATAGTAGTTAGATTAGTATGAGTATTATGAGTATTATGAGTATTATGAGTAGCGATATTTCTTATAGTTATTAGATATATCACATATCATTTTGGGTTAGAGGATATAATTAGTCTGTGTCTAGGTCCAAGATATATAATTAGCTTAAAATATACTTTTATATTACAAGAGATTTAAGTCAATATATTTTCTAATAGTTACTTTAGAGAAGATGTCAGAATCAAAATGGCTAATTAATTATAAAAAACAGTGTCGCCAAATTATCAATGAATTTAAGAGGGTTGTTGAGGATAATCACTACCTTAATACTGCTATGAAAAAGATGATAAAAGAAATACCACATAAAATTGGAAAACACTGTAAAACACATGTCAATGGATATCTCGTGACAGAAAATAATTCTAAACCAGAGAATTTTGAAGAGGTTTGTAATAGACTATATCATGTTATCACTAATGGTCCTACCTTTTATGATGCTAACAATCTATTTAATGGTTTACCTATGATAGATCTGTTTGCAAAACTAGTTGCCTCTGATACCGGTATGTTGTTTTTTGGAAACATTATTATTAACCGATATTTTAAAAAAATCTTATATTTATGGTCACAATTTCTCATGAGACCTGAATCAAGATCAGTATTAACCAGTGAAGGATGGTTGGGTATGCCAACCATGGATGACTTTGTTCATGATAAGAGTAGACCTTATTACGGTTTCCGTTCCTGGAATGATTTTTTTATTAGGAAATTTAATGATCTTGATAGGTTACGTCCACTATCTGATGCACTAGTTGTTAGTGCATGCGATGCCTTTTATGTTGACTTAAAAAAAAATGTAAAATACACTACGGATTTCATGAGGGTCAAAGGTGATATATATTCTCTGCGAGATATGTTACCTAACGTAAAATATGGTATAATTAAACGATTTATTGGAGGTGGGGTATACCAGGCTTATTTGAGTGCGGAAACTTATCATCGCTATCATTCCCCAGTGGATGGAACCGTAGTATATATGAAAATTGTTGATGGTAGTTACTTTCTACTAAATAATTTTTATGATACCACTAAAAACAGGAAAAATAGGTTTTGTGGGCAAAATCAAGTAAAAGACTCTCAACAATTTCTCGCTAATGTTCAAACTAGGGGTGTCTGTATTATTAAAACGAAAAATATTGGTTATGTCTGCCTTGTTGTTATAGGAATGACTGAGGTTTCTACTTGTATTTTCTATCAAAACTTACTTAATAAACAAGTAATTAGAGGACAAGAATTGGGTCATTTTCAATATGGAGGCTCAACACATCTCTTAATTTTTGAGAAAAAATACATTGATCGCTTAGATTTTACATTAAATAAGGGAAACTTAACTAAATTAAGATCTACATTAGCGAATTTAAAAGACGAGTCTATTCAAACAGGTGGTGGTCCAAAGCCAAAAATAAAGTTGAAGTTAAATCAAAATACAGAATTGGTAGTTAAAACTAGTAAAATAAGACAACTGATACATTAATCAAGTTGATCCATTTCTTCAGTCCCAGTTGTAGGGTCGTTAGTGGTTGCGGTATCTTCCATAGTTGTGTCAGTAGTTGTGTCAGTAGTTGTGTCAGTAGTTGTGTCAGTAGTTGTGTCAGTAGTTGTGTCAGTAGTAGTATCATCTGTTTCTAATTCTGGAATGGGATTATGCTTTTCTTCCCACTCGTCTATTCCAACATCAAGACCTAGAGCAATAAGTCTGTTAATATTGTTAGCGTATTTAGACGGCTCGCTAATGGTGAACCCTGAAGAAATCTGGGCCGTATTAAACATTAGGTTAGAGATATCGTAAAAGGTTTTACTTTCCGATTCTTCTTTACAAATCGCTTCTAGTTTTTTAATAACCGGGTGATCGGGGTTAATTTCAAAGGTTTTTTTGGCGGACATAAATTGACTCTGAACTTGTGTAGAATGGTCTGTCAGGGCCTGAGCCTTGACCAATCTTTCCATGTTAGCTGTCCAACCATAGGTTCCTGTTACCAGAATACAAGGCGTTGTTACTAGTCTTGGAGAAACAGTAACCTTTTCAATATGGGGTGTGAGAACTTCCTTGAATTTAGCACACAGTGGTTCTAGCTCTTTTACTCGCTCAGTAAAAGTCTTTAGTTCTTCATCTGTAATATCCAAGCTAAGCCCCTCCTTGGTGACACATTCAATCGCCTTTTCCTTAAAGTGTTTCAGCTGATTCATGCAATATTCATCCATTGGTTCAGTCATAACCATAACATCATATCCCCTACTTAGTAGCTTTTCCATGAAAGGTGCCGTTCGGAGTGCTTCATAGCTTTCACCGGTAATATAGTAGATAGACCTTTGGCCTTCAGGCATTTTGTCAAGATATTCCTGAAAACTAATCATATTTTCACTTCTGACTGTCTTAAATCTAAGAAGATTTGCCAGACGGTCTTTATTAGTAACATCCTCGTGAATACCAAGTTTAATATTCTTGGAAAAAGCCTCATAAAATTTATCATACTTTTTAGGATCTTCGGCCACTTCCTCTATCAACTCAATTGCCCGCTTAATGAGATGTTTTCTCATTATCTTAGTAATCTTATTTTGTTGGAGAACTTCACGAGAAACATTAAGTGGTAAGTCTTCAGAATCTACTACCCCCTTCATAAAACAGAGATACTGTGGAAATAGCTCGTCTATCTTATCCATAATAAAAACTCGTCTGACATAGAGTTTAATGTTATCCATCTTTTTCATCCCCTTGTCATAAAGATCAAATGGAGCTCTACTTGGAATATAGAGAAGGGCCTTAAATTCAATTTGCCCTTCTACTGAAAAATGCTTTACAGCCAAATGCTCTTCATAATCATTAGCAATTGCTTTATAAAAACTAGCATACTCCGCTTGGGTAATGTCACTGGGTTTACGTGTCCAGAGTGGTTTTTGGAAATTAAGTGGTTCCCATCCCTTAATAACTTCTTTAATCTTCTTAGTACGACGCTTAGGGGTTTCTTCTTTTTTGTCAGACGTGACATCCTCAACCTCTTCACTTTTATTTTCAGTTGTTTCCTGTGCTTTATTCTCGGCTTCTGGCTCTTTGGAAGTGGTTACCTCCTCTTTGGTCTCACCTTCAACCTCTTTGGTCTCACCTTCATCCTCATCATCTGTGACTTCCTTTTCCTCTTCCCTTTCGGTTCTAAGCCGAATAGTAAAGTCAATAAAATCAGAATGCTTCCGAATAATCTTCCGAATAGTGTCTTCAGCTAGATAGTGTTTCATATCATTTTTCATGTGAAGAACTAGCTTAGTTCCACGACCCAATGCTTCTCCATTATCTGGTTGGACACTAAAGCTACCACCCGCATCAGAGCTCCAGATCCACTGACTATCATCATTGTGCTTGGAATGGACATCTACCCGATCCGCTACCAAAAAGGCACTGTAAAATCCAACACCAAATTGACCAATCATATTAACATCCGCTCCAGCCTTAAGTGCCTCCATAAACGATTTAGTACCAGACTTAGCAATAGTTCCCAAATTATTGACTAGATCATCCTTAGTCATTCCAAGGCCATAGTCCCTAATAATTAAACGACCATTTTCCAGGTCAGGAATAATCATGACTTCAAGGTCCTTATTTTCCCCAAGAACCGCTTCATCAGTTAACGATTGGTATCGGATCTTATCTAAGGCATCTGATGCATTAGAAACTAGTTCTCGTAGGAAGATATCCTTATTAGAATAAAAAGTATTAATAATAAGACTTAGTAGCTGATTAATGTCAGCACTAAAAGCATATTTTTCACTATTATTGTTGGGAGTAGTCATGTTATACTTATGATAGAGTAACAATCTTTAAATATTTATTTATAGATTTAACTTAAGTAACTAATAATACCTCATGTCCAAGGCTAAGGTAGACGAACCTACTCTCCAACCAGAAAATGTCGTCATAGAAATTAATCATAATCCTAATAAAAACCTGACTACGAAAAATACCAAAACAGGTGTGAATAGTCTAGAATTAAAAGATTATCTCGATCCTAAACTAAGTTATTTTAAACAATATGACTTGGAAACCTATGAGTTTCTGACAAATTTCCAGCAAAGTAACCCCAAGATGTTATCCAATATCATCAACAATGAAGTAGCTAAGATCCAAGATAAAATTATCCAATTTTTCCATCAACAGAATATCAATAATCTTAATAATCCAGTTAACCGTTATAAATTAAAAAGAATCTTAAAACAATATCCTATCCCTGGAATTAGTCATAAGATAGATGACCCCTACCGAGATCTTAAACTTATTTTAATTATTGAAAAATTTTATCAAACAACTAGTAGACATAACGAAGCTGATCTTGACCTAGACAGTATTAGTTTATCTGAAATATTAGATGAAATTTCGGATATTAAGTCTAGTTGTCAAGCTTGTCCAGAGAAAAAAAAATGTCCACCCTTTCCTCCCAATTTTCAAAAACCAGTATTTAATCCTTGTGAATTTCCCCATGTCCTAAAACTTTATACTCACTTCTACGAGCATTGTTATGATTATCGCAATCTACATGGCCTAGCTGGTGCCTACTACAATAATATGAGTAAGAAATTCACGGCTCCCACTTTAGTCCTATCTGCATTTAGCAGTATCGCTAGTTTTGTTGCCTCTTCCGAAATCATTGAAAGCCAATGGAAGGTTTGCTTAACCTTATCTGTTGGTATTATGACAACCCTCACAGCCATGATACAGGCTTTTAGTAGTGCCTATCAATTTGATCTCAAGTCTAGTTCTCATTTTAAAGCCTCGGATAATTATGATCAGTTAATTACTGAAATTGATTTTGAAAAATCATACCCAAGTGATACCGATTTTTTCCAAAATCTAGAAAAAAAAGTTCTAGAGGTCAAGTCCAACTGTCAATTTATTATCCCTAATTACATTAAATCCCAATACTATCGCTCAAAAGAAAAGGCTAACGAAAGGGATTTCATCAATAAAAATGTCATTAAACCGATGGAAACTGATCTCAGAGAGGCGATTGTGGGTGGAGATATGAAAAATTACCGCTTTTCCGAACAAGGTGAACATATCCGACAAGAATTAATTAAATTACGAAATTTAAAAACCCTATTTTTGGAGGAGGAAGAATTAAGAAAAAAATGCTGCCACGGGTCACAAGGTAACTTAACAATGGAATATCAATTAGCAGGCCAGAGTGATAATAACATAAAAAAAAGGGGTAGTTGTTGTTGCCTTGCTTCGTGTTATCGTTGTAATAGCCTAGACGATAAAATGATTAAACGTAACAGTATTAATTACTAATAGTATTAATTATTAATTATTAGTTAAACATTAAGACACCTCCTAACACGACTTTTCATATTTTCTAGTAGACTTTCTGGTATCTGACTCATATCAATCATTTTCTGATTGGCTAAAAATTGTGTTTGGGATCCAGGATGCTTCTGAAACCAGTTTTCTAGCTCAGATGGATTAAGAGCTAAACGAATGGCAGTCTTCTTACCACATTTAGCGGATATGGCTTTAATATTGTCTGCTGGATCTCCTGAAATGATTTTGACCAACAAATCTATCTGTCTTGCCTGATCAGGGGGGAGGTCATGAGTAAATCTACTTGAATTTTTCATATGATCACGCTTGTCTAAACCGACAAGTAGTGTGTTTTCAGTCAGAATCTGATAGTAGTCTTGGTCACTAGCGACAATAATAATCTTGGCTTGGGGATCACGTTCTCTAATTACCAGCATACTAGCATAAACAATGTCATCTGCTTCAGCCGAAAAGACACCAATGGATTTGGCGTTTTGATATCTCACTAGATCAAAGATAGATAATCTAAGTAGATATGCTGCTTTGGCTAAACCGGTTAGGGCACTGGTATCACGATTGGCCTTATAGTCAGAGGCCAACTGGTTTCGCCAAACATATTTTTTCCGTCCGTCACGACAAAGGATAACTTTGTCCCAACTGGACTTGTGTTTCTTAATTAGGTCTTGGATGCAATCTTTTATTTTTTTTTGGTAGGTTTGGGCAAATTTGGGGTCACTGGCCATGGCTAGGTCATCTGTATAGTCGTTGGCTCTTTTATACCACAATTTAGTGGCATGGTAGCGGTAGAAAAACAGGTAACCAACATCAACAAGGAGATAGGTCATGGTTAAGCTTATAAGCCTCACATTGGAGTTGACAAGATTCAAATTTTTTCTTAGCTTAAGTTACCGAAGTATGTTAAATAGTTTTGGAAACTAACAGGAAAATCTGGTATTTTTAAAAACCCTTTTAGACCATTATCAGACTATTCAAGAAGGTTGTCAGGCCAAAACGGATAACCTATTAACGGATGTTAACATTATGACTACTTTTGAACTTTATGTCTGTGGACGTCTCCAGTCCATAGCAAAGACTACTAGATCAGGTGGTAGTAAGATGTCTGGTGTCAGAAAACAGGGCAAAAAGCAGTCAAGTGAGCCTGATATTTTAGCAGACATGAGAAGTCAAATGGTTAAAAAACTTCAGGAATCACATAATAAATTGAGTGAAAATCTAGAAGTTGCCCGTCAAAAGAAACAAGAAATTGTCCAAAGGGAACTACAAGGGCAAGCTGATATTTTTTTTGATGAAATTGTCACCTTAACTTAAAGAAAAACCAATCTCCAAACGGAGTTCGAGAAGATACAGGATCAGATTAGACAGTATCAGAACTATGCCAAAATGGAATATGACACCATTGAGACATCTTTTCTTGAGACACTTGATGAGCAAGAGAGCGATCAAGTGAGACAAGAGCTAGTAGAACCAGTAGATATTGACCATTTAATTACAGAAATTGAGGGAAAATTACCAAGAAAATGGGCACAAAGAACATCCAGAAAAGGTCTTAAGCTTCCCTTTACGGATACCCGCGTTTTGGCACGACTTCATCTAGATAATAGTAGTGAATTTCTTCACCGAGTGGTTACCTTCTTATCTAATAATAACTTGAATAAATATATGAGACAAGAAACCTACCTAAAATTGTACCAGAAAAATAGGGATTTTATGAAGGCGAGAATGTATCTCTATGATATGATAGTGGAGGACGTTTTCTAGGTAGTGAACAACGTGGAGGTGGTAAACCGACCCCTAATTTTGTCTCCCTTCTTATTGTCGTAGCTAGAATTAACCGTCATCTAAAAGTTCCAGTAAACCTGTTGGCAAATGCTATTAGCTTTATACAGCTAGAATATAAAATTAATGTTATTGATAAATCAAGATTAGAAACTGCTAGTGGTTATAAGATTGAAATATTAGATGGTGGTTATCGTCCACAATATGAAAGATATAAAAAGTATAAAAAGTATAAGCAAAAATATAAGAAATTATTACAAGCCACTGGTCACTAGTGAACGTAAGATAAAGTTTGATAACACAAGAGACCTATTTCTATAACTATAACTATTATTAAAATTTAATAGTACCAGGGTGTCAAACATCTTGCCTTTCCGACCTTTGAATGCTGGTTAATTCTGACCGTAAAGGCATCTTTCGCTTTTTGTGTGGCTAATCTTTCCTGAGTATCACGATAAGGAAGATTAGTATTAGCCCTTTCTATGATTTGACACACTTGACGATCAAATAATAGGTCTTGATAACTCTGATATTTTTTCTTTTTTGGAATGGGGTAAGCACATTTATAACAGTCTTGGCAGTTTCCTGACATTGACAAGATTAGTTATCTAGTAATAAGATATATTTCCAAGTATTATCAAGTTTAGTTTCGTATTATTAGTATTAGTATCAGTTAGTAATCCTAACCATTATTTCCCCATCCTCATCAATATAGAGGTTTTCCATCATAGTTAGAGCGTTAATATGTCTTTTTAATTGACAGATGGTGTTACCTATACTAATAAAATTTAGCCGTTTATTTAATTTTTGGAGTACCTTAACTAAATAGTTTTGCCAATAAGAGAGCTTACTGGTATCAAGCCGATCTAGTTGTTTAATGGCAATAGGATCTTTTAAGGCTAATTGATAGTTAACAATTTCTTCTAATAAGGTTTGGTACCTGTCAGGAATCTCCATATTAACAGAATTGGTCTCGTTAGTTAACATATTAGTAGTGTAGCCTACTATCTTTTTAATACTAAATAAACTAGATGGTGGTTTACCCAAGTAGTCAATTTAATATCACGTAGTACAAAATATTGTTTAAGTGCCACTAATAAAACTACAAAATTGTTTTGAGGTTCCTTTTCGTCTATCAAAAACTTGACACCGATCTATGCCATAGGACCAATAGATATCACCTGTATTTTTAATATAATCCAGATCACTACAGTTATAAGGGCGACCATCACTGGTATTACAAAAGGCGTATTGGTAAATATCCTTAGGTAGTAGCTTTCCGGTGATAGTAATTTGAAATCCTCGGAGAGTTTTCGGAAGTGTCTTTCCTTTATTTAATTTCACATAAAAGTGGAAATTATGACTTTTCTGGTGTCGGTCATATTGGCTATCATCTCCTTTAATTCCAACTAGACCAAGGATACGTCCTCTTACCGTTTTAATACCACCTCCACAACGATAGTCTATTCTGATGATTGGGTTTTCTTCTAGGAGGGTATCCTTAACTAAGGTTAAAAAGTCAAGTAGATCCTTTTGAACGCGAATACCATTAAACATGACCGTCCAACTTGGAACGAGATGAAAATCTGAGGGTAATTTACCAGTTTTATCCTTTTTTTTCGCGACTGAAATAACGATATTATCCAGTTCTTTACTATTATTACCAGGAACCTGGTGAATATCAGCTAGACCAATGGTTTCACTGACAGCTCTCCAGGTTCGGAGATGTCTCGGGCCTGAAATAACTTTTTTTTTCCGACAAGGTTTTAGCATTAATTATAGGAAAGATAATTTAGACAAGTAAATAGGGTGTTTTTAAAAATTATTTTATCTTAATTTATTTTTTCTTAATCAATTTAAATTATAAAAATAAATGACATTTACCCCGCTATCCTATCAGGAAAGGGTAAATTTTTATCTTGGTGAAAGTCTAGTTAATGGTGGCACCATAAACCTTAATGACTATCCTAAACCAAAGTGTCTCCGAGAGATGAAGTGGAGTAATAATACCAAGTACGTTAATCCCTTAGAGATGCTGTTAAAAAGAACGGGTCATCATAATAAAAAATTTTACTACAAATTTGGTGATATTAGTAGTCATCAACATAAATTAACACTCGTAAAAAATAGAGGAGTTGACATTAGCGAATCAGTTATCTTAAGGTCACTTAACTTTAGTCGTCATTGGGGACATTATTATTTAAAACCCAGAGATATCCCTTTTATAAGGAAAAAACCAATAGTCTTCTGGAGAGGCGTCACGACTGGTTGTCCCAACAGACCAGGTAATCGCTTTTGTCTGGTTGATAAGTGGTTTGGGAAGCACCCTAACGTTAATGTTGGTTTTTCAAAGGTATGTAGGGAAAGATATCTGAATTACCAAAAATATGTCTTGGGGCTTTCCCCCATTGTCACCTTTTTGAACTATAAATACCTCATTTCGGTAGAGGGAAACGACAAAGATTCTGGTTTAAATTGGAAATTAAATAGTAATTCCTTAGTCTTAATGCCAAAACCTAGAATTACTTCTTGGCTCATGGAAACTACACTAGTTCCAGATTATCATTACCTCCTAATTCAAGATGATTTTAGTGATTTAGCAGATAGACTTGCCTGGTGTGAAAAAAATCAGGGGAAATGTCTGGCTATTATTAGAAACGCACACGCCTATATGAACCAGTTTAAAACCCATCTGAGTGAGAAACGGCTAGAAATGGATGTCATTAACAAATACTTTAAAATTCTTGGTGGATCTCAATAGATCATTATTAGTCATTAAGTCCCAACTACTATACTACAATATTGATGTGGATTACCCTCACTTAAAATAAAAAGACGGCAATTATCCTTACCTTCCCCTTTATTTCCACGATATGTTCCAACTGCTTTAAGATAACTAATAAAGTTACACGGTAAGTTATTAGCAGATTTATTACAAAACTGATAACTATATTTTTCATAGGGTAATTGCCTACTGTTTATTT
>WLWF01002961.1_pt1 | contig 11641 bp, 8 predicted proteins | sample 6718331 | NCBI WGS metagenome assembly WLWF01 (sample SAMN12718692, study PRJNA515312) | sponge metagenome | isolation source: marine sponge | host: Mycale hentscheli | place: New Zealand: South Island, Marlborough, Capsize Point | collected 2003-05-01
GACAAACTCTACAAGAAAACCTAGATGGTTTAGATAACCTTGTTAGAGTTAACGATAGAATTACAAAAGAAAAAGCAGACAGTGTATTGTTTGATACATTGTTAGCACAAGCCCAACAGGGCGACCCTAAAGCAACTATGGCTGTTGTGCAGATAAGAAAGAATCCAGATGATATGCAAAATATCTTAGATAAGTTCTTTACAGCAGAAGAGCCAGAGATACCACAACCAGAACAAGAATTACTTGGACAAGGTTTACCAGAAGGAGGTGCCTTGCCACCACAAGGTCCTCCACCTGGTATAGCACAAGTATTACAAGGATTAGGTGGATAATGTCAATTAATAAAAGGTTTGAAGAGATTGTAGATTTTTGTTTAGTAGATGTTGATGAGCTTGGTGATGACATAATCTTGGAAGAAGATGTTTTTAAACCTAAAGGTAAAATGTATATTGACCAGTTACCACCATTGGTGTTTCCATTCGGTTATATGGTCATAAGTTCTGCATTTCAGTTTTTTGAAGAAGAGGAAGAATAATGGGTAGAGAAGCAAAAAAGAATATAAGAAACAATTATTTGACAGACAATACTGGAAGAAATCCTGGAGGTATGGTTGCAGGATTAACTGCTGGTACAACATACGGTGAAGGTCAAGATATAAAAAAACAAGTTGCTGCTACAGGTGGATTACCTGATGCTTCAATAGCTAAACCTACACCACCTATACCAACTAGAGCTCAATCAGATATAGAAGCATTTGGACCAACTAAATTTTCACAAGAAGCTGTAACAAGTGGTATGCCAATAGGTCCTGGTCCAGGTCCAACACCAGCTACTAAATTTAACTTTAACGATTTTGCTTACGAGTCTTGGCTAGAATCGGGAGATGATTCATTACTGCAATATATAATTTGATATGGGAATCGGATTATATTCAGAAGACATCGTAAACGATTTACTTAAAGTAAAGAAAAAAGTTACACCTGAAGTTGCTAAACAATTTTCTAACCTAAATCAAAAAGCATATAATGTTCCTGGTCCAATGTTACGGACAGCAGCTGAACAAAACCTTGATGACAATGCTTTTAATGAGTTACAACAAAGAGTTAATGAAAGAGACCAAGGTACCTGGAGTAAATTAAAAAGTGCTACTTACGAAAACATAGGAGTTACTTCTGATGTAGGAGTTCCTACTTTATTACTTAAAGCAGTAGGTAGTGGTTTTTTATGGGCTTGGGAAAACACAATACCTAGAGCAGCTAGAGCTGCAGAATTATTGCAATCTGACAGGGCTGCAAATCTTAAAGAGGCTTGGAAAGAGGCTGATGTAGATGACCCTTTTTCTCGTTATGTTACTGCAAGAAAAGAAGGTAGAAGTGTAGATATTGGTGACGGTTTTCTATCTGTGCGTTCAGACCCAGAAGAGACAGCTACATATCAACAACTTATTGATGAAGGTGTTGTACCTGATGTTGCTAGAGCTATAGCATTACAACAATTAGGAAAACCTATATTTGAAGAATATATAGAAGAAGCAGAAAACAAAGTTCAATTTACTGGAGCTAGAGCAGAAGCGTTACGTAAAAGAGGTATTGTTCCTACTGTAACTCCAGGTAGATTTTTATTTAAACCATTTGAGTTTATAGCTAGTCCACAAACTGAAGCATACGATTTTATGACAGGTGTTGTTGATTTAGCACTTAACTGGTATGCTGACCCAGCTAACAGAGTACTTAAAGGAGTATCTGCTGTTTCAGCTAGAGCAAGTAAATTTGGTTTAGGAGAACAAAAAACATTTGCAGCATTAACTAAAGAACAAGCAGATTCTATGGGATTTTTAGAACAAGGATTACAAAAAGTAGCAAGACAAAAATCCGTAGAAGATTATTTAGCAAGTGAAGATATGGTTCCTTTTTTGTCTTGGTTGTTTGACAACAGAAAAAATCCAGCAACTATTTTGCAACAATCAAACTTTAGTTTAACTAGATTATCTGAAGCAGGTACAGGTTACGGCTCAAAGCAGTTTACTGATTTTTATAAAAGACTATCTACATTAGATAAGAAAGGTAAATTAACAGACGACATTGCTAAAGCTGATGCTGTAAGAAAAATATTAAAACCTAATGTTCTTGCTGCTGCTACAGATATGGCAGTTCCTTCTGTTAAAAAAGTAGGTAGATTTAGAAAAGTTATGAGTGATACATTTGGTAAACAAAGCAGTTTTGGTTTTGATGGACAAAGACAATTTGGTCAAGTGTACGACAACACACAACTTGATGTCAATAACCTAGATTATCTTATGACTAACTATGTAAAGTATATGAGTTTTTCTGGTGTAGAAGAAAATGTAAGAAATGCAAGAGTTAATAATTTACTTGATGGTATTGCAAGAATTGGTGACAATCAATTAGCTAGAGCTAACTTTGTTGCTGGAGAAATTAAAAACGATATGCTTAGACAAAGAGATTGGAAACTAAAACAATTAAAAGCAGCAGGTGTATCAAATGCAGAAACAGAAAAGTTTGTAGAGCTTTCTACAAAAACAGCAGCTGGTTATTTAGAGGATGCACAAGATATAGGAAGGTACTATGGAAGTATAGATACCACTATGCCTGTTTCTTTTAAAAGTGATTTTATAAAATATCAAACAGAAACTTTAGGTGTTTCTGCATCTAAAGCAGAAGAGTTATTTACAGCTAGTTATCGTTATCCTACATTTGAAAATCATTTAGTTACATCAATAACGTTACCTGCACCATCTGCAGTAATTAAAGCAGATAGAGCGTTACAAAAAAGTTTTAGTAATCAAATAGGTAAAGCAATAGATATTATAGGTGAGTCAGCAGTATCAACAGTATTTGATAATTATTATTCAAGTATCTTTAAACCATTAGCTCTACTTAGAGTAGCTTATTTAGTACGAGTGCAAATGGAAGAACAGGCACGGTTAGCTGCAAGTGGTATAAATTCTTTGTACAAACATCCTATACAGTATCTTGCTAATTTATTTGCAGGAACTTATAAAGAAGCAGAAGGTTTTTTACCAGGTAGTCAAATTTATAAATTAGGGTTAGGAAAAGTACAAATAAATCAAGGATACACAGATAGACAACTAAGAAATGTAGGACGTAATAATCAACTTGCTGACGGGTATAAATTAAAAGGTAAGGAATATTCAGGTTTTAACAAAGCATTTTATGCTGATTTTCAAGGAACTGCGAGTGACCCATTAGCTAGAAGAATTGCCTTAATAGAATCTAGTGCTACAGAAAATAAAGAACTTGCATATACAAAATTAATTAAAGAACTTAAAACTGAAGGTAATGAATTAAGAGATACAATGATTGCAGTATCGGGTGGAGATGGTAACCCATTGTCTATACTAAGAACAACACCTGTAGATGCAAAAGTATATGATGAATTAGTAAGTGATTTTGTATACAAGCAAAGAGCAGAGTTACACTCTTTACTTGGAGGTAGGTTAATAGACAAATCTGCACAAGCTGTTACTCCAACAGGAGAATGGTTAGTAAGTCCTGCTAGTGACGAGTTACTACAAACTTTAGCTACAAGAAAATTTGTATCTAAGTCAGGTGCTGAAGTAGATTTAAACTTATCTACTATAGGTAAAGTTGATGAATTAACAATTCAAAGATTCAACAAAGGTGATGACACCGTAAAAAAAGCTATCAATAATGAAGTTCGTAAAGCAGAGATAGAAGCAGAAAAGTTATTTTTAAATAAATTTCCACCAAAACAAATACTGCCTGATGAATATTTAGTAAAATCACCAGAACCAATTACCAAAAAAACACAAAGTAAATGGAATAAAGCTACTTCACTTGGATTTAAATGGTTATCACAACAACCAGCTAATCAGTTAACTAGGAGTCCTGCTATGTTTGGTTTTTATTATGAAAACACTACAAAGCTGATTGCTGTAAGTTCAGAAAGAGTTAAAAAAATAATAATTGCTGGTGCAAAAAAAGATGGTGTAAGTAAAAAAATATTAAAGGAAATGGAAAATACACCATCTGCAGGAAGTAAAGGCATTAAAGATGCAGAGCTTATTAGCAAATTAGCTACAGCTAAAGCAACAGAACAAACATTAAATCTTCTTTATGACATTTCTAAAAAAGGTGACTTCTGGGAAACAACTAGACTTATCTTTCCATTCGGTGGAGCATATCAAGAAATATTCCAAACCTGGGGAAGGTTAACAAAAGCTAATTTACAATTCGCTACAAGACCTACACAACTATCTTTATCAGGAATTAAACCTAATCCTGTCTTTGACTCTGAAGGAACTAAAGGTTTCTTTTACGCAAACCCAACTAATGGAGAAATGGTGTTTGGTTATCCAGGAGAAGGACTAATAGAGAATTGGATGTTAGGTGGAGATAGTGAAAATGTTAAAGTTAATTTGCCTGTATACGCTTCTTCTGTAAACTTAGCTGCATCTGTTCTTCCAGGTGTTGGACCAGTTGTAAGACTTCCTGCTTCTTATTTATTTAAGAATTATCCAGAAGAAGGTTTTATTAACAAGATGATATTTGGTGATTTTGAACCACCTAATATAAAAGACCCAGTAGAGTTTGCAAAAGCTGCTGGTGCGTATCCAGCGTGGTTAGAAAAACTATCTAAAGTTGTTTTACCTAAAGATGAAAACACAGTCGGTGCATTTGGCAATACAGTTATGGACACATATAGAGCTATGATATATGCAGGTATTATTTCTGATAGACCTGAAGATAGAGAAGATGGTTTAGAAAAAGCTGTGCAACAAGCTAAGTATGTGTATTTAGTAAGATTTGCTTCTCAGTTTATAGGACCTGCTGGTACAGGTAGTCCATTATATGAACTTGAAACAGAGAATGGTGATTTTTATTTTTTCCAAACATTAGCTGATGATTACAGAGATATTAAAAAAGAAGTACTTGGAGATGATACTGAAGCTACAAGAATATTTATAGAAAAGTATGGTGTCAATCCGATTTCATTAACTGTTGGTAAAACTTCTACTGTGATGAAAAGACCTGTTACTAAAGAAGGTAGTAAGTGGCTACAAGCTAGTGAAGATATTTATAAAGAATATCCCCTAGTTGCTTTTTATGCTAACCCAGAACCTTCATACTCTGATTTGTCTTGGGGACAAATAAAAGATAATTATTTAGAAGGTGCTGCAGTTCCTAGAAGTCCTAGGCAACACGCTGCGTTACAAGCAAAGATAAAAGGATTTGTAGAGTTTACACAGTGGCAAAGAGATTTAGGTATAGAGAATGACAACTCTGCACAAGCAAGAGCATTGAAAAAACAATATCAAGACAACTTAGCACAGACATACTGGGGTTATGGATTTGATACTATTGTTGGTTTACCAGAAAGACCTACAATAAATATGCAGATAGAAGAATTAGAACGTATGGCTAAAGACCCAAGACTATCTGAATACCAAGCTATTAAAGGATTACAAGCCTATTTAAGACGTAGACAAATTATTATTGATGAAGTAGAGAAAGCTACAGGTAGTAAAACTATTTGGAAACAATCAGATAACTATGTAGGTATGAGAGAGTTGCTTAGAAAATATGGTGAGTATTTAGTAGTACAATATCCACAATTCAACTCTGTTTACCAAAACCTGTTAAAATCAGAACTACAAGGCGAATTTAAAGACAACATACTTGCCGGAGAAGAAGTTTAATGGACAAAGAAACATTTGTAGAAAATTTACTAGGTTGGATTCAAACACCTCTAAGACCAGGTGAACCTGCACCTTTCTTAACACAAGAACAAATAGATTTACTTCGTACAGCTCCTAGTACAGAAGAAGCAGCACAGTATGCTATAACTCTAGGTTTAGGAGAATATGTAACTATTGTTGGTAAAGGTACACCAGTAGAATATTTTGACGATGATGAAGCGTTTAGACAAGCAGTAGGACTTAGCATAGCTGAACCTACAAAATTTATTGGTGTTGACCCAGCACAACAAATTGTATATCAAGGTCAAGAAACAACTATAGGAGCTATCCCTAATAACTTTTATCAAGTAGGAGATAACAATACATTTACAGATATGACACCTAATGAGATAAGAAACTTACAAGCTGACTTAGTGAATGCAGGTTTGCTTGGTAAAAAAGTCGGTAGAAGTTTTAGACCAGGTTTCTTTGACCCGGAAGTAGATGGTGAAGCTATGAAAGATGTTATGACATTAGCAAACATTATGGGTGTTGGTAAAGCAGAACAAGGATGGAAACAAGCTCTAAAAAGTTATATAGACAATCCATTACCTAGTTTTAATAATATACAGCCATACTTACCACCTAACTACGATTCTATAGCACAAGATGTAAAAGGTTTATTTAAACAAAGATTAGGTCGTGACCCTAAAGAATATGAGATTGGTTTATTGTACGATGTTTACAATGCAGAAGCAAGGAAAGCATATGGTCAAACAATACCACAAGACTTACCTGATGCAACACCTGTTACACTGGATATGTATTCAACTGAGTTTGAACCACAAATGGATGTAGGAGAACAAATTGACCCAGGTGCAGAGTTATTATCAACCTTTGATAAAGTTACGCAAAAAGAACAAGAAGCGTTACAAGCTGGTGAAGACATACAAAATAGCCGTTTGCGTATTATTAATAACATTTCTAGGAGACCAAGGTAGTATTATGGCAGAAGAAATGAATCCAGATATAAACCCATCACTAATAGATACAGCTTTAAAAGCTATAAAACTTGTAGAAACTGAAGGTCAAAAGCAACCTTATCAGACATTGCATACACCTGTAGAGATTTACATTTATGGAACAGAGTCAGAAAGAGCATACAAAGTTAAACAATTTAACGAGTTAGGTTTTGTTACTAAAGAAAAAAATGGAAGACCTGTGGTTGTAGCACAAGCACTAGGTGCCTATGGGTTATTAGATATAGATTTTAATAAATTTGCAAAAGACGCAGGAATAGTTAATTTTGATTTTAGAAAAGATGAATGGCAAGACCCAGCATTACAAGATAAAATAGCTAAAAATTTAGCTGAAGATTATTTTAAAAGATATAACTCCTGGGATTTAGTAAGAGTAGCTTGGTTTGGTGGACCTGGTAGAGCTATGAAAATAAAGACAGGTGAAGAGACAATAGAGTCTATGCCACAAAATATACAAAATGATTTAAATAAATTTAAAAGTAAATTAGATAAAGAGATAGCTATAAAACCTGAATCTACAATAGGAACTACAAAAGTTATGGCAGATGATGCTCCTGATAGAGGTATACCTGTGCCAGAAGAAGGTTACATACCTGGTCCTTTAATACCTCAGGAACCTGAATTTGTTGCTAAAGATATTAATACTCCTAATCAAGGACCTATGGGAAGAGAAGAAAAAATGATTGCTAAATTGTTTTCTTCTTTAGTTCCAGAAGCTAACAGAGGTATTGTTAAAAAAACTCCTGGCTCAGCAAGGGAGATTAGATAATGGCATATAACCTACTCGGACAACAAGGAACTAAAGGTACTAGAAACCCAGACCCTAATCTATCTGATGCAGAAGCAACTTATTTATATGATAACGCTCCAGGAGATGGTGATAATAAAGGTGTAATGTACACAAGTTTTGGAAATCAAATAGTAGATGTTGAGGCACATAATAAATTAGCAGATGCTGTTGGTACTGAGCAATCAAGAGATTCTAAAGTAGAACCAGGTTCATCTGTAGATTTATCTAATACTTCCTTTGGCGAAAAAGAATCTGTAGATGCTGCCAAAGTATTACCTCCAATAACAAGTAAAGAGCGTAAGTCAATAAAATCATTTTCTGATTTAGCTAAATTAACATCATCAAAACGATTAGAAGAAAATGATATTACTTTACTTTTAGGTTTAAATCCAGAATGGACAAGAGAAGACATCAATCAAATAATTGCAGGTGAATCTATTCCTTGGTGGAAACAAATGGGATTTGATTCTATAGATGAAGCAGATTCTGAATTTGCTAAAGGTTCTTTAGATATAAAAGATTATGAAAAATTTAAAAAAGAACAAGATGAAATTGATAAAGCATTAGAAAATAGAAGTACAACTACCAGTACAACCTCCACTACTACACAAACTAATAACCGTGCGTATCAAGTAACAATATATAAAGATGGTGAAGAAAAAACATTAGATGTAAGAGACCCACAACTACAAAGTTTTATTAACAATAATTGGTCAACCGAAAAAACAGACAGTTCTAGTACAGAGTATGCACAATTTTTAGCTTCAACACAAGTAACAATATATAAAGATGGTCAGGAAAAAAATGTAGATTTTAGAACTGTAAGTAGTTATGTAGCAGATGGATGGTCAACAGATAAAAAATTTGCACCTGAACCAAGTAGTGGTCCAATAGATACTTCTACAACAACAAGTTCACAAGACTTTGTATCTGACCAAGTAATAGTTTTGGGACCTAATGGAGCTAGGACAACAGCTCAAAAAAACAAAAGACCTGGAGAAGATATGTCTGAGTATGACAGACTTATTGCAGGACTTATACCTGGTAGAGAAGGTTATAAAAATGCAGACAAAATAAATTATGTAGACACTTATGGTGGACACTCAACTGGAGAAAGTGTTACTGGAGATTATAAAGGTGACTATGGTGGAGAAGATGCTTCAACTCCAGATTCTGAAAGAGAGAGCGTAGTTGGTGCAGGTAATACAGGTTACGACAATAAAGATTATTCATTAGTAGAAACTGAAACAACTCAAAGTAATACATTTGTTCCTAGTAGCTTAGACCCAATAAAATTAAATAACATACCTGTTGGTGCTGAAGTATGGGATGTAGAAGGAACATTATATTTAGCGTATGCTGTTCCTGGTGCAGGAGACCTATACACAGGTAGTACAATATGGATGGCATATGATGTAGTAGGTAATGATTTGTTTGAAGCAGGATTACTTACAGAGGGATTTGAATACAAAGGACCTAATGGTTCTCCAAGTAAAAGTTGGTTTGATAAAACAGCTATATTATCTGGTAACACCAATCAACTTATTGGTATGGATAGTGACCCATTTGCTTCGTTTGTTGAAACATATAAGGAAGAGGCTTTACTAAGACCTTGGTTACTTGATAATCAATTTATAGAGTTACAAGCAGAAGCTGCTTTAGAAAATAGAGATATATCTGAAGCAGAGTGGAGAGCTACTACCTGGTATCAAACACATAATCAAGCAGAAAGAGATTGGATGGACATAGAGCTATCCGACCCTGCAGAGGCACAAAGACAAAGAGATGATTTAGAACTTTATTACAAAAATCAATTACAAGGTTTAGGTGTATCTAATGTCCCTGATGGATTGATACAGTGGGTAAGTAGCAAAAACATTACTGGTACTTGGTCAGATTTAAAAACAGCAGAACAATTACAGTTGTTTGCTGACCCATATAAAACTGGAGAAAGAGATACTGAAATGTTAAATCTTATATCTACATCTGGTTTTGGTGATGTAGATAGAACTGCAGCTAGAGAAAAAGAAGTTGTAGAGTTGTATAGAAAATGGTTAGGACCATCTTTAGGTTCTTTAACTCAGGATGAAGTTGCATCTATAGCAGGTAGATTAAGAGATGACCCAGACTATGAAGACGCTTTAGTTAACTCACTAAAACAATCAAGACTTGCTGCTTTTAGTAATTATACTAATCCAGAACTTACCTATGAAGATATTGCACGACCTTGGAGAAACTTAACTACTTCTGTATGGGGTCAGACAGCAGATGAAACACAAGGCTGGTGGCAAGAAATGGTTAAGAGTAATGATTACTCAACAGCACAAACTACATTAAGAGAAAAAGGTTTAGAACAAAATATTAATCAAGTAAGTGTTGATGCTAGTCAGGCATTACAAAATGCTTTAGGACAAGGCTCAGTATCACAGACAGGAGTTAACTTATAATGGCTACATACTTAGAACTTGCAGAAAGTTTATATCCTAATTTACCACCAAGCATATTAGATTTGTTTGCTTCAGAGTGGGCTAAAACAGGAGACCCTAATGTAGCTATATCTAATGTCAGAAAAACAGATGCTTATGCTGCAGAATTTCCAGGTAATAAAAGACCTGATGGAACAGTTAAGTTTGATGAAGTTACATACACAGGATTAAAAGAAAGTTATATAGGTACTTTATCTGAATATGGTATTCCTAGAGATACATCAGTAACGTTATTGCAAGATAGACTTACTGGACTTATAGATGGAGAAGTATCTGCTCGTGAGTTTGCACAAAGAATAGATACTGTTTATAAGGGAATACAAGAAAATATACCACAAGTACAAGAGTTTTATGCGACAGAGTTTGGTTTAGAGCTTACACCTGAATCTATATTTATGGGTGCTTTAGACCCAACAATAGGTGAAGAGATTGTTTCAGGCAGAATAACTACTGCACAAATTGGTGGAGAAGCAGCTAGAGCAGGGTTTGATATATCAACTGAATTTGCTCAAAGATTACAAAGAGCTGGTGTGTCACAAACACAAGCCAGACAAATATTTGCAGCTGCAGAAGCACAACTGCCAACAATACAATCTTTACAAGCTGAACGTGGTATAGAAGCAGAAGAACAGTTTGGTTTAGAAGAATACACAGAGGCTGCAGTATTTCAAAGTCCTGAAGAAATAGAACAAATAAGATTATTAGAAGAAGAACAAGCATCAGAGTTCTCACCAACAACAGGGGCTGCTAGAACTGGTCGTAGAGTTACAGGATTATCTGAAGTTTAATACTTGTACATACAACATATAGTGGTAAAATAAACTTATAGCCTGGCAAGAGTCGGCTTCAAATAGATGTTGCACCTCCAGCTTATTACAAGCGTGTAAGCTGAGTATTACAAATCGCTTAGTATCGGTACAGCTAGAAGTGGCTGACAATTCTCATTTGTACTTTAATTATAATTTGTCGCCTATCGCATTATTTACCCCAGGATAATGTAGTTAGTAGAAACTGGGAGAGGAGAGAATATGGAAAATGAAGTAGAGAATACAGTGGAAAACACACAAGATGATAACAATGCTATCAAGGCTATGCGTGAACGCATTAAAGAACTTGAAGGTGTAGAGAAAGAATATAAATCTGTACAGATGGGTAATGCCATTAAAGATGCAGGTTTTGACCCTAACTCTGGACAAGGTAAAGCATTAAAAGACTTGTATAAAGGCGAGTTAGACTCTGATTCTATAAAGCAATTTGCTGCTGAAAACTATGGTTGGGGTGCAAGTCCTGATGAAGTTACAGAGCAAGAAGTTCAAAGGTCAAGAGTAGTAACTAGCCAAGATAGTTTAGATACTGTAATTGAAGCATCAGTACCAGTTGAACCTGTTGGCATAGAGGACCAAATAAATCAGGCACAGTCTGATGGTGACTGGCAAACAAGTTCAGCTCTCAAAGCAGAAAAACTTAAAGCCCTAATGGAGAGAAAATTATAAAAATTACTCTCTGTTACTAACAATAAAAAAGGAGAATTAAATGGGTGCAATTACAGGTCAAGGAGAATCCTATAACCTACCTAATTATGTTGGAGAACTATTCAATGTTTCCCCAACAGATACTCCATTATTGAGTGCTATTGGTGGTATGA
>WLWF01002965.1_pt1 | contig 11634 bp, 10 predicted proteins | sample 6718331 | NCBI WGS metagenome assembly WLWF01 (sample SAMN12718692, study PRJNA515312) | sponge metagenome | isolation source: marine sponge | host: Mycale hentscheli | place: New Zealand: South Island, Marlborough, Capsize Point | collected 2003-05-01
GTCACGTCGTGCATCGTCTTAAACACCTGGTAAACATTAAACACGTGCTCAGCCGTGCCAAAATTACACACGATGTCAAATTGTTGATCGAGCGGAACCGGCTCATTTAAATCAAACTTGTGAACTCGATCATCTATTCCATGCAAATCGATCGCGGAATAAGTATGCGGGCCTAGAAACGTTTGCCAAAACACGTCCGCCACACCGAATAGCCAGTTGCGTGGCTGATCTTTTGATAGACGGTCCAGCCGCCCAATCAATTCATTTGCTTCGGACTCTGAAACGACGTTCTTGCGGACGTCGTCCGCCAGTGTCGCTATCGGCACATCGCCATACCAATTGGACTGACCAAGTTCGAGAATAGATGGAGACTGAGGAATAAAACCGGCGTCTCGAAACCGACTCAGCAACGCGTACTCTATGTTAGTGATCGCCATAGGATTCCAAGTGTCGATTGCAACCGAGGATCAAAGGACCTAACACAGCCAAACTGATTGGCGAGGCGTCACACCCCGCTTCGCACCGTGGAGTATCATGCCTGCTGTTTAATCGGCTGGATTTACTCTTTACCGATACGCGGCGTGGACCCGTGCGGCCCAAATGCCCGATCCAAAGTTTTCGTGGAGTCATCGGCCAAGGCTATGGCTTCTGATACAAGGTTCAAAATCTTCATATTGTTGCTCAGCACATGAAGCGCCTCAGGGCGCGTGTCATCCGTAATCTTTAGACAACGCTCTAGAATATCCTTGCGGATCGAAATCAGGATATCCTCTAGGCGAAACCCCTTGTCGTTTTCGTCAGACACTAAGAACCGCGTCATTGCTCTCTCCAGTCATCATTTGGACTTAAAGTGTTATTCAAACGGCATTGGGCCTGACAGCAAACCCCGCCGTCAAGGAAGAAAACCCTGTTCAGAAGTTCGCAAATCAGGAGAATTCTAATCTTCTCAGCACCGCTACCGAAAAAGATTTCCATCTCTGTCGCATCACCAGCCCGCCTTGACGGCGCCGTCATAGACATTTGTAGTGGAGCGTGGCAATCAGACGCCGATTTCGAATAGGATTCAGCGGAAAATGGACGATTTAGACGCCCTAGAAGCGCAAAGCGTATTTATTCTGCGCGAAGCGTTTAACAAGTTCGACCCCATTGGCCTCCTCTGGTCCTTGGGTAAGGACTCCTGCGTCATGATCTGGTTGGCAAAAAAGGCATTTCTAGGCCGCATGCCGTTTCCCGCCGTTCATCTCGATACGGGCAAAGAATTTCCAGAGGCGTACGCCTTTCGGGATACCTATAGCAAAGAGTGGGATCTCAACCTGATCGCCGACGACTGCCCACCTATTGAAGAGGTGGACGCAAGCTTGCCTCCCGCATCGCGCTTCGCCGCGCGCAAATCTCTTGGGCTGCAACAGGCCATAGATCGATACGGGTTTAAGGCCTTGATCACCGGCATTCGTCGCGATGAGCAAGCGACCCGGGCAAAGGAAAGAGTTTTCAGCCCCAGGGGTGTCGACAATTCATGGGACTTCCGCGAGCAACCCCCTGAATTTTGGGACCAATACAACACGGATTTCCCACCGGGCACCCACGTCAGAGTTCACCCTCTCCTTCATTGGACAGAAGTCGATATCTGGCGCTACATCGAACGGGAAAACATTCCCATGGTTCCACTTTATTACGCCAAGAACGGCCAACGGTTCCGGTCCTTGGGCGAGATTGGAATCACAGAACCCATTAACTCGGATGCAACAACCATTGCCGAGATCATCGCCGAACTGGAAGCAACCCGAGATCCTGAACGCGCCGGTAGAACAATGGATCATGAGACCGAAGACAGTTTCGAACGTCTTCGCACGATGGGTTACCTGTAAATCATGAGTGCGAATACCAAAGCCCGCGAACGCGCCTTTCCGATTGTCATTGTCGGCCATATCGATCATGGCAAATCGACCTTAATCGGACGCATGCTTCACGACACGAACTCTTTGCCGACGGGGAAAGTCGAAGAACTTCAGACTAGTTGTGAGCGGCGGGGCGCGCCGTTCGAATGGTCCTTCGTTCTCGATGCGCTGCAGTTGGAACGAGATCAAGCGATTACCGTCGACTCAACACAAATTTGGTTTCATACCGAAACCCGCCGCTACGTCATTATCGATGCACCGGGCCATCGAGAATTCCTGCGAAACATGGTGACGGGTGCCGCTAGCGCCAACGCCGGCGTAATCGTGATCGACGCAGAACAAGGGGTCTCCGAACAGACTCGACGTCATGCTTATCTGCTTCATCTGATCGGCATTCCCCAGGTCGTGGTCGCCATCAACAAAATGGACCTGGTCGATTACTCGGAAGAACGGTTTAAGGCTGTCGAGGCAGAAATGCAGGCCTATCTCCAGGAAATCGGGCTTGAGGCACAGGTGATGATACCGGTCGCAGCGATGCATGGTGACAATCTAGCTGAACGTTCTTCAAATATGTCGTGGTACGAAGGGCCAACGGTCACGGATGCGCTTGATGCCTTTCCGCGCGCGGCTGCACCGATTGAACGCCCCTTCCGGCTCCCGGTTCAAGATGTATACCGCCAAGATGGCCGACGCTTGATTGTCGGACGAGTGGAAAGTGGCCAGCTAAAAGTGGGTAGCGACGTAACCGTATGGCCAACCCGACGCACAGCGAAAGTTACATCAATTGAGCAATGGGCTGCGCCTGACGAGGCGACTGAAGTTAAGGCTGGACAGTCGGTCGCGATAACTCTTGATGACGAACTCTTTATAGAGCGAGGCCACGTCCTTACTTTGCCAACGGCAGGGCCTCGATCGTCCAACGCCCTATCCGTTAAACTTTTCTGGCTGAGCCGCGATCCATTGCGACACGGTGAGTCCCTCACTCTAAAACTCGCGACAGCCGAGTATGATGTTGTTGTCGACTCAATCGATACCGTCATCGACGTCGGCGATTTAAGCCGTCATCGCGGCAACGAGGTGGCGCAAAATGGTGTGGCTGAGATCACACTGCGCTCTCGCAGCGACATGACTTATGACCTATTTCACGACATACCGGCCCTAGGCCGTGCCGTACTGCTCGACGGCTACCAGGTTGTCGGCGGCTGTATCATCGAAAGTGGCGGCGACATCGAAACCGCGTCCCGAAACCTGACGGCCGTGCCACAGTCCGTAAAAGCCGACGAACGCCAGGCCGCGAATGGCTACCCCGGTGCGGTGCTATGGATGTCTGGGCTTTCCGGCGCAGGCAAGTCGACCTTAGCCATGGCCTTGCAGCGTGAATTATTTAAGCGCGACATAAACGTCTACACACTCGATGGTGACAACGTCCGCAACGGACTAAACCGCGATCTTGGATTCAGCGAGGAAGAGCGCGAGGAGAACATTCGGCGCGTTGCGGAGGTCGCTAAACTATTCGCCGATTCAGGAACAATCGTGATTTCAGCCTTTATCGCTCCGACCAATTCGGCGCGGGCACAAGCACGTGAGATCATCGGCGATCAATTCCACGAAGTGTTTGTCAGTGCAGACATGAGTGTGTGTGAATCTCGAGACGTAAAAGGCCTCTATGCCAAAGCACGACGCGGAGAAATCGACGATTTCACCGGCATCTCATCTCCATGGGAACCGCCGAAAAATCCAGACCTCGAGGTTAATACGGGCGAACTCTCCCTCGACGACTCCCTGGTGAAAATGGTGTCCTATATCGAGCAAACGATACTAAGCAATCCTAAGTAAGAGAGTGACGGGTACTCACGTTACTCAAGGGTCGACCCGAACAAAACTAGACGCCAATGACGGATCCCCACTACCGTCGTATTGGGCTTTAGCCGGATACGGAAAAGCGGGACGACTGAAGTCGACCTTGTCAGCCCCAAGAGGCAAATCAGTTCCCGCGCTATCCACCCTGACATTCGGGTGCACGCCGATGAGAACGTCGGGCGCGTTGCCGTTTTCAACCCAATCTTCCATATGAGCCAAATAGTCGATGGCATAAGCCCCAGCTCCGCCCGAGCAATGATTCATTCCTGGGATCATGAAGAGACGATAAAAGTCCTGAGTTGCGTCTTGCCCGCCCATCGTTTTCGTGACCGTCTCGTAATAGTCGATGATGTTTAACGGTACTACAGACTGATCGCGCCAGCCTTGGTAGGTCAGAATCTTACCGCCGCGGGCTTTATATTTGCGCAAGTCCGGATTTGATCCGGTGTAGATATGCTCCATCAGACCAAGACGTTTGTAATCTTCGTCAAAATCAAAATCGGTCTGCTGCCACGACGGCCCTGGATCAGGCATGAAGTTCAAGTACCGGAACATATCGCCCATGAATTTCTCATAGACTGAGAGACCACCGTCCTCGCTGATGTAATTGCCGATCCAATTGAGCTCGGACCCGCGCTGAACGCCGCCAGTGTAAAGCGCCATACCGTCTGAATTGACTGGTCCATCGTACATTTTATTGACGGTCTCAACCTGAGCCGTGGTCAAACAATTGTCTCGATCGCGACCAAGGCATTGCAGCTCTGCCGGCTCAAAGTCACAGTCACGCGCATCGCCGATTAACCCATCTTCGAGACCGTCATTCATATCGCACTTAGCTATGACAGCTTGATGGATCATTGGCACCTTACTGGATGGCAGAATTTGCTTTCCGTCCTCATCGCGATTTGCAACAAGCGTCCACAGCAATTCCATACCTGCGCCAGTTTCATCGATCACTGGTGCACCGGCAACAATGCCGTCGAAGTCATAGGGAAAGCGCTGTGCTTCGACTAAGCCTTGGCGCCCCCCAGTCGAACAGCCCATGTAATAGGAACGCTGCGGCGCATTGCTATAGAAAGCTTCCGTGATCGCTTTGCCTGCAACTGTGACGACATGCGTGGCACGATAGCCAAAATCAATTTCAGCCTGTAGGTCGTTGTAGGCCCATTTGGCATCTAACGCCGTTGAGGTGTGCCCCATATCGCTGGCGATACAAGCATAGCCATCTTTGACGTGATTATTGCAAGCGGCAATGAAGACGGCGCCACAAAAGCCGCCGCAACCGCGCTTAAGAAATTTCCCGTTCCAGTTCTCCAGCGGGAGTCGCAGTTCGAATTCCACGCTCGAACTGACATAGCCCTTAACCTGGCAATAGGCCGGAACATCATCTGCAGCAGCAATCGTGTGCGTCGCCATGATGTGTGTTGATGCATCTATGACGTTCGAAAAATCCTGTGATTGGAGAGCCTGGCACTGAGCCTCCGAGGCCGCCTCAACATCACCAGCGCCGCTCGTCGCTACAAGTACAAGCGCGACGGCCGCTAACGTTAATCGACTTAGCATATCTCCACCCCTTCCCCGATCTAAGCGCTATGGTAGCCCTCTCTCCACCCCAAGCGTCAATGGCTTGAGCTAGATATGTGTTTTATTGCCTCACGTGTTTGTCACACTCAGCCCTGTGATTCTCTCGTAAAGTGCCTATAACAGGCCTCTCAACCGCCAGGACACTTTATGACCGACGTTTCCCAACCGCCTCTTCCGACCGGGCGGCTCAAAACCATTCTAACTTTGTCTCTGCCTATCGTTGGCGGCATGGTGTCCCAAAACATTCTTAATCTGGTGGATACGGCGATGGTTGGCCGGGTCGGCCCGTCGGCGTTGGCTGCGGTGGGTATTGCTGGGTTCGCCAATTTCATGGCGATCGCCATTGTTCTTGGGTTCGGGACCGGCGTTCAAGCCATCGCCTCACGACGCCTCGGCGAAGGCAAAGCGGGTGAAACCGCTATTCCCCTAAACGGGGGGCTGTTCCTCGCCCTCATTATGGGCGTGCCATTGACCATTATTCTTTATTTGGTCGCTCCATATGGCTTTCCGCTGCTCGTTAGTGACCCAGCCGTTGTTCAAGATGGTGTTCCTTATTTGCAAGCGCGCATTCTGGGAACGATAGCCATTGCCATGAACTATGCCTTCCGGGGTTTTTGGAACGGCATCAACATGTCTTGGGTTTACATGCGGACCCTCGTGGTCATGCACATCATCAACATCTTTCTCAATTGGGTACTGATTTTCGGCAACCTGGGCGCACCGGCCCTAGGCGCTGAAGGAGCCGGTCTTGCGACAACCATTTCGATCTTCGTCGGCACGGCACTATATGCGGTACAAGCCTGGCACCTGGCCCGAGATCGAGGATTCTTAGACCGTCTACCCCGCCGTGAGACGCTGACCAGTATTCTGAAGATTTCGATCCCCGCCTCAATCCAGCAGTTCTTTTTCGCCGCAGGCTTTACGGCCCTGTTTTTGATTATTGGCAAGATAGGGACTGCGGAACTCGCTGCAGCAAGCGTGCTCATGAACGTTTCCCAGACGGCGTTTTTGCCAGGTTTAGGGCTAGGCATCGCCTGTGCTTCTATGGTTGGTCAAGCGCTTGGTCGGGGTGATCCGGACGATGCTAAAGCCTGGGGATGGGATGTCGTAAAAGTTGGGGTCGCCGTTATGGGTGCTCTCGGCATCCCCATGATCTTCTTACCAACCCCGATCCTATCGATTTTTCTAACAGACCCCGCTGTTATCGCACTCGCCCGACCACCACTTATTCTTGTTGGGGCAACGATCTGGTTTGAAGCGGTCTCCATGATTTTGCTCAGCGGACTACAGGGCGCTGGAGCGGCCAAAATCGTCGCCAAGATTTCAGTCAGCCTGCAGTGGCTCATGTTTCTGCCCCTCGCCTATGTTATCGGACCGATAATGGGCTACGGCCTGATGGGAGTTTGGGCGTGGTTCATCACGTACAGACTCATCACAACACTCATCTTTGCAGGCTTCTGGCAGTTCGGAAAATGGCAACACATCAAAGTGTAATCCGACACCTAATCGTTTGATGTGTTTACACGCCGCGCGAACTCGGCCAATTCTTCATTGTAACGATCTGGATGTTGGAAAAATGGCAAATGCCCGGTGTCCTCGTAGAATGAAAATTCCGCGTCGGACAGCGTGTCCATCGCCACCTCTGAATCATTGGCGGGCATCATGATGTCTTCAGATCCGCGCGATAACAGCACGGGGATAGATACCTGATCAGCGATGTCCGTGTTGTCCAGCTTGCGCCCAGCCATAGCGCGCCGTACGTAGGCTGGCATCATCAATCCCATTGCCACTTGGGCTGACTTATCCACTTCGGTCATGGTGTCGGTATAAAACGTCGCCGCAGTATTATTCGCCGCGACTACGTTATCGTTCAAATTCATGGACCGGGTGCGCGCTGAATTTTCAAGCATCTCTTTGATGTTGTCAGACGGCGGGAACGGTGAGCGCGGCACCAATCCCCCAAGCGACCCGACCAGATTTACACCGGCGATATTGTCGACGCCGTAATGACGAATGTAATCGGATACTACGAACCCACCATAGGACCAGCCAACCACTACCGGCTTGTCGAGACCGGTCACCGCCATGACGGCCGCGACATCCCCTGCCCAAGCCTGTGAGGGTCCCAACAAATCAGGTTGCCATGGCTTGCCGGACAAACCGTGGCCTCGCATATCAAACGCAACAAGATAAAAGTCGTCGGCCAAACTGGACTCAAACTGCAGCCGAAACGCTTGCGATGCTTGCGCCATACCATGAATCAGCAAAATACCTGGGTTCTTGGGGTCCCCAGCAGTCATGACATTCAGGGGCACACCGCCGTAGCCCTCAACCATCTGGAACTCTGGCTCAGCCTGTGCCTGTGTCACGAGGATCAACGGAACGACAACGGCAAGAACGGCTACAAGGAACTTCATTTTGGAACTCCGACAAAGAAAGTAGACAGATCAGCTTATCCGCCTTGCATCGGGAACGAAAACCGGCCAGATAGAAGACAGTTACTCGTTGACCAAATAGGTGGATTTAGACCCATGTGGATTTGGAAGTTTATCAAGGGATTGGGCCGTTTCTTCGCAGACATCCTGTTTTTGATCGTTGCCGTCATTCTCGCCTCAATAGTATTTGCGAACACCGGCCTGATTTTGACCCTCGTTCTGGCAATCCCAGTTTGGCTGGGGCTGGCGTGGATTTACAAAGGTGTTTTCGGTCCAAGGCAAGTCGTAGCTTAGAGGCGACAGCCTTGCGCACCCCCCTCATTGCGGTTGTCGCGCTCTCATTGACAACAATTGGTGCAGCACCGACTGTTGGCGCGGACAATGATCCTTACACCGGCGCACCCGGACCGTACGCGGTGACCTACGCCCGCAATGTGGTCCTCGACGAACCGGAACGCCCTGAGCCCTTCGTCGTTCAAGTTACGCGCCCGGTCGAAGTTAAAAATTCACCTGTCATCGTTTTCTCTCACGGCTTCCGCTGTGAGTTGGCCGGTAATGACCCGTTGGTGGGTCACTGGGCCAGTCATGGATACACGGTTATTCAACCGCAACACTTGGACGCCGAACCCAATTCAAAAATCGATGTTTACCCGCAGCATGTGAACTGGACCGAACGGCGTCGCGACATGGAACGCAGTTTAGACCTGCTTGATCAAATCGCCGCGGCCGTTCCTGAAATTGCCGGTACGTTAGACCTCTCAAACGTGATTGCGGCCGGGCATTCCTACGGCGGCCTGACCGCGCAATCTTCAGGTGGCGCGAAGACCTTCTCGCGCGGTGAACCCAATACCCTCGTGCATGAACCAGACCCTCGCTTTAAAGCCGTGGTCGCGGTGTCACCACCAGGCCGTATGCCAGGCTTTGTCGACGAGAATTCGGCTAAAACCATTAGCCTTCCGATGATCGTAACAACCGGGACCGAAGACTTTGTCCCTCCGATGATGCCGACCTGGGAAGTTCACATCGACACATATGTCGACGCTGAGCCCGGCGACAAATACCTCGCCGTCATTGAAGGCGCAGACCATCGCTTTGGTGGATTAATTTGCGGCGACGTGGGTGCTGAGCCGATGACAGAGCAGATGGCAATATTGAACGCGACAACTCTCGCCTTTATCAACTCCGTTGTTCAGGAGTCATCCCAAGCGCAAGCATATCTAGACGAGTTAGCTAGAGCTGGAAAAACGGAAACGATGTTTGCCTTCGAGACGAAATAGCCGCCTCTAGGTATAGCGGCCCACGGCTTTGTAGAGTTCTTCAACAACGGCGAGTGCCGGAAACACTTCGGTGAGCGGAACAGGAAAAGGCTCCCCCTTATCAAGGGCGCGCGTCGCTTCCTCAATCACCGCCAGATGCCCCGGCCCAAAGAAAAAATCATCGTCGTGCGGCTCCGCTGGCGGTGGATATGGCAATCCGTTGACCGATGTAATGGAATGGCCAGACATTTCAACACGCCCGCTCTCGCCTTCAATTATGCAGCACACCGGCCCGTCTGCCCGTTCATTCACCGCCTCGATTTTTACATGCCCCATACAGCCGGACGAAAACGCCAATGCGACATCGATACCAGTTTCTTGAGGACCATCGCTGAGTGACGCTTGCACGGCTGATGGTGCGCCCAACCACCACAAAAGAAGATCGATGTAATGTAGTCCAATGGTCCGCAGCACACCGCCGCCGGATCGATTGGGATCGGCGTGCCAACCCGTTAACCCGGCCAGGTTGCCAGTAAATGTAACCGTGCGCGGAACCAAAGCTTCACTTTCAATGAGCGCCTTAATCCAGCGGCTGTGATTCTGCGCTCTTTGATTGAGGACAACACCCAACGGTACACGGAGTTCTTTCGCCTGCGCGTCGAGCGCTTCCGCTTCAGCGCGTGTTTTACCAATCGGTTTTTCGCAGAGCACGGGCACGCCGGCATCCAAGGCTATCTGGGCAAGCCCCGCCTGCGTATCGTTCGGCGTTGCGACAACGATAGCATCGGCGTCAACATCGTTCAGCGCCGCCGCCAGATCAGGAAAAAGTGGCGTCGAACCCTTGTCCTTGACGTTCGGATCAATGAGTCCGGCGAGGGTCGCGCCAGGGGTTTTCTGAATAGCCGCCACATGACAGCGACCCGCTTGTCCCACACCCGCCACCAACCATCGAATCACGACGACACGTCCATCCCACCATCGACCGTCAATATAGTGCCAGTTGCCCACGCCGAATCGTGAGACGCTAGAAAGAGTATGGCTGGTACAATGTCGTTGGGAGTACCAACACGCCCGAGCGGCATAGCTTTGTCTAACGCCTCTCGCATTCCTGGATTGGCATCCCACACGGGCGTGGTTGCTGGCGTTTCGACAGGGCCAGGAATAACAGCGTTAACACGAACTCCCTTTGCCGCAAGCTCTTGGGCAAGACAGCGCACCATCGTGACACTCGCTGACTTTGCCGCAGCGAAGTGAGAAAGTTCCGGCGCTGGCCCTTTGTGCAAACTAGACCCGACGTGAACGATAGAGAGTTTTCGTTTTTCGTTGATCGCCCGCCTAGCCGCTTCTTGGCCACATCGCCAAAAGCCACAAAAGTTTAGCGATAGGGTTGCGTCCATCATCGCGTCATCGACATCGAGCGCAGCCATACGTGACGCACCACCAGCGCACGTAATCAAAATGTCGGGTGCGCGATCCAGGCTGGAGAAAAATGCAGCGACGGACTCGCGATTTGTAACATCGAGGTACTCGGAGGAATTGGGTTTCGCCTGAATATCACCGGCAACAACAGAAGCACCCTCGTCTCGCAACTGCTGAACGCAAGCCGCGCCAATCCCTGACGCGCCGCCGGTTACAACGGCTAGTTTTCCCGTAAAGGTACCGCTCACTCCTGCTCCTTGAAATCAGGGTACTTTCCCATGCTCAGAAAAAGGAGTGCGCCAATAACAAATAGCACTGCGGTCGAGTAGAGAATGAATTCGTAACTACCCATCGTGTCGTAGGACCAACCGAACACTGCCGGCGCAGCACCCGACCCTACAGCAAAGAAAATGAACTGGCCGCCGTACAATTTCCCGTAATGCTTCATGCCGAAGTATCTGCTGGTCATGAACGCGATAATATCGAGCTCCGCCCCTGCGGCGAGACCGACTGCCATCGCTGCAATCGTAATGCTGACGGGACTCAGGACATCTTGCGCCAGAAGCAAACATGATACGGCTGGTATGATAAGAAAAATGCAGGCGATCATTGGGGCCCATACACGATCGATCAAATAGCCGACAACCAGGCGACCGACAATCACCATAGTGCCGACAAACCCAGCGTAAGATGCCGCTTCTGTTGCTTGATATCCCTTATCCATAAGCATCGGAACAAGGTTGGAAATTAAGCCGCCAACGCCATAGCAGATGAACAGCAAAGCGATTCCCATGGCCCAAAAACGGTAGCTGAAAATTGCTTCCTTCGGCTCCATACCCTCCATAGCTGGCCGGGAGTGCTCACCCTTGCCGGTAACATCTCGCTCATGAAAAAAGAAATAGGCGATTGGAAAGGCAACGATCAACAAGGTTGCCCCGATTGCTTGATAGGCTTCACGCCAACCGAAAGTTTGAATTAACCAAGCCGCATAAAGTGGTCCAGCCGCCGCGACCAACCCGGTTCCCATCATGGTCAAACCCAGAGCGAGACCACGATTGCCATCGAACCAAGTAATGACGCCGCGAGTCCAGGTTACTGGAAACGTTCCAGCGGCAATGATCGCCATAAAAATCCACAGTGCGTAGTACGTCCAAATTTGGTCTGTCGTCAGAGACAATGCTG
>WLWF01002966.1_pt1 | contig 11632 bp, 14 predicted proteins | sample 6718331 | NCBI WGS metagenome assembly WLWF01 (sample SAMN12718692, study PRJNA515312) | sponge metagenome | isolation source: marine sponge | host: Mycale hentscheli | place: New Zealand: South Island, Marlborough, Capsize Point | collected 2003-05-01
TAGCAGCACCGTATGAGTGATCCCGTCGAACAATCCATAGAAAATGTTGAAAAACAAATCGATAAAAAGAGCGAAGCTCAAATAGAGGCGGAATTAAGGGCACAAGTGGATCAAAAAATAGACATTACAGTGAAAAAGCTAGTCAATAAGTTTGGACCCATCGCGCAGCAATACGAAGATACTGCGAAAAAGGTTGCAAAGAGATTTATCTTAAATTTGCCTATAATCGGCGAAGGATACGCCGCAATTTTAGATTTTTTGGATACATTTGATGCCTTTGTGGATAATTTAGAGCCTACTTTGGAATCAGCGTTACTAGCTCTTCAATTACTTAATCTCAAGTTGCACGTTGATAAGGACAGCGGAAAGCAAAATGTTAGTATCCCTGAGGGATCTCTCGAGGCAGTTGAAAAACTGTTGGCAGGCACATTGTCGGACACCAAAAAGAAAAACTTGCAGATGGTGCTTAATAAAATGAAGAAATTACGAGATCTGGAGAAATCGGTTCAGACGAAAGTTGAAAATAGGGTTAATCAGGGACTCACTAGTGTGCAAGAGAACAATCAAAGGGCTGCTGATAGTATAAACACGGGAATAGAGCGAGCAGCTAAAACGACAAGTGCAAAAGTTGAAGCACTTGCGTCGTCGGCTACACCCGCTGCGGGTGGTGGACGCAAGAAACGCACCACCACGCGGACTCGCAGGATCAAACACACGAGTCGTCGTTCACCTCTTGCAAAAAGCAAAGTTGTTAAGCGTTCAACACGCCGCAGAGCACGTAGGTCTATGCGCGCTTAGATAGCCATTTTTGAAATCCTTGTGATCTTACTATTGAATAACTGTGTCCTAGAGTTTTGAAAGCGATTTTGTAAGCCATTGCCTGCTCTACGCTCATTTGCTCCAAGTACTCAGCCAGCGCAGCTGCGTGTTTTTCGGCTTCCGGATCTTGAACCCCCTCGGGAGCAAGAGGTGGTGGTGAGTGGCAGCGTGGTTGTGGATCTGCTTGCGGCATTGCGGTTGTCTACATTATTAGAATGGAGACAACTTGTATCAATTTGACTAGTTATTGCGTGATTGAGTTAGAAATTGATTTGGAAATAAGTCATTGATTTAAGGCAGAACCCAGTGTACACCGAAAAATGGCGACCACGATTCCAACTCACCGATTCACTCTTTCGACGAACGTAGTCAACAAGCTAAATGAGTTCGCACGAGGCGAACTCTCAGGAAGCAAGAGGCGTTCTGAAATGGACGCGCTATGGCAGCGTTTTGTGCAGGCAAATGCCAATATGTTTGATGAAGAAACGCGACGACTGCGCAACATAGGGTACACCGGCGATTTGAATACAAAAATGTACCGCAGTGTGCTCTACTACAGAAAACCCAATGAGGACGGGGGCGACCGACGAGGGAACACGGAGCCACAGGAGCGACGCGAGTACATAGCGACACCGAGTGATCTGCTGCCGATTATGGACGAGCATATCGAGACCCACTGTTTTGGAGAAAGTCCATTCAGTCCCGCAGCTGGGTGGGCACACTTTCAGACGCAGAAAGCCGCTGACTTGGAGATAGCGCAGCAGGCAATCACGGGTAGCGACTTACTTTCAGCCAATAATGCGTTAACAAAGTTGAAGAAAACATACAAAAACAGGCACTTCTTACAGCGGAGACGGCGACAGCAAGAAGCAACCATCGCAGCGCGGCTCAGTAATGAGTCATAATGAATGAGTCATTGGTCGTTGACATGGTGAGAAATGAATGACTGAGTCATTATTTGATGATTGTATAACCCCCTCAAATTGAGTACGAATTCAGCTTTTTTTCCATTACTAACTTCAACTACTGACCGGATTTGGTCCTTGCAATATGAATCCTCAAAACGAAAAACGAAGAAAGCGTCTTAGCAAGAGGGTTAAGGAGTGGCACAGTGAGTGGTGTCAACAAACGAAACTGGACCAGTTGCCACACCAGGTGTCAGCGTTGGAGTGGGCAGCGGCGATTGAAGCAGGAATAGGCGACTCAGCCAAGCTAACAACACGTGGTGGAGTACTCGCGGACGAAATGGGTCTCGGCAAAACAATGGTCGCGCTGGCGCTGATGCTCTTTCATCCAAAGCCACACCAGTTGATCGTGGTGCCCCGCGTGCTGTTGATGCAATGGCGTGACGTCATTCGGGAGAGACTCGGGCACAATCCCCTGGTCTTCCACGGACAAGCGGCGAAGAAAATAACCGAAGAGATGCTAACTGCGGCACCTATAGTGATCACAACTTACGGAATGATTGCCGAGCGCAAACAACCAACGCCAGTTACCCTCTTGCTAGCCAAGCAGTCGTGGGGGCGTGTGGTATTCGATGAAGCCCATCATGTGCGTAACCGCAAGAATAATTTTACAGGAGCTGCCGAGATTAAAACCGAAAAGTTGTGGTTGCTTACTGGAACTCCAATTCAAAATTCACGAAGAGACCTTCAGGCATTATGGAGGCTTTTAGGATTCTCGGCTCACCAATTCGGGCAACACGGATTTGAACTAAAGCTTATCCAACATCTGGTGCTACACCGCACAAAACAATCCGTTGGCATTTCGAATGTTCAACCAGTGGTCGAGAATGTCAAATGTGAATGGACAGATCGAGGAGAGCAAGACTTGTCGGATCAGTTTCACTCGACACTACAATGTTTGCTGACAAAGCGCGAGGCTACGATCAGGAGTTCAGTGAGCGCTTTCAGCCGCAGCACTCTGTGTGCGCTGGTGCGATGCCGTCAAATGTGTGTCACGGCTCAACTACTTATAAACGATTTGCAAGGACTAGAAAACAAATGGAAGGAAAAACAGCCAGAAAAGATTGAAATGGAACCTGCACTTCCAAAACTCCAGCGTGGTAGCAAGATTTTAGAAGTGTGCGAGCATTTACTCGCTGGACTTAGGGCTCAGCAAGAAGAAAAGCGGCGAAAACTGGTGTTCTGCCATTATCTGGGATCAATGGATCTTATTGAGCAGCGAGTACTCGACGCTGGCTACAAGGTGGGACGAATTAGCGGCAAAACATCGCAGCGAACAAGACGAGCGATTCTGACCGAACTCCCACAAGTCCTCTTACTGCAAATTAGAACAGGATGCGAAGGATTGAATCTTCAGGAGTACTCAGATGTGTACTTTGTGACACCACACTGGAATCCAGCAGTAGAAGACCAAGCGATTGGACGCTGTGACAGAATCGGACAAACAAAGCGAGTGCGAGTGTTTCGCTTTGTTATGAACAACACAGGAAGCGAAGGAATTTCGCTTGACGAACACTGCGTGCGGACACAATTTAAGAAGCAAGAGATAGCAAAGATAGTGCCGATTCAAAGTTAAGGAACTCAACCCTTTTTTCTTAATGTGACAATTACTAATTTTAGTGATCAAGCAAGAACATTAGCAATAAATCGCACAAGTCCAACACCTGTGCCCCAAATTACGACCATTGGCTGCACATATCCCGCGACAATGTTAAAAGGCAATCCCCGCCACCAATGCGGACAATCCAATAGCTCTCTTTCTAGGTAGATCAGTGGACAACGTCCCGAGTACACAGTCTGAACAGCCCCTGTCATTGCGCACGCGAGTATTCCCAATCCAATAATTAGTGTATTTTCCGTCACTAAACAGCTATAGATTAGCAAGAGGGGGAGTATAAGCCAGTGAGTGAGCGCAAGCACCACACCAGGTGTGTACTCAGGCAGCTTTTCATGCTTTGCTATGGCTTTCAACTGGCGTGATAACAACGTGAGTTCTGGAAAACGGGTCATACGCGTATTTTCCTACTCAAACAAGAGATCTGGCTGAGGGGCTTCCTCCCGCAGAGTGTGCTAACGCGTCTTCATTCACAAAGAACACATCCTCGGTAGTATCAGTGCTTAACGGTGGCTCCACCGGGCTTGGTGTGCTACCCGGCTGCTCTTCTTCTTGTTCCTTTCCCTTCTCACCCTCCTCTTTCTTATCACACACACCAAACCAGCGGAAACAACACTTACGTGTGCGCGCTTTCACCTTATTTACATCTAATTTACCCTTTGTAGCATCCACCACCAATGAGAAAACATCCTTCAAAATTCCAGTATTTGCGATAGCACGACAGAGTTCCTTTTCTTCTTCCGTCATGTCCGACTCTGCTACCTCTCGCATAAGCACTTGCTCCGCAAACTCGGCTTTGTCTCCAGTTTGAATGTATTGCTCCGCCATCTGCATCGCCGAGAGAACGTGTGCTGTAAAGGTGCTGGGTTGAATCGGTTCAGTCCCTTCGTTTTGTGTTGTAGCTACCTGCTGATCCATCTTGTCTGTACTATGTATTAACTTTTTAGACCTATTACAACAATCCAGCATCAAAAGCCTGGCAGACAGTCAGACGGTTATGCACGTCCGATTCAAGTACTCGTGGGAGTAAAGTCTGTATTTTGCGACTGTACCCGCCCCTTTCCCACCTCATGCAAGAGGTAGTAGACCGGTAATGATAATTATGAAATACGTAGTTTATAAGTCGTCCAAAACAGAAGGCGTCTATTGAGTAGACAAACTTAGGATTGGTATGCATCGGCAAGCGTCCGTTGACAAACTCCATATCATTTGCGTAAATCAATGGAAGCCCTTGGTCAGTTACTTTACCAAATTGTCTCGGGAAATAGCCGGGAGTTCCGCAGGGATCATTAATGAAATCAGCGAAAGGCTCTTTTGAGCAAAAGCCAAAATCAATAAGCCTAAACTGTTTGCAGTTGTTGCTGACCATAACATTCTCGGCTTTTACGTCCAGGTGACAGAGTTGGCGTTCGTGGAGGAATCGTAGCGCACGCGCTATTTGCTGCGCCATTCGCCACACACTTGCGTAAGAATTCCACACACTGCGATCCCCTCTTTCCGTAAACGTGTTTAGAGCGTCAAGCACATCCAGTCGTCCCGCATCGGGAATGTACTGGCATACAATGATTGATTCAGGTGTAAATAGAGTTTTGATTACGTCCATCTTCCCCCAAGTTTCTTTGAAGTCCTGCCACCATGAATCTTTATCGGTCATGGTGAATGTCTCCTCATCTGGAATCGCGTAATACTTTGAGTACTCGGGAATGGTTCGAATTGTAGCGAGAAAGTGCTCATCGTTGTGTCGTTTGATTGGCTTGCTTATCCGGAGCAACTTACCGGGTTTGGCAGTAAAGGGCGCTGTGAGCCAACGGTCTCCAATCAGAATTGAGCATGAGCCTATTTTGAATCTACGGTCGTTGCGCATTGCGGTTGCGTCTCTTATGAAAGATAAATCAAACCTAAGTTCTTTGAAGGCGTCAATTTGTGTACTCAGCTACTCACGCATACATTAATTGATCATCGCTGTGATTCAAAATTCCATCTTCATTAATGGATGAAGCTGAAAGAGGCACGCTGTGAGGCGCAGGCGCAGCGGCAGTTACCTCTTTGCTAAAAATCACATCATCGCTCATAAAATAGCCAATGGCTACCATTCCCAAGACAATGAGGATTCCAGAGATAGCGAGTGAACGGGTTGTGCACTTCATGGATTGATTGTCTGAGTACTCGTGAGGTATTTTTAATTTTAAAAACGCGAACCGGGATCCGCGCATCCATTGCGCCTCGCCATCACGCGCTGGTGATTAGCGTAGGTGGTGTTCGGCATTGCTCCCAGTCGGAAGGCAGGCGGTTTTACCTTTGTGTCCAGCGCTAGTTCTTGTTCTTCTGTAGTCATTTCACTCAGCGTTTTTGGTGCTGCACCAATAATTGGAACAAATCGCCCAGGCACATTACATCTTCCACCTCTCGCATAGTCGATTCCTTGTTGTTGCAAGAGTTGCTGGGTGGTTTGGACGCTATTAGGTCCAAGTAGGGTCAGCCCGCTTTTTAAAGGGGACTTTGGCTGTAGTATAAATGTCCTGGCTGTTCGCGGTAGCACTAAGCCAGAGTTGCGCGCTGTGCCGATGTTGAGCAACTTGCCAGCGGTGCCCGTTGTTCCCACTGGGAGACCACACTTTTGTAGTGTTTTAGAGTTCGGACATGTGTCCTTTATATACTCCTGAGTACTCCCGTTAAGATAACAGTTTTTGGAATTGTCCGATCGGTTCCAGCAATCTGCGTCGCAAGCTAGCGAGTCACGGGCGACTACCTTATGGTACTCACTCGTTAAAACTTGTTGATCACTCAAATGTGTGTGAATGACGGGCTTAGTAAGATGAGTATGAATGGGGTGGGGATTTCGCCGCCACATTTTGAATGCGCTTTTTTGCCCTATTGGCTGTCCTTCAGAATTATAAATAGTGGCACTCGTGGCGCATCGTCGTTCCGCAGGCGTACGTCGCCTGTTTTGGCTGAGGGCTTTTACACTCAGGGTCATTGCCTAGTAGCAACACCGAAATTGATTGGGAGAAAACTTACAACGTAAGAGCATATTCACCATGGCTTCCGCAACCGCTCCATCCCGCTCTCTTTCAGCAACTGCGCAGCGTGCGCCGCGTGGACAGCGTCAACCCCGAGCTCCACGCGGGACAGGATTTGATCTTTCTGGACGACAATCACGCATTCGACGAGAAGAAGGCAGCGCACGCAATGCGGCGCAAGCAGAGGCATATCACGGAGCGTCAATCGGCGACCTGATTAATTCCGCAATTGCAAATTCGCACAAGACAAAGAAAGGAAAAACAAAACCAGCGTCATTTAACGGAACCAGTCACACTCACGGTCGCTCCAATGAGACCCCAATTGATTCGCGCCACAACCAACGCCCACCGCGAAAGTCGCACAAGACGTCCAACCCAAAACCACCACAGGAATACAATGCGCTTAGTGATGACTTTGGTCCCGCACTTACCTCCTCAACCCCTCTTGTCACTCCATCTGTTTCCTGGGGTGCGCATCTCAACCGGCGTCCAAAACCCGCTCCTAAACAACCAACACCCGAACCTGTCCCAGAACCACCCACGGACGCGTCTGTAGTTCCTGAACCGAGCGACTCGAAAGAGGAAACCGTAAGCCAGATTGCAGAGCAGGAAAACACGCAGGATATTGAAGCGTCTGATTCGGGATTCACTGGTTTCAACGATGGACCGATTGCTCGTGCGACCACAACGGTTGCATGGGGCGACATGCTGGACAGCGATGACGATGAAGACAACGACGATGGCAAGCCATTGACAGATGGAGATTCTTGGGCAGCTAGTATTTAAGACGCGATGAAGAAACGACTTGGACTCACTTTTTCTTATTCAAAAAGATGTCAAGGTTTGGAGGGATGTTGGCTACTCTCGCTGCGGCAGGTATTTGTGGAACGTTTGCTTTTATTTATCATTGGCGACAGAAGCGGTTCGTTGAAAAGCAAAAGGAGGGGGTTGAGGAAACAAAAGCCGAGAGCGAAGTCGACGAGCTCGATTAAATAGATTGAGTACTGAGTACTCAAATTGAATTATTTCTGGCGTCTTGCAGAGAAACAATAGTCATTGACACGAAATATGGCGCAGTGCGGCATCTGCTTAGAAGATCTATGCGAGGACGGAGCTTCACACACAACTGTTTGTGAACATACTTTTCACAATCAGTGTATTACGCGGTGGCTGCTTACAAAATCTACATGTCCTTGTTGTAGGCACGATTTGGGCGGCAATGGTGGTCAAGGTGATCAGACCTTTGACACCGGTGAGGACGATAACGAAAGAGGAACGACAACAATATTCCAGATTTACAATGGGCAGTACATCACAGAAAGCGACGAAGATTACGTAATGTACCTTGGGGATATCCTGGCGGTCGGAGTAATGGATAACATGTATCCTAAACGATGGAAACAGCGAAAAGAGGGGTGGACAACAACATTTACGGGAAGCGGTAAAAAGCGCTTTCTTGTAAGAGCAGATGTGTTGGCGCGCTATACTGAGGGCGCCCCGCCACATCTAGTGGCTTTGGATATAACACCACTAGCATCCACCGCCGAAATTGAAGACAAAATCCGCATAAAACATAAGTTATCTACAAAAGGAGGTGGCAAACAATGGCGCAATGCGAAGCAATTACAGCGACGGACATCACAATTCAAGACTACGATGAGGCGTTGCTAAATGTCAAAGAACTGCAACAATCCCTAACCAAGCTTCTCTTGCTAACACAGGATGCGCACGGGCGAACGCTTAGCGAGCGCTTTGTGCGTACTGACGCCTCTCGCTTTAAGGAGATTATCAGCTCGCACGAGGGACCGCAGTTGTGGTACAACGATCAACAAGGTGGATTATACCTGGTAGACGCAACGGACGACACGCTCATGGTGAAGCGAACAGGTCACGGATTGGCAATTCGGCTTCAGGAATAAACATCAACACAACAAAAAAACATTTTCTTTTTTTTACGCGATGGCTAATGCTGGCACGCCACCGGGAGCACAGCCAGAACAGTCAGAAGCGAATCGGCACTGTCCGGGATAATAGCCTGGATTGGGGCAACCATATGATCCAGTGCTGTCTGCCATGCAGCCTTGAGCGCAGGGACCAATGGGATAGATGTTGGGCAAATACGATGTGGGTCCATAGCCGGGAGGGTATGGATCGGGATAAGGACTCCAGCCACTCATCCACGGAAAGTAGGTGGAGGGATAGAGCCACCACGGGACGTAACCGGTCCATCCGCCATAGCCCCTGTGGAGTACTCGATTAATCGCTCGGCGACCAGCACGCCCCCGGTGGCGCCAGCCACGACCACCGCGTCGTCCGCCACGTCCACCGCCACGTCGTCCCCCACGAATGCCTTCAGAATCGCTTGTCATGCACTGAATTACCAAAAGTAATAACACAACTGCGCCACCTGCCACACTGATGCTCCGTAAATACGGCTCGTACGCCTTGAACATTGCAAACTGTGGCGCAACTCGCGCAGCCAAGATGACCAAGATAACAATGATGATCAGCATTGTTGCCATGATAGTCCTGAGTACTACGCAGAATTAATTAAATAACCTAATGATCCAATAATTTGTGATTTAATCCGATTAAATATAATTGAAAACACCTTAGTGTTGTTAATGAACATATGATAGTTTGGCTCAAGTGTCGTGATGTTGGCGACTTGTTGCCAATTGATGCCAATAATTAAAGTGGTCTTCATGATAATTCCGATCTTAAATTGCGAAGCCGATTCTTCAGTGGTAAAATAACTTCATAGTCTAAGAACTTTATAGACTTTAATCTGGCGTATACAGCTTTAATTGCGTCCCGAACAGACTCCGCCTCAATAGCGGCAGTCACTAATGATATTCCCCCGAGCAGGAAGAGGAGGAATAGGACAACAAAGACGATGCGTGCCTGCAACCACAAATCTTTCCACCATTCCTCCACGACAACTTCGTGCGCGGATTCCTCGAGCAACGGCGCTATAGCAACCAAACACTCAACTACCTTCTTGCATTGCTGTTTGTCCTGCTTTGTCAAATACTTATTCAAATCTGCCTTTGATATCTTTGCCCATGGGTTGTGGGCTGCCTTGGCTGTCGCGCGAGAAGGTCCAAATAAGTAATCCATACCTAATTGAGCCTCCTACAATGCTCTCCTAGAGCCTTTTCGCTCCCTTTCCAAAAATTTTGGGATGGGCTTTTGGGTTCTCCACCCTTTGCCTTGCTCTCTCTAGTTGTCAGGATGATTTGTGCTCTATGCGGGGGGTTTCCGCCAGCTCCTTCTCTGCTCTCTTTCTGTCCCTCTACGTTGACCCCATTGGGATTTTGTATGCCTTATTGTTGTTGTTGAGCCGGCGCATCTCGCGGATGTCTTGACTTGACCGCCTCTTGTGTTACTCCCAGAGCTATGATATCTGTTGTGCTGTTCTCGGTCGTGGCTTTTTATTTACTTCCGCTTCCCATCTAATTCAAAAGCCACAGCACACTTTCTCAATATCACGCTTGGACCCGTGCTCTTCACACTGTTAACCGAGTGAGGACTCTTGTTTCTTGTTTCCTTCGGGGGCTACCTAGATGGATTCTTGACTTAACCTGAACAACCACTCCTGTGTCAAATACGCGATTTGGCTCCATCCATGGTCTCACGCTACGCCATCTTATGGTGCGTTTGCGCGGGTGGTTCTGGCAATCCTATCCAGATCTTGCGTCCAAACGGGCCCCTTGCCCTCTTTATTGGCATTCCCAATACTCCTCTTTCATCCTGCTAACCCATCCCATGGCGATGCTTGTCCTTTGACAATCCCATCCACATCGCCTCTTTTCCTGTCGTCCGCGCCGTCGTCCTCCTGCTTGCTCTCCTCCGCTGCTTACCTGCAAATTGCGTGAGCCTCCACCCAATTAAGGACAGATTTTGAGGTAACTTAAAATACAAAATAACTTTGCTGCTTGGCTCACTTGTTAACATAAGGGGGGGTGTGTTGCGAGGGACCATTGTTTTGAGGTGAATCTAAAAAGGATTGGTCAATAATGGTTTGCTGTTGGTCCCTCAAATAGGATACACAAAATCTCTCTAAGCCTCTTTGAGGCAAGGTAAGACTCTGCGTCCTGATGCTGTGAAGTCACACTCCTCACACTCTATACACCTGAAATGTCTCTAAGCCCCTTTCCGGGAGAATCGGTTCAGCACCTTGCCGTTGGGATCGCTGAATATGAATTCTACGTTATTCCCATCCGCTTCCACTGCTAAGTTGCCCAGCCCTGCGTGCACCCATCCCGGAAATCGCCTAATACTCATTGGTCGTGCTTCGCTGCTCGCACCTGTAATCATGTGGTCTAACAAGTGTCCACTCTGCAATCGCAACTGCGTGTGCTCTAGCGAATGCTCGTGTCCAGCAATATACGCGTTTGCCGAGTGCTTATCCAAGATTGGCACAATAGCATTACGAATATCCTCATTCATATCGTACAACCCGTTGGATACCAGCGGATAGTGCCCACACACAATTGTGAACTTGTTCTTGCGCGTAGCTAGAAACGCCTCCAAACGCTCAAGTTCACGCCTACGCAGCTTATCTTGCGGTATTCCAGTTGCCGCCGTGACCCTCTCTTTCGTCGTCCATGAGTCACCCGGCTGTCCGGTGCCACCACGTCCCTTAATCCAACTTGGCTCAATCTGACAAGTATCAATCATTATTAACGATACAGGTCCAATATCCAGCGCATAGCTGTAGTCCGGCATAGTCCAGTGCGGAGAGTTCAAAAATATCCTAGCATCATAGCTATAATCGTGATTGCCAAGGAGCATTAAGCGGGGGACATTAGCAAGAGGTTGAAAGGTCTCAAGGAAGTGCTTGAGTCCTCCCTTAGTTATTCCGCCTGGATAGAAGTTATCTCCAAGGAGACAAATAGCGTCTGCCTTGGTTGCGGCGGGACGCTGTGCCTCACGACGAATTGTTCGGCGTAGCGGTTCAAAGAAGTTCCCTGTATCGCCCAGCATAAGTAGGCGGATTGGCTTGTGTGAGTATGGCATTTCTAAGACGCCTGCTATCTCATCCTATTTTGTATTTATGTTTTTGGACTGACGCCAGCGTGCCTCGGCACTCTCTTGCTGTTTTTGCTTTTCGGTCTCTTCGTCATACACTGCCTTAGGATCAGGTTCTGTCAACGCAAAGACTACCCACGGCAATGGCATCGCCCATCTTCGCCAGCCATAATCATACC
>WLWF01002968.1_pt1 | contig 11628 bp, 2 predicted proteins | sample 6718331 | NCBI WGS metagenome assembly WLWF01 (sample SAMN12718692, study PRJNA515312) | sponge metagenome | isolation source: marine sponge | host: Mycale hentscheli | place: New Zealand: South Island, Marlborough, Capsize Point | collected 2003-05-01
GAACAAAAGGTCGTATTCCCGCACGGCATTGGTCCCGATGAAATGAGTCGGCGTAACACTTCCTAATGGAATGACATTATTTCGCCAACCAATTGAATCGGGGAATCCAAGGCAATGACCAATCTCATGAGCCATGATCGTCGACAACTCTGGGTTTGTAATATCCGCTTCGTCTATCCCGATTTGCGCGAGGTAGGGTAGGCCAGTAGCATCGGTTCGAAAAAGAAGGGGTTGGCCCTGTGCAAGGGTGTTTCCATCTCCATCGGAGTCACCGGATAGAAGACCGAGTTGAACATTGATTTGAATATCATCAATCAGCCCAAATGTTGGGTCGAAGACCGAAGGAAGATTCTCGGTAATCACGGATTGCCACAGGTTTGCGGCTAGTCCTGCGGCAGTGACTAGGCTTTGCGGTGAATCATTGCTAAACGTAAAGTCGATCTGAAAATCAAGAGGTGGAACATAGTCATTAATAACGACAAATGACGTTATCTCAGACGGTAATCCGCCGATCGGCTTTACGATGACCGTAAAATTTTCAGCTCCTTCAATTGATTCCACAGGGTCTCGAAGAGTTTGGACTGAAAAAGTTTTGGTTGTCTCACCAGGGAAAAATGTGATCCGCTCAGTCCGCTGCATGAAGTCACTACCGATAATCGCGGTGCCTGATTCGCTTGTAACAATGACGGACTCAGGAACCTGAGAAACGGCGTCGAGTGTCAGTTCGAAGTCTGCGGAATTACCTTCAGAAACAACCTGGTTAAGCGGCGTGAGCGTAAAGCCCGCAGGGCAATCACGGCGTTCAAGTGTTTCAAGGGAGTACACACGGTTTCGACGACGTGGCATGTAAACATTTCCCTGATATTTATGAGGACTCAGTTATAAGAAAGGTATGGGCCCTCTCGGACACCACTTCCTTGGTAGAGATCGGTTCTTTGAAGTGTGCTGTTCCGCATCAATTCATTTGTCTGAGAACAGACATGCCAAACTTCCTATTTCAACTGATCCCGTACTCCTCTGAATATGAAAAAAGGTTTGTGGGCCAGCGTTTAGGGGAATACGGCGGCCCTCGATCGTGTACTGCATTGTCTGGCAAGGTGTTCCGGTTAGAGAAACAAAACGGCATACACCTGTGTGTGGTGTTATGGCGAAAACACCGTGAGATTGGGTTGCGATACCATGTCGATCAAGTGTCTTTTGCTCATACTCTGAACGCCGATTTCTTTAAAGTGTGGAGACGGTGCGCTTGAAAACAACTTTTTTGATGGGGAAATATGCGGGTTTTTACGAAGTTGCGTTTTTCAGTGAACCAATTCCTTGCACGTCCGTACTATTCGGAGGAGTCTATATATACACCGCTTTTGCTCTCTAAATCAGCATTTACCCGGCGAGAAACGAGTGGCACGTTTATGTGTAACGCCAAGCCAACCTCGTCGTCATCGGGTAGTCATGCTACAGGGGCCTGTTTGAGCAGAGCGTTTACAAGGACATTGCTATGGGATTGATGCACAATTTGTTTCGAAAGATCGATGAAAACGTTGGTAGAAGACGAATTTCAAGAAAACGTTCTCATTCAGAGTCCCTCACCAACGCTGAAACACTTGAGCGAAGAATCGCATTAACAGCAAATGTATATGGCCTGACCAATTCAGGTGACAGTCCAGGTTTTTTAAGTTTCATGCTTAATGAGTCTGGTGATGATCTTTACATCAGGCAAGCAGTAGAAGAAGTCGGTCTGGGTTCATCTACAATTCCGTCACTTCAGTATTCAGACAATCCAGATTTTTCATCATATCAGCAGCAGCCTTTTTCGACGAACAACATTTCAGCAGGTAACAGTACATATCAAGATGTATTTGTTGGCCAGGGAGTAGCAAATCAGCAGAGCTCAGTTGGTGTCGTCGGCCGTGGTCCCGTTATTGTGTTACAAGATGCGGACCACTTTCTGGGTAATCTTAGAGATGGTGTTGCCGCACCATTGCTGCCCTCAGGTTTGTCAGCAGATGAAACATTTCATGTTTTTCCAGGAACGCTTGGAGGGAATGCAGATTTTGGTCTAAGTTTCATTCGCATTACGAATGGGAATGGGGTCGTGGAAGCGTTTTCAGTCGACACCCTTAATCTGCTTGATGAGCAAGACGGGAATATTGATGGTTCAATACCACTAGTATTTGGCACTGGTGAAACTCAAACAATTGACCTCAACTTTGGATCTGACGTGAATGTCGAGGTTACTGGCAGGCTCAATCCCTATACTGGTGCTCTAAGTTTGACTTTAGTGCCGCAAACAACACCAGCAAATGATCCATACACGACAGACTTTTTTATAAGCTACGGTTCACCAGTCGTAGCTGATCAGCCAAGTACCTTTTCACTTGCTTCTGGGTTTACGCTAGATGCTGGCCTTATTGTTGACTTGCCATCAGTCGATTCGACTATTTTGATTAGGAATGAAATAGCATCCCCAGATCGGGGTGCCACTGATGTTGGCCTAGTTGACCTGCGGGCAACGAACGTATTAGTCGAAAATCCGGTTGAAGCAGATGAAGGGTTTCGCGTTCTTGAATCTCGATTTCATAATTCAGCGAATGCAATAGTCAATATCGAGGCTGATGTTGTTGCCTCAAACCAAGTTAATATTACGCAGCTGGCCCCGGTCACCCCAGACAATCAGGTTGTATTGGGTTCTCAGGTCTTCGCTGGACAAATATTTGGGGCACGAGTTGATGAAGTTATTCCACCAGATACACATGTTATCGGTCTCGAGCCTGATCTGGCTAACCCAGGTCAGACAATACTGACGCTATCGAATGTAGTTTCAAGTGTACAAGGTCGCGCCCTCAGGTTTTATAACCCAACAACCAGTCCGCAATACCAAGTAGACACAAGCAACCCAGACAACGAACCGTTGCTAACAGGAAGTTCGACCATTTTCTTGGAATTGCAGGCGCCTGACTCAAATTATGACATTCAGCCTGGTGCCGTCGTGCTCGACATGGCAGATCCGGCAACTGGCCTGGTGCCCCCAAATACATTTGTTGCAGCAGTTGATACGGTGACTGGACGAGTTGACCTGACGCGAGCGATCGTTCTTCCAAATGGTGTAACCGACCTTGGTTTCTTCAACCCAGGGTACGATAGCACAACTGTTGAGAATTTTTCCGCAACGGCTGGGATACAATCCAACGACTTTAGTTTTGCTATTGCGAATGATATTACTTCTGACGTTCGTGACCGTGGTCGGCTTTACGTTGCCGGTAGCAGTAGTCTTACGGATGTTGGTGGTGGAAATGCAGCTCGCCTTTCTGTTAATACGTCGGTATCAGACATTATTTTTGAGGGACAGGTCGCCGCAGCAAACCAGTCGTATTTCTTTGAAACGAGCATCGCTGAGGCACCTTACACATTCACAACAAAAAATAGTTCTGGGGTATCTACAGGTTCCATTAACGGCGGAACGGTAGCAGTGATGCTTTCTAATTTGACTGAAGCAGATCCAGCTAATTCTGTAATTCAGGACGTTGATATCGATACAGCAATCACAAGTCTCCGGATCTCAGCAGGCTTTGATGAGCAACTCAATCCTCCATATGTTGACGATGATCCGATTGGCTCGTTCCCGTTCGCTATCACCGTTCGTGAAGCCGATGATCTTTCACTCGATGCAGCATTGAGTTCTGGCGGGCCTGTCGACTTTACGGTAGGGGGCAATCTAGCACTCACTGCGTCTATACAGTCTCAAAACGACCTGTCGTTTACGTCTTCCGGCACGATGACTGGAACAGCGTGGTTGACTACAGCAAACGGGTCGATTGATGTGGAAGCAACAGATGTCAATATCAGTGGCCTGACACAGGTTCTCACCGCGCCGTTCGATCCAACCACGACTGACGTAACTGTTACGGCAACGAATGGAAGTGTGCAGCTTGGCCAAGGTATACGGGCTGTGAACAAGGTGGTGATTGATCAGCGAACAGTAGCAGCACCTGCTGGTGTGGGGAGCGTTTCGAGTAACGGCTTGCTTGCAGCAAGTGATGTGCGCATCTTTGCGCAGGGCGATGTGAATGTCGACACTGCCTCACCAAACGTGAATGTGTCGGTGGCAGGACGAATTACAAATGGACAGGGTCAATCGGTATCGAATACCCCCAGAGTTGTTACTGTCGACTCAGCAGTACCTGCCAGCTTTGAATTAAGTTCGGCCGGTGGTACTGTGAATGTGTCTGCTTTGGGAGAAGACCCCGTTTTGCCTGTGCCTGATCCACTCAATCCGGGATCGTTTATAGGAGGGGTCGGCGCTCTCACACTTTCTCTCCGAGACACCGAAGTACTTTTTGCGACTGCACCCCAGGGAAGTATCGACGTGACTGCAGTCACTAGTCAGGAGCTAGTGATGGGTGTGGCTGCAGACTTGCTGACAGGTCAAGCTGCCAATATGCAAGCAGCTGGAAGCGTGTCCATTCGTACCACTCAGGCACCCGTCACGGTTTTAGATGCTGCTATTGCGGGTCAGGGGGCTCTTCAAGTGAGGGCGGCAGCTGTTGTCGGCACGACTGCGACTAATTTGCCCGGAACGTATGCTCAAAACACTCCGGGTATCACACCGGCAACCATCACTGGCGATCCCGCCAACCCTCAAAATATTAATGTATTCAACACGGATACGAGCAATCCTGGCACACCCGTATTCGGTGGAATTACACTGACGAATCCGTTGCGGTTCCGTGATCTTGTCTTACTGACAGGCCAAACCAATGCTGAAGAAAATGGTGTTTATCAGGTTATCAATCTCGGCAACCAGTCAGAGCCATGGCAACTCCGACGCTACGGGTTGGCGGATACCACAGCTGAACTTCCAGCCCGTTCACGAATCTATGTGCGAGATGGTGACGCTGTAGGTCAAACCTTTAAAGTGGATTCTTATGCGAATAACTCTGCTGCAGGCACGACTCCTTTGCTGGTGACACAAGGCTACGAGCGAGCCGCAGATGAAATTGCAGTACGGTTTGCGACCGAAACGATATTAGATGGTACGTATAATCCTGGAGCAGGAACAATTACTGCAAATCCAGCGAACCTATCTGGCTTTAACGTAAATGAAACACTTGTGAACGTTGGTGAACTTATTCTGGTCCAATTTGGAGCAGAGTTGGATGGTGCAGGGAATAACACGCCATCGAGTGCTGCAGCCAATGGTGTGTATGAGGTGACAGCGGCGGGTAACGCCTGGCAGCTGACTCGTTATGAAAACCCTGAGCCGCCAGCTGTTCCTCCGGCCACAATAACAACGTTTGAAGCAACGGTTGTTGTGCTGGAAGGGTTCTATCGAACGTCGCGTTCGGGAGAAACATTTACCGTGGCGTTTGATGGTATGGGACTCGTGCCGCTTGTTATATCTCAGGATGATAGTGTTTCTAGTGAAATCGGCTCGTATGATACACGCGATGCGACAACCCTTGTTGTGAGTACGGCTGCGGGTACAAATGATGCTGCCGGCTCATTCGGGAAGATGTTGACTTTGGCACAGGAAAATGCGGCAGAGGACCTCGTTGGTCAAGCTCTCGTACAGGAACTCGAGTTTGGCAATGAACTCGGGAGTGTGACAGGTGCAACGGGTACAATTGTGCTGCAACAAGAGCTTCCGAAAATTCAAAAACCAATCATTGTCGATGCGTCGAGTAGATTCTCGCTGTCGGACAATACTGCACAAACAGTTGTTATTGACGGCTCGCGAATAACATCAAGTTCCGAGGGTACTTTTATAACACGAGCTGACGAAGTGAACGGGCTGGAGTTAACGTTAGATGCCTCTGCGGATTTGAGTAATCCATTCAGGCCTTTAGAAAGTACCGTATCCTCCTTGCGTTTCGGTGGCTTCACGCAAGGTGCGGCAATCTATGTCAATGGTGCGAGTAACGTGCTGCTGGATAATCTCACGATTGGTCAGAATGAAAATGGCGACACACAAGCAGTTCGGTATGGTGTGCGAGTCAGTGATACGGATGGTCGCCCTACGGATTCTCCCGGGGCTGTCTCAATCGTCGGTGTTCAGATAACGTCAGCGATGACAACAAGAAATAATTTATTAGCGCCCAACAATGGCGACGTTACAGTTCCTGATGGTGTTGCAGAAGTGCTTGATGGTGCTGGTGTGCTCTTGGAAGGTACTGCTTCGAACGTACAGATTGTCGGCACGCAGATTGGAAGCCAGACTGCAGGAAATCTAGTGGGTGTTGTGTCGCGAAGTTCCAATACTTCAGCAGATCTGAATACCATCGGTGTAAGCCCAATAGGTGAATTTGTAGCACCAACCCGACTGAATAGTCGTGAGCTGACAGTTCCAGCTACGGATTCATCAGGGGACGCCATAGACATCCGTGACATTTATGTTGGTCAGTCTGTAACTGCTTCCTCAGAGGTTGACGGTGGGACGGTTGTCGTGGCAATTGACCTGTCAGCCAGAAAGATCACTCTTAGCGAAGCGTTGATCGCTTCGAATACGGAAGCCAAGATCACACTCGGGACTCCCGGCCGAACAACCGTTGGACAAAATTTCTGGGGCGTCCTGCTTGAGTCTGGTGCCACGCGAATCGTCAATACAGATGTGGTAAATAATGTTTACGACGGCATCTTTATTGGTGACGGTGTTGCGAATGCAGTCTTTGCTCTGATTGGCACAAGTACCGAAGCAGATTCGACAAGTAATGCCATCTATTCAAATGGTCGCAATGGGATACGCTTTGCTACTGATTTGACTTCACCTGACGACGTAACAACAGAGATTAATATTCAAGGGAACTACGTTGGTCGTTCTGTATCAAACACAAGCTTTGTCGGCAATGACCAGGGGTCGTACTTCTGGGAAGGCAATGCGTTAGGTAACGATGCATTCGCCAGTTTTGGGTATGAACCCCCACCTATTAATACACCAACACCGCCTGCGTACATCCAAGTAGACCCAGCAACGAACCTGTTTGGGAAATTGATCACACCAGCAATAAGTGGTGGTGACGTTGATGAGAATGGGAACGTGAACGCCGACTTTGTTGCTGGGTCCACTGGTGGCGGAACGATTCAACCGCCGGGGCCACCGCCTCCTGGTGATGGGAATACGTAAGCTTGCTTTCGGCCTAGGTCGATTTTAAAAGGTGAACAGCTGGCTCAGGTAGCCGTCCTGAACACGTGGTGCCTTCTGTGTTGAGACAGCATTGATTACGGTGAGATTACAGCGCCGCCTACTGCGACTGGAACACCTGATGGATTATCAATGTTAGCAGCGGTTCCTGCAGCACCGTTCACGGTAAAGACACTGCTGATGTTGATGAAGCCAGGGTTCGCATCTTTAAGCGAAATGGCTCCATATGGTGGATCTGCAAATGGCGTCGTGTTATCAGTCGGATTATCTGATACGACGGAGATGAGAGTGAATTCAGGGGTGGTCAGCGTGCCCGCTAAATTTTCGTAAATTCGAATCGTTGCCATGGTAAGCGATTCGGTCCTGAGAGTACTCGTACCACCAATAACAACTGTCCCTGCTGCAGTCGCAGAAACACCCGATGCGAGTGTGCCCGATAGATCGAGCGTTAGGTTGTTGAAAGTTGTTACTGCCCCACCACCCCCTATATCGGAGAGTAGGATACCGTCGCTTGTTGCACCAAGAATTGAGATATTTGAGAAGGTGTACGTGCCTGTTGCTTGCGTACCAGGTACTCCTTCAATACGTACCGCAGTTGGTCCAGCACTTGTGAGAGAAGCACCCTCGACAGAGACTGTACCGTTTACTCGTTGGATGAGGAATCCGTCACCCGTACCTGTAAATGGTGTTGCTCCTGGCCCAGTCAGTGTGATCGTGCCCGCTGCATCAGCGATATCGACTGCATGAAGGATGTAGCCGGGAGCGCCACCTGTGTCGTCCTGTTGGATGGTGCCAAAGTACTCAACGTTTGGAATTCCCGTAGTTGGGTTCGCAACGAGAATTCCAGCGCCGCTGGTGTTGCGAACGATTCCGCTACCACCATCAGAACGAATGTTCAAATCACTGCTGTCATCGAAGACGTAAATGCCTTGGTCAACCGTGTTTGTAAGTGAAATATTGCCTATGTCAATTGTGTTGCTGTTGGCATTTGCTTGAATAATAATGCCTTCACCACCGGTGTCTGATAGTGAATTCGCTGTGATGACCGATCCCGCAGGTGGGTTTCCAGTGGCAATGTCGAAGGTGTTTGTTCCCGTATTGTTTCGGATAGTCAGTAATGGGCTGACGACGTTACCGTTACTGGCGACGTCACTAAAAATGACACCGTCGTAGGTGACATTTGAAGTTGCATTGTTATTTTGGATGAGCATTCCTGCTCGCGTCATGTTGGCAATTGCAGTATCCGTAAACTCGATTCCACTAGTAGCAGTTGATACTGAGGTTCCGTCAATTGTGACACCACGCTGGAGTGCTGCGGTGCCATCACCTGAAAAGGATGTATTCCGTACAGATGAACCACCTGCTTGTGAAATTGCTGTATTGTACGGATTGGCAGTCGTACCCCATGGTTGTGCTGTGCCCTCGAGGTTGCCATTTACGAGCAAAGCATCACCAGAGCCCGTAACGTCTATGTTGGCAATCGTGACGCCACCCTGGCCGTTGGTATCAATACTTGTTCCACCAGGATTACTCAACAATGGGTTGTTTGTGCTTTGTTTAGGAATGGTGAAGAGATATGCATTACTAGCCGCGCTAAACGTTCCACAGTTTGACCCCGCTGCGAGGGTAAGTGATCCACCACTACCGACAAGAAACTGATTATCTGCATTGAAGGAAAATGAATCGCCGTAGAAATTCGGGGAAACGCGGCTATTCCCTTCGTGCACATAGACAATGTCCCACTCGCGTGTTGCTGCAGAATCTGCGTCAGCGAGGTTTGTGAATGGTGCTTCTGCCGTTCCATTACCACCTGCAGCCGCCGTGTTATCAACATGAATAACGTTCCACGGAGTCCCATTGTTTTGTGTATTCGTGAGGTATTCCGGTGTCTGATGACCACGAACAATGTGCTCATTTCGCATCATCGGCTGTTCCAGTTGATCCGGTACATTGCGACGCCGACTACCACCCATTCGGTAGGTGAGTCGTGCAAAACCCGTTGAGTCGAAGAACGGGTCATTGTTGTACTGCAAATTAATGTCCCAATTGTTTGCCACAGTCATGTCAAATCGGGTGTAGACACCGCCAAAGAATGGCACCATCCGTTCACCCACTTCAGTGCCCTGGCTCCATTCGTTTGCGTTGCCATAGGTGTAGCCACCAACAGAGATCATGCCACCAAATGCTTCCATTTTTGGAATCCATGCACCTACTTCAAGATCTGCTCCACCAAGAGCAGCATCAAGACCGTACGCGCACATGATCATATTGGTGAACCAAGGCGTACCTGGGGCCCCGGCGTTGTATGCCGTGGTTCCGACGGGCATGTATCCGTTACTCCTGATAGCTCCCCTGTCGGTGACATATTCTCCTGAAAACCCAATTTGCTGATAGACATGACCAAACTGACCAAACTGGGTATTCCCCGTACCCGAATATTGGTTCATGTCGCCGTCATAATCCCAGTACAGGCCAAGCCCAAGGAGTGACCCACTGTCAGTAAGTTGTTTTCGGACAACACCGACGTTTGAGAAAAATCCACCATTGGTTGAGAGGTGCGTTCGAAGGTCGGCAGACCAGAAACCACCGAGATCATCCTGCGCGTAGGGAATGAAACCGCCTAGCGTCATGTAACTGCCAAAATACCCAAGGCCTCGCCCGGCACCATTGATTCCGTAATAGAAGAACCCCGGACCAGCATCATTGAAGCTTCCAAGGGCTCCGATTCCACGATTCACAACACCATTGGCAACACCCTGGGGTTGCGACATTGATGTTTGGCCGACTTGTGCAAATGATCGCGCAGGTACTTGAAAACACAGAGTGCCAATCAGTGCGAGTGTGACGACGTGTCGTACTCGTTGTGTCATAGATTTCATGTGTCTTTGCCATATCCTATGTCGCGCAGCAGACCGCAGAGGAAGCGTTCGTTGGCGGCGTTGTGTGGCCGATACGGTCATTTTTTTACTTCTCTGAACGGGGGCGTGTCGCATCATCGCTCCAGGTCCTTTTCACCTTTGGCCTCCTAGTACGAGAGGATCCCGCATAGAAAAACCGTTACGATCGTCAGTAGTGATCGTCTCTGGCCGACCGGCAGCATGAGAATTTTCGATAAAAGGTTCGGGATCAGTACTGGCTTTGAGGCTTGCCAGTCTTACCATGGCACCGTAGTTCACCAATTAATCATTGGAATTCCGTGCGATGAGTGGTACTCAGGCTGTACTCAGGGAGAACCAGGGAGAACTCATTTCCCGTGCTGCTGCTTGCGGCAAGAGCAAAACGTTCAGCCAGCCCAGTGTCTCAGGTCGACGTAGACACCTTCAGTAGCCAGAGGCATCAGGCATCAACAACACGAAATCGACTGACAGTCTTTGTCATGCCATCAATGGCTTCTTCCATATGAGCAGATGCCTTTCTGAATTCAGCAAGGGTTTCAGTGGCAGCTTTCGAATTGTCAGAAAGCGAGACAAGGTTCTCGGCAATCTGGGTGGCACCGGAAGTCTGGGCTTGCATGCCTTCGTTGACCTGATCAAAGCGTTGATTTAAGCCCTGCACCTTATCAATAACCGTGGAGAACTGTTCACTGATGCCACTGACTTTTTCAACGCCTGTTTTGACCTCCGCTGAAAAACGATCCATCTGCATGACACCAGCGGCGACAGCTTGTTGCATCTGCTCAACGAGTCGTTCGATATCAAGTGTGGCAACTGCAGTCTGGTCAGCAAGTCGGCGAATCTCGCGGGCTACAACAAGAAAGCCATGCCCATACTCACCAGCTTTTTCAGCTTCAATAGCAGCATTGATAGAGAGCAGGTTTGTCTGGTCAGCTACTTTGGTAATTGTTGTTATAACGACATTAATATCTTCCGCTCGCTGTCGGATGAGTGAAAGTCTTTCTGAGAATTCACCAGTTGCTATTTCCAGATGGGACATTGTCTGGCCAACACCCGTAAGGTCTTCACGGCCCGCTGAGGCAACTTCGGCAGTGTCAGTGGCAACATCCGCGACGTCAGCCATCGTCTCACCCAATTCCTTGCCGGTGACTGATATTTCACGACTGGCAACGGCAGCCTCACCGGTACTTTTTTCAAATGCCTGAACGACAGACTCTTGCTGGCTTGATGCAGTCGAAAGTTGTTTTGCTGTCGAGGTCAATTCGACTCCCGATCGCTTCACCTGAGAAACGATTTCACGCAGGCTGCCGGTCATTGCGCCAATATCGTGAAGCAATTGACCAGCTTCGTCAGTACTTGAAGTTGCAGTCTTTTCGAGAACTGCACCAGTAAGGTCTCCTTCAGCAACACGTTGGGCTGCTTTTGCAGACTGCTCAATACGTCGCGTCAGGCTGGCAGTCAACCAGTAAATAAGGCCAAGAATTGTTGAAAAGCCGATGATAGCCACTGCAAGAGTGAAAAGCAGGGGGCCACTGATCTTTGCGATGACATCTTTTCTCGGCAGTTGCATGACGACGGTCCATGAGCCAGTCGGGACTT
>WLWF01002969.1_pt1 | contig 11627 bp, 18 predicted proteins | sample 6718331 | NCBI WGS metagenome assembly WLWF01 (sample SAMN12718692, study PRJNA515312) | sponge metagenome | isolation source: marine sponge | host: Mycale hentscheli | place: New Zealand: South Island, Marlborough, Capsize Point | collected 2003-05-01
TGAATTGTACCATCTTCGTTTCGCAAAACAATTCCGTCAAAGCCTTGTTTTTTTGCCCTGCTGCTAATTTGATTTGTAAGACCACCTGTTTTTTCATAGGCACTTTCAAGCATATCAGCGGCTTTGTCATCTGACAGACCAAGGGCTTTAAGAACTTTTAATTCCGGCACTGCTTTTTCTTGCGCTGTTTTTATATCAATAATTAAAGGATTGTCAAATTTTACATTCAGCGGAGCGACAAAACCACCAGTCTTTGGTTCACCGAGTGCTGTCTGTACGGCATAATTGGAGGCATAGTCAGTGTCTGGTGTCACGTACACGCCACCACCACCTAACGCGCCTTCCTTTGGAAGTGAATACTTTCCGGCAAGTTCGTCAAGATTAGACGACCCTCGGTAAAAACGTCCAGATAGTCCTTTTACAGCTTCTTCGACGCCGCTCTTATCTTCTTTGGCGCTGAACGGAGATTGAAGTACACTCGAATCTTTTGTCGCATAAATATCAGACGAATAAGACCAGTATTTTGGATCGTCAGGACCGGTAATTAATGCAGCTGGACCGGCATCAGGTACATTCCGCACAACCAAGACTTCTCCCGGACCTAACTTTTGTGCTGCACGGTCAAACTCAATCACAGAAAAAAACAGATGTGCACTGCCGGGATTAGCTTTATTTTTTCGTGTATATCTATCTTCATATTCAATAAGTTTTTTAGGTTTTACGACAAACGGCGCGATGGCGCTTCGAGGGCTAAAAAAGTCGTCTATTTTTCGTGCATAGGAATCCGCAACGTGGGGACTATCTGACATAAAGGTTGCATAGTCGCCTCTATGTTTTCCGGATAACGCAGCATCTTCTATATCATCATGTAGATTTATTCCTCTGTAAAGAATAACCGGATCACCTTCGGATGTTTTCAAAACGTCTTCGTCATCAATATTTATACTTCTTAAACCCTGCTTGTGTTTTGGTAGATTTTTTCCAACTTTTTTAATTGTTGCTGCCCCGAGTCCGGGAATGACCAGTCCCAGACCTGACAAACCTGCCCCAAGATAGTCACGATTACCAATATCTTGGGCGACGTGGGCTGCGTCCAGCCCTTCCCCAACACCCGGAAGCAGGGACATAAGCATCTCGGCTTGTTGACTGCCGGTGGCTGGTTGATAGTCTTCGTTGTACAGACGAGCCGACGCTGACGACGGACCACTGCGAGGATCAGGAGATTGAAACTCCCGACCGTAGTCTGCAATCAATGCATTCAGTTCTCTGATGTCGTCGTCAGCCACCCTTCGCCTCCAGCAACGACAAACGTACCTGTAGATCGTGAATGGTGTGCATCAGGTTTTCCCTGAGTTGTTGACGGGCAATGGCGTTACCCGGTGATGGGACAATCTGTCCGTCGGGGGTGACCAGCTGCATCATCCGTGATTCTACCTGATAGAGACGGTTTTCCAACCCATTTAACGACATCAGCAGATAGCCGACCGCTGCGAAGAGGAGCGGTGCTGTGGTTGCCAGAATGCTATTGATGTTGAATGCCATGTGGGAATTATACGGGTGGTCAGGGTAGTACCCAATAACCGCCCCGTCGCTTCCGGGGTGCCTCGTCTTCCCACTCCGGATCGTCGGGGTGTTCGACTCGCCACGAGTCTTTCATGTAGAGAACTGCCATTGCCATGGCGTCTACCATGTCGTCGTGCTTACCGCCGGGGAACCGTAGTGCCTGATTGAGTAGGTCGTCTGCCCATCGACGATCTGCCGGTATCCAGACGCGACCAGACTCCATCAGCGGGGTTACTGCGTTGACACGCGATACTTTGTCGCGGTCAGGGTTGTATTCCATGATTGGCAGTCCGGCACGGCGCAGGTCTTGAATCAGCGATTGGCCGGACGCCTTCTTTTCGACAATCATCAGGTCGGGACGGTGGCGGTCGTACTCCTCCTGTGCAAGGGCACGTAGTTCTGGATACTCCCACCGCCCGTGTTCGTTGCCGAGCAGTATTATGTTGGCGACAATATGTTCCAGTCCTGCCGAGTCGGTCTGGGCTTGGTGGAATATGCCCCATGTCTGGATTACCGATTCGTCGGCGGTCTGTCTGGTACTGAAGGCGGTGTCGAGTGTCTGGACGACAAACTCACAGTCGGGTGGGTCCGAACTCTTCCACGGCTGGAGGTAGCCCATCTTGATGATACCGCCGTCGTCGGGCGTCGGGTTCTGCATGTAGAGCGACTGCCAGTACTTCGCACCGTTGTTCGACCTGATCTCAGCCTCGTCCTGACGGAGCAGTTCATCTGTCTTCCATTCGGGGAAGTACGACGACCCGACCGGGAGTCCGAGGAGGTCAGATGCCTCGTCATCGACCCATGCAGGTATCTTGATTACCTTCCATGGCTGTGTCTCTACCTCCTCATTGCCCTGATTTCGGAGGAGCCACCCGCAGAGGTCGTCATCGTGGTACCGGGTGTTGATAATGACGATGGACCCACCGGGCATCAGACGGGTTCGGAGGCCTGATGGGTACCAGTTCTTGATGTATTCACGTCCGGCATCGCTGAAGGCGTCCTCCTCAGACATTGCATCGTCAATGATGGCTACGTGGGCACCGCGACCGGCAATCTGGGACTTAACACCAGCCGAGAAGTACGATCCGCCCTTGTTTGTCTTCCATTTACCCGCAGCCTTGGCGTCTTTCCGGAGTCGGACCCCGTCAAATACCTCCTCGAACTCCCCAGTTGCTACCAGATCGCGGACAGACCGGCCAAAATCTGAGGATAGCTGCTCATTATGGCTGATTGTAAGGATTTCGTGGGCAGGATTGCGTCCCATGTACCATGATGGAAACAATCTGGAGGAGATCAGGGACTTGGAGGACCGTGGTGGGAGGAAAACCATGATGCGCTGTCCGCCCTGATCGACACAACGCTGCAATTCACGACAAATAATGTCGATATGTCGTCCCCACTTGAAGTCTGGGACAATCAGCGGGGCCATCATCCTGACGTACGAGGCGAAATCGTCGTGTGCCGCCTGTGCAGCACGGGCCTTCATCAGGGCGAGAAGGACTTGGGGGTCAGTGCTTGACTGGCTGCTGGATAGCTGCATCAATAATGCCCTGATACTTGGCGATTTCGGCGTCGAGTTGCTCCGCAGACATGGTGATTTTCTGTTCGATCATGGCCTTCTCGACGAACATGCCGAGGTGTTTCCCCAGATTCTCCAGTGCCCGGTTGGCGTTGGTGAAATCTTCCGAGGCCATTGCCTGATTGTAGGTGGTGAGAAACTTTTCCACGATTTCGTCAATGTTGATGACTAGCTTTTCCATTGCTTTTTCCCTGATGTGTTCGACAAAGGCGTTGATTTTCGGGACCGACAACAGTTCCTTCGCCTTGCCGCGAATCTGAAACGGCTTTTTGCCGTTGATGGAGTACCCGGCATTGATGTATGCGTTGTAGGCATCGCCTGTCTCTATGAACTCGTACGCAAATTTATACTGCATCGGGGACAGACGAAAGGGGAGAACCGACATCTGCATACGACGACGCTTATCCTTCGGGTCGTTGTAGGCTTCGGGCCGAGACATAAACTCAGGCAGTTGATTGAACTGCTCATCTGCCTCAAGACGGCGGCGTTCTGCCTCAATAATCTTTGGGTCATTGTCGTCGCCGTAGCGACCCTTGGAGATGCGATTGCTCATAGACTGAGGATATCCTGATGGGACGACACAGACAAGGAAATTGGGGGCGTATATTACACAAAACTGATGTATATCAAATATGGTTTTTCTGAAAAATTTTTCTGAGGTGCCTTTTATATATATATAGCCGATGCGAATTTTTGCCCCCCCCTCCCGAAAAGAACAAAACGTGAACAAATTGTGGCGGTCTTTAGAACAATTCTAGACTGTCCAAGGCACATCTTCACCAGCCAGTCAACCACTATTTTCGGAATCGGCTGCCATAGATTGCCGCGCCGGGTCAACCGAAAAGATTTTATTTTTTATTTGAGTTAATCCGTTCGGTGTGCTTCAAGGGGGTTGCGTTTCGGGGTTCTGGCAGTGGCCGACCCGGAGCGGCCTTCGATGTTGAACATAGTGAATATCTCAAAGTAACCGGATCACCGGGGTACGACGCATTCCGCGTCAGCCCTTTGCGTGGTCCGGCAATATCCATTGAGGAGATACAAAAATGGATATCGTAAACTTTAATAACACTGGCAACCTGTCTTATCTGCATCCCTCGATCGATTATTCGATCGGTGAAACAGAAGTTCCCAATAGTCTGGGAGCAGATCAAGTGATCCGCTATGCCGAATTCCCAAGTGGAAATCGGAAGGCAATCAACATGGTCGCAGCCAGTGATACCCGCGACAATCTTTCACCACATCATGTTCTGTCGACATGGGGCCGCGAGATGGTTGACGCGGGTCTGGGCGATCTGCTCGATCCTGCAACCGCTGCGCTATCAACGCGGATCGGTAACGGTGGGCGACAGGTTCATCTAATCGCGACAAGCCAGTCTACAGACCCTTCCCGGTCTCGACAGGTAACGCTACGCGATGGCCGCACGACGCGGCTCCAGATGGGTGTGGCGTTATCGTTCGGTACCGATGGAACAATGGCAATTGCCGGTGCATCGTCGTTTACTACGATGGTTTGCCTGAATTGCGAATTGCCCATGGTCGGTGGCGGATACTTTAAGGTCCGTCAGAAGGGCCGGTACGGGTTGCGACTTCCGGTCGATGCCCGTGCCGCGCTGCAAAACACTGCGACGTATTTCGATGCGTTTGAACGTGCGATGCAGACGATGGTCCCACGACGTCAGGCATTCGAAGTGATCGATGCGATCACCGAGAACACGCCGGTCGAGGATCGGAAGCGTAACGCTGAAACTGTTGGCGATAAGATCAAGTCGATCTATCACATGGTCGAAGCGCCACGTTATGGCGATACCCTTGCTTCGATCCGTTCGTCGGTGTCGAACTGGGCAACCCATACCGATGGCAATCGCGGGTCGAATAAATTGGCCGGGTTTGTCCGGCGGCAAGATCGGATGCGGAAGATGTTCTCGCACCCGGTTTACGCCGAACTTGCAGCCTAATGCGAACGACAGTCTGGATTGTCGGACTGGCAGGGATAGCCTACATCTGGCTGTCCCTGTTCGCATTAACTATCTAATAAAATCGGGGTCGGCCTTCGGGTCGGCCCCTTTTTTTTGTTTTTTTTTTCGGGCTGTATATATATATCCCGTGTTCAGAGTGGTGACCATATATATCCCGTGTTCAGAGTGGTGACCATATATATTATTTGTTTTCAGAGTAGTGACCAGAACAAAACGTGAACAAAATACAGCAGAAGAACAAAACGTGAACGAATTGTGGCGGGTGGAACAAAACGTGAACATCCAAATGTCAAGCACAGAATGCATGGTGCGACAATATGACGCATCTTTCCTCTGCATATTGTCACGCATGAGTCAATAAGATTCGATATGCGTTCTCTGCATGGCTGGATTGCAATCTTTGCATTTGAAGCAGCCCTGCTTTTCAGCAACTATATTCCCACAAAGCGCGGCAATTTTGCATCGCTCATACCTTAGATTATAGGGGCATTCCTAATGTTTAATCTTTCCGGACTATCTGACGAACTCGCAACAGCCTATCGCGCCAAGCCATGGCACGACAAAAAGCCCGAAGAATTGCTTGGCATATCCAATGACGCGAAAACAATTAAAGGGGAAAAAATAGGTGTCAGCACGGCAATCCTATACCTAGCGCCGCACAATATATCGGGCGTGAATATGTGCCCGATGGCAACAATCGCACAATGCGACGGGCCTTGTCTTAATACCGCAGGACGCGGCACAATGGCTACAGTTCAGCTTTCCCGGCTTCGCAAAACGCTTTACTTTAACCAGTATCGCGACGAATTTATTGAACAATTAAAGCGCGAAATACGGTCACACATTCGCCTATCAATTAAGAAGAATATGATCCCGGCCATTCGATTGAACGGCACTTCTGATGTCCGTTGGGAACTATTAATCTGGGATTTTATGGTCGAGATGCGCGACAAATATGACGCACGTTTTTACGATTATACTAAAATCCCAAACCGTATTATTCCAGATCGTGACGTATACGATATCACGTTCTCTTATTCGGGCGTTGCGGATTATGCGCGGCACTACCAGACCGCACGGACTATGGGCCATCGTATCGCAGTAGTATTCCGATCCAAGGATATCATCCCCACGACATGGGACGGGCTGGATGTAGTATCGGGCGACGATAGCGATGTCCGGTTTATGGATGATCACAACGTGGCTGTCGCGCTATATGCCAAGGGAAAAGCACGGCACGACGCGACGGGCTTTGTAGTTGACTAGGGACAACGGGGGCGGCATGGTAGGTGTCGCCCCACAACCACGGGAAAAGACCATGGAAAACGAACTAATCATCATCATCGGAAACATCGCAGCGTTCGGCATCGTCATGGCCGCAGTTATCAGGGGCATGTATTAGTCATGAGAAACCCGACGCAGCGCAGCAAATCGGCAGCGAACAAGAACCAAAAATATCGGAAACAATTACGACAGAAGAAACATAACACCGAACAATGGGTACTTCGTAACGTGCCCGAACATAAAATATACAACAGAAAAAGTAAGCCATGCACCAGACACACATCAGCCATACAAAACTAGCAATGTACTTTTTAGAAGCCATCAGGCACTATCAAACCATCGACAACCAACCAGAGCAGTGACCATGAGCCGCAAGACAATCAGAGTGGAAACAGTAATAGACTGGGCAAACAATTATTTGGCGACGACAGATGATCAGCACAGTGAACGTCGGCGGGGTGTGTTGGCTATGCTGGACACAATTCTACACGAGACCGGAAACTATCAGGGCTTTCGATACATCACGAACCTTGAGACCGACCACACTCCGGGTGTTCGATACGACGAGAACACCGGGAAACTACTCGACTACGAAGAGCGATTTACAGATACCGACAGAACAAGGGTGAAATACTAATGGACGACATCGACCGCCGCTACGCAGCAGCAACACACCGCGTCATGGACCTGATGCAGACCGGAGACTGGACCGTCACCGAGGCAGCTTACCGCGCAGCATTTGACCACAGCCTTGGCCTTAACCAATACGGACGACTGGTCCGTGAAGCAAAGGAAAGATACGATGACTAAACACAACACCGGCAACTACAAATACGAAGACCTTGTTGGCTATAGAAAAGGAGATAAATAATGTTAATTATAGTTAAGATTGACTTAAAAGAAAACGCTGATTTTTCTGAAGTCTTAGAGAATGTAGACTATGATTTTAAACACCCTGCTATAATTTGTACAGAAATTGTAGATGTAATTACGGAGGAATAAGTCATGTGGACATACAACCAGTTCATGGAACTGCTCCGTATAATCCACCGGATTACTTGGGTACGAAGTCAAGATCGTCAAATAGGAGAAAACTAATGGGACTAGATCAATACGCAGAGTTTCGTAAAGAACCTACGAAGACATTCTACTGGCGCAAACACGCCGCACTACAGGAGTACATGGAACGTCTCTGGGTAGACCGGACAGGACAGGACGCTTCTGCCCTCAACTGTCAGGACTTGCACCTCGACGAGGAAGACATAGAGGAACTCCGCAAGGCTATCCTGTCAGGCTTCAAGGGTTGTCGCTCCGATGGTGGCATGTTCTACGGACACCAGTATCAGGACATGACGCTGGAAGAATACCGGGAGGACGACCTTCGGTTCTGCGACGAGGCCGTGAAAGCCATCGAACGTGGTGAGACAGTTATCTACTCATGTTGGTGGTGATGCCCAGCCTCTACCACAAAGTGATTGACGATCTGTACGAGCAGGTCGTCGATCACGACAGACCCCGATCATCCCAGTTCGACTACTGCGAGGACATCACAGAACAGTACATCGACAAGATGTCCGACATCGAACTGAAGTATTGGTACGACACCTACATCGAGAAGTAAATCAACGACAAAAAGGATATAGCACAATGGAAGAAGACAACGTCCGCGCCGAGATGGTTCAACTTGCCCGACGAATCCGAGATGCAGGTGATGAACTCCACGATCTCTGCGTAGAACTGGCACACAACATCGCCAAGACCGAGCCAGACACAGACTATCTATTGTTTATAATAGATCAACTGGAACAGTCGGATGATTCCGTCGATGTCGCTGCTCATCTCGTGGCCTGTGCTATCCAAGCCATCATGCGATTCGAAGGACTAGACGAGACAACAGCAGCTATGCACTGACGACATACCAGCCATGCAAAAATAGCAATGGACTTTTCAGTGACCATCGAATACCTTATGAGGGTCAACAACAGGAGACAACATGGCTGACTACAAGGGATGGGTACATCTCGAAGATGAGTTGCCCCGCATAGGATCAGGGCTACGACTAGTCGAGGGTCAGGTCGGACGTAAGTGGGTCCGTCTCCGATCAGCGACCAGCCCGACAACATCAGACAGATCGCGTATCCACATCAACATCTGGAGAAAGATTCTCCGCAGGACAGAGAAGAGAGGAATACCATGGAAGTAACCTACAACAACATCACCGACATCAAGGTCCAGTCAGAGGATCGTAACTTCTACAAGATCACCTACGTCACAGCCACTGACTCAGACGGACGACAATTCACCATCCGAATGTTCGGACACGACAACAACCAGACAAAGGTAGAAGTAGAATGAATCGTTACAACCTCCGACAGATCAGCCCGACAGGGTACGTCACCATCAAACAAGCAGCAGACCTATTCAGAGGAGAGATCAGTGCAGGTGGGATCAGACAAGCAGGATACGCAGGACGAATCGACATGGTCCGATCAGGACAGGGAGGATGGTCAGCCGACAGAAAGAACCACAACGAGGTCTGTCTCCAATCGCTCTGGGAATATCTACAGGAACGTGACCCCCGAGGTCGTCAGCTATGTAACGTCAGTGGCGGGGGAGATACCCGATGAAGACGACATCAGAGAGTTCCTCGAAGGCCTCGAACTATGGTACGAAGGAGATTTTTCCGATGACGATGAATGATGGACGACCACCGTGCGACGACTGCGGTGAACGAAGGGCCGACATAAGATCAGGTGGACTGTTCTACTGCCCCGAATGTTGGAAGACATACGATGATTAAAGGATTATTAGGAGTAATAATAATGGCGGCATCGACCGGTCTCGTCATGATCAACCCACTACTGTCCATCCCTGTATTTATTCTTGGATTCTGGATGATGATGTCCACGGACTGGGACGACCTATAGGGAAGACACTATAGGCAGATTACCGACAACCATAAACATACGAGACAGTAGAGAAGAGGAAAGGAAACAATAGTAGAAATTACTGTTTGTCTCAGACCTGATACATAGATATGTACCGGACGCGACGACCCCCTCACAATAGGACAGATTGTCGCACCCCTGAAACCCGCAGAAATCCGGCGATTAACACCGATGTTGTCGCCGGTTCTGCACCCCAGATAGGGCCGATCTGGTACTATCGGGAACGAAAAGACATCACTTGACGACCACGCATCAGCAGAGTATGATGCACAACCACCAATCAATTGCAGGATTTAGTCATGGCAAAGTGGAAACAGTTGAACGCATCGAGGGTCTTCCCGGATTTCAAACCGGTGCGGAACCCTCGATGGCTCTGGAATCGTTACGGAAAGTTCTACGATCCCTTGGTCTGGGTGAAGGTGGACGGCAGGGTACACCACTCCGGTGCCTCCCAGTTCAGGTCCAGTCCGAAGACAGGGCTGTCCAGCTTGTAGCTGTCCTTAGTAAATGTGACCGTTCCGAAGAGCGTCTGTAGCACGAGCGGTTCCATATCGAATTACTCCCTTTTTAATCTTTGTCCACAAGTTGGAGCCACCACGGTGACCCCCGACATTGAAGACATCAAACACGAGTGTGGCAGTACTGAATGTCATGGCAATTCTCCTTGCCTCAAATATAATGCTGCACTGCAACAAAGACAAGACGATGCCAGAAATCATAGCCATTCCACTTGCAGTTGTACTACTCGTCGGCGCGATTGCATTCACCTTAATCTTCTTCCGAGGTAACGATGAGTGATTCAGAACCAGTAAAGACACACATCCCATGTCACCTATGCGGATCGTCCGACGCAGGTGCCATCTACACAGACGGACACTTCCACTGTTTCAGCTGTCGTCAGACCGAACACGCATACGATGGTGAACACGCACACGAGGTAGTAACTCACATGAAACCAACACATCCCACGCCCCGGCTAGTTCACGACTCCTCCCGACTGGATGAGATGCTGAACGGCCTGACATGCGGCGTCCTCGCAGACCGAAAGATTTCGGCAGCAGTTGTCGAGAAGTTCGGGGTCCGTATCGACAACGTGAACGATCGACACCTCTACCCGTACCGCAATGCGGACGGTGCCCTTACAGGTGTGAAGACACGGTACTCCCGAAACAAAACCTTCTCATGGGACGGTAACGGACAGACAGTCCTGTTCGGGATGAACCTGTTCCCCGGCGGTGGCAAGACAATCACCATCTGCGAGGGCGAGATCGACACCATGGCCGCACACCAGATGAACGGGTCGAAGTGGCCGACAGTCGGGATGCCATCAGCCACCGGGGTCAAGGCTGTCAAGGAGAACCTCGAATACCTGAACACGTTCGAGGAAATCTATCTGGCCTTCGACAACGACGATGCAGGTAAACGCGCCACCGAGGACGTTGCCAACCTGTTCGAGCCGAACAAGTGCAAGGTGGTCAACCTCGCCCCGATGAAGGATGTCGGTGAGTATCTGGCCGAGGGTAAGGTCGAGGACTACACCCGACGCTGGTGGAACGCGCAGCCGTTCACCCCGGAGGGTATTGTCAGAGGCTCGTCACTCTGGGACTTGGTCTCCACCGATGACGACACCCCGTCAGTAGAGTATCCGTACGACGGCCTACAGGAGATGACCTACGGCATTCGTGTCGGTGAACTGGTAACGCTCACCGCCGGATCAGGACTGGGCAAGTCTGCCGTTGTCCGCGAACTGATGTACCACCTGCTCAACGTGACCGAGGACAACATCGGCTGCATGTTCCTCGAAGAATCCACGAAGCGGTCAGCCCTCGGCTTCATGTCGATGGCTGCGAACAAGCCGCTGCATCTGCCCGACACCGAGAAGACACCGGAGGAACTACGACTGGCCTTCGACCAGACACTGGGCACCGACCGTATCTTCCTCTACGACAGCTTCGGATCGAACACGCTGGACAATATCATAGGCAGGGTCAGGCACATGGCGAAGGCTATGGACTGCAAGTACATCGTCCTCGACCACCTGTCCATCGTTGTCTCCAGTCAGGAGAATGGTGATGAACGTAAGGCCATTGACGAGATCGTCACCAAGCTGCGTATGCTGGTACAGGAACTGCGTATCAGCCTTATCATGGTGTCACACCTGCGTCGTCCGCAGGGTCAGGGGCATGAGGACGGTGCGGCGACCAGTCTCAGTCAGCTACGAGGCTCTGCTGCCATCGCCCAACTATCCGATATGGTCATCGGACTGGAGCGTAACGG
>WLWF01002970.1_pt1 | contig 11623 bp, 15 predicted proteins | sample 6718331 | NCBI WGS metagenome assembly WLWF01 (sample SAMN12718692, study PRJNA515312) | sponge metagenome | isolation source: marine sponge | host: Mycale hentscheli | place: New Zealand: South Island, Marlborough, Capsize Point | collected 2003-05-01
ATAAATCTAATCTTAAATCCTTATCATCAGGCCTTGTTGAATTGGCTTGAGCAACTAAAAATTCAAGTTGAGGATATAATAACTCTTTTACTTTATTATTTAACTCTTTAAACAACTTAACTAACTGTCTTTCATAAATTCTTTCAGCATTATTAGGATATAACCATTTAGCAATTCGTTTTTTAACTTTAACATTGCCTCCATGAGTTATTAATACTTGTTGTTTAAATATTGGATTCAAAGCCATATTAGTCTTCAATAAAATTATCTAAATCAATAGAAAAATTAGTTTTCAAGAAGTTTTTACAATACTCATACATTAAACATCCTTTAAAAATAATTCTAGAATCTACATCATTATGCATACAATGTTCATTAATATCAATAATTAATTCTCCGTCTAATTCAGCTAAATAAACTTGTATTTTGTCTTTTTTATAAATCAGTTTCATTATCTTCTTCGTTATTTTGATTGTTATTTCCATTATTATCATTGAAACTTCCTAAGTCAACTTCTCCTTCTACTTCAGTTTCAATAGAATAATTACCATTACCAAATCTAGATTCTCTAACCTCATTTGGATCATATACTCCATTAGCGATATAGATTTGATCAGTCTCAGCTTGTTTTCTTCTCATTTCGACTTTTTCTTCATCAGTTTGTTGCCATAAAGAATTAGGAGTCACATTGTATTCTTGCTCAAATGTCAATTTAGCATCTTTAGCATAAGAAATTAATTCGACTAAATACTCAAGTTGAGGTATTAACTCCTCTTCTTGATCAGATCTAATCTTATCATAATAAATTCTCATTTCAGCATTACCATTAGCATTTAGACCTTTTATAGCTGTTCCCATTAAAATATTTGATGGAACACCTGTCATTGCAGCAACAGTTTCTTGTATTTTTGTGAAAGCATCAGCAGCTCCTGTTAAACTTTGAGCAATAACATCAAAAGATTCTTCAGAATCTAAAACTAATGTAGTCGAAACAGATTTTGCCAAATCAAATATCTGGGCCCTTGCTTCTAATTGTTTTTGACCATCAGGAGATGAAAGTAATTGCATTAAGTTTTTTATCTTTAAAGTATCGATATTGAATTTTTGGAATACTTTAAGCAAAGCTTCTAAAGCTAAGCCATAATTCTCAAATATTTCATGTAAAGATTGTAAAGTTGAAAGACCCCAATATTTTTCATAATTTGGTTGTAAGCCTAATTCATCACATGGATAGTATTCACCTTGGAAAACTAAACATCTTGACTCATGAACAGTTACAGGAATTCCTCCTTCAGAATAAATCGTAAAATATTCAGGATCACCGAATTTTTCTGATGTTGGATCAGCGTAATAGTTTTGTTGATCTATAACTACATGTTTTCTACTAAAAAACTTAAGCTTCTTAATCGACTTAATATTATTAATATTCACAGGCTCATTTGGCTCTAATCCATCTTCAATAACCATGAATATAATTGAACCTCCAAATAATTTAGCCGCTCTTAAGGCTTTTTTAATCTCAAATTTAGCTTTTAAATTCTTCATATAATTTAAAGCTTTTCCTTCAGTATCTTCAGGAATAGTAACCCATTGTCTTGTCATATCATCAGCTAAAAGATCAATAAATCTTCTAGTTAATCCATTTCCTACATATAATGCAGCAAATAATGTATCATCTGCTAAAGTTAATGAAAAACCACTATTACCTGAAGTTTTAGTTCCTAACTTTTTAGCAATATCAACATAACCGTCTTCGTTCATAGAATGAAGAGTTTTATTATTGTTAGTTTTAACTAATTTTTTCTTTGTCATAATCTATTTAAAATTGAAGTTTCTTTTAATAAAGCTGTATAATTCATTGGCTTTTGCTTTTCATCTGCTGGATCAAATAGCAAATCTTTTACAGCATAAGTAAGCGTATCAACCTGATCTTTTTTATTGTTACCTTTCTTTGCAGAAAAAGACAATAATTCTTTCTCTAAACTTGGAAGCCATGAAGAATCTTTTGGAAATAATACTTGAGCTGATTCCATTCTAGGCAAAATATCATTAGCTCTTGCAACCTTATCTTTTTCAGGAAATAATTTAGTTACAGGAATATTAGTCTCATCTTCTAATAATTGAATTAAGCCTATTCCTGATGATTTATCCTCAATTGCAAATTTAATTAATGGAACCTCATATTCGTTATTATGATGTTTTAACCAAAAGTCTTTAGCAGCTCTAAGCAATTTTGGAGTCGTTAATTTTTCTCTAAATACATCAATTAAATAAGCATACTTCCTTCCATTCTTTGTTAACATTCCCCAGCACATAAAGACCGTAAAATCATTATTTCTTCCTTCTTTTGATGCAGTATCAGCATAAATAGCATAATAATCCATCTTAGGCAAAAACATGTAATACTTGAAGTACTCTCTTTTGAATATCTCACCATCATCTGGAAAAGGATTTTGAAAAAATTGAGCTTCTAAAGCTTTAGTTCCCATTAATGTTCTATCTTCTTCTAATTCTTCTAGACCATATCTTCTTGGCTCTAAAAACTCATTCTTCTTATAAACTTTAACAAAATCACCTTTAGAATAAACCTTTGTTTGCCTTGATCTAATAGGAATAATAACATTTTCCCATTTACTATCAACAAATGTTCCTGTAAAATCTTGATCACCTAATCTTTGTTGAATATTAAGCATTTGACCTTCTTTTCTATTATTAAATCTAGAAAAAGCAGTTGTTCTTGTCCATTCTAAAGATGATTCAGTCTCAACTTGAGATAAAGCCTCTTTTGGATTCATCATATCATCAAAAACTAAAACATTTGCACCTTCACCTGTAATTGAAGCTCCAACCGATGTAGCGATTCTAAATCCTCCTTTAGTAGTAATAAACTGGCTTTGAGTGTTTTTAGTTTCTGTTTGATCTAATTTCAACATCTTTGAATTATTATCAATAACAAAACCAGGAAATGCCCTTCTATACCAAGTTGTATTGGCAATAGCTCTAGCATAACCATGAAGCTTTTGAGATAATGTTGCAGCATAAGAAATGGTTATAATCTTCATTTCTGGATTTAATCCTAATAGCCACATAGTAAAAGCAACATTACATAATGCTGATTTACCAAATCTAGGTGGAATATTGATGTTTAATCGTTTAATCTCACCTTTAGCAAAAGCTTCTAAATGCTCACAAAGCAAATCGATATACCAATTATCTAAATATTCTTGCCCTGCGTCAAATTTCTCAAATGATTGTTCATAAAAACATCGTAGCTTATTCCTAACTAAATAATCAATTGTTTTAGAATTATAAACTTCATTTGTCATTTTTCAATATGAATTACTTTAATAGGAAGTTTATAATAATTAGAAGTAAACTCTATTTTTGATGAAAACTTATCAAACTCTTTTTTACTACCTATCAAAACACATACTGGGAGTTTTTCTTTCATAGCACCATAATATAAAGCTTGACCTAAACATTCAGCCCATTTTTTAGCCCAATCATGTTCTATTGCTTCATTTTCAGTTAAACAATCTATTCTAGTTCTATCTTTTAATCTGTATTCAATTTGCCCATCTAACTCATTACAATGTATAGTTTGATAATATCTTTCATTTTTCTTAGCTAAAGCATATTTAGGAATAAGCAAAATCAATAAAATAATTAATAGTTTTTTCATGTTATTTATCTTTTAATTTTTCAACTTCTTTTTTCAAATGACGATCAATTAACTCTTGCTCTTTCTCAGATAATTCTTTTTCAGTTATATTCGCATCCAGAATGCTCTTCTGGATAGGTTTACCTTCAGTTCTATCCAATATATCATTGATAGCTGAAAGTTTAACCTGAGAGTTGTTCTTCTCGTCAGAAACAATATCTAAAAGCGTATAGGTTTCTATTCCTATTTCTTTAACTATTTCAGCTCCTTCATCATTTCCGAGTTCTTTAAGCTTTTTAGCTTTCATTTCGGTAAAAATTTCTAAGCCTAATTTTAAACGTTCTTTCAAGTCTTTTTTCTTTTTTCTAACCTCTGCAGATTTCTTTCCACCATTACTAGCCATCTTCTTCACTTCTTTTTCGCTTAACGTATTAAAAGGCTTCAAATTTTTAGTTCCGTGCTGATCTCCCTTTTTGGCCATAATATTTTAAAATTATTTGAATTAATACAAATTCTACTTACTAAATTATATTTTACTAAATCTTAAAAGTAAATCTAAAATCGCTCCTCATTTCACCAACATCATCTACCACCATCCAAAAGGCATCAAATATCTAGGTTACAAGATGAAGTTACGAGACTTGTAACCTAGATAAAGGTATACGGCCGTTGACTCCAAGTGCGGTAGAGGTTACAAGTTACAAGATTTTCCTATATAAGCCCTAACCATTTATTATTTTTTATATTTTTATATTATTTTTTATGTTTTTTATATTTTTATTTATCATTCATATTAATCTATATTTATCTTGTAACTTGTAACCTTTTAATAAAAAATAATAAATAAAGTCAATAAATATATACCTTCAGAGCGAAATAAAAAAGGTTACAAGATAATCAAAACTTGTAACCTCAACTTGTAACCTCGCTAATTTTGTAACCTTTTTACTATTTTATACTCGTAACCTTTTTATCCTAATAATTTTCTAATTTTTTCGTTATCATAGCCTTTTTTAGTCCATACTCTTCTCGATTTACCATCAATTTTTATAGGCTTAGCAGCTGTAGTGAATCCTAGTTTCTTTAAAATTTGATTTCTTTTACTAGTTTTTATTTCTAAATCAGGATGTTCGAACATTAAATCACTGAACAAATCAGAAGATGAAACTACATCTTTATTATAATATTTACTTCCTTTTTCGATCATCTCTTTAACTTCAACATAACCTTCCAAAGACGATTCCTCAGTAGCGATCATGCTCATTTTATCATCAGTCATAGGAGCTTGTTTGATAGCTAAAAACTCTTTCGTTAGCTCAAATTCTAATAACCATTTTCTTATTTCACAGCCATAAGTCCTTACAGCATGAAATAACTTAGGAAAATAAGTAACTACACTTTCGCCTACAATTTCAGCCATTTCATCTAATGAATCAATAGGAACAAAAATTACCCACCATCTTCTGTCATCAGAATCAAGAGGGATTGAATCCTTATAATTAGTAAAACAGATATAATTAGTAGTGTTATAAGTCATGAATTGTTTTACACCTTTATCGTTTATTTGAATCATTCTATCCGTTACCAAAGGCTTTAATGAATTAACAGCGTCATGGCGATTATGTCCTTTTACTCTTAATTCTTCTAATACATTAACACTTACATTTGTTGCCCAACCATTAAAATCTGAAACAACTTGTGTAGGACTAACCGTCCCAACATTTCTATCCCCTAAACAACATCTTAAGAGTTCTCCAAAAAACGACTTACCAACACCTTGAATAGATTGAATAACAGGCGACCATAAAATCTGCTTACCTGGAAATTGAATCTGATGAGCAATCCATTGAGTAAATATGTGACTATTTTTATCATTTCCACAAATAAAGTTAATATGTTTCTTTACAAGTTCAATAGCTTTTAATCCATCTTTAGTATACTTAGAAACTGCTTTTGGAACCGTCTTACTATTAAAACTATTTAATACTTTAAAATCATCAATTGTAACAATTGATTCATTTATATTAGGTAAATATGCCATCATATCAACAGTTTCAATAAATCCTCTATCAGCTACATATTTTGCTGCAGATTGTTTGCTTCCGTTCGTTGAATCAGGCACATACTTTCCATTCTTTAAATTAAATGCTTCTGTCTTTAAAAGCCTAAGAGTTTTTAAGTTAGCAAAACAAGTATGACTATTCACATAAACCCAACTTTTAGTCCATTCAGGTATTTCTCCGTCTTCAATAAACTCTCCTGAAACAACTCCATTATAACTAATTTCATTTCTTATTTCAGATATAGGCATTCTTGCCTTAGTTAATTCTTTTAATCGATCTTGGATTGTTTTAGCAATTTTTTCTAATGCTATTTTAGAAAAGCCTAACTTTCTTATTTTTGGAAATAACTCGAACTCTATTTGCTTTTCGTTAGAATATTGAATCTTATTTATTATCTCATTTACCTTTTCTGATGCTTCATCATAAGCAACTTCTTTTACCATATAACTAATGGTGCCTAAAGTTACGCCATGGCCTATTTTAAAACTTTTCCATCTTTTATCTGTTTGACCTTCTTCATAGTTATCTCCTGATAGGCTCCATTCTTCCCATAACTCTTTTCCTTTAATAGGATCCCAATCATGTAAAGCCATTCCAACCTTAACCCATTCATCATTTTTCATAGACGGATCAAGTTTATCAAGCATTATTAATACTTTATCTTCTGGCCACATTGATGATGTTCCACCTACAATTCCGTTAAAATCTCCTAAGTCTTCTCCTGCTATAGTAACATTACTTTCAAAACTTATTAGCTTTAAAACCTCTTCAGGAGCATCTGACTGAACAAATCCACCGAATAAATCATCAACCCAAATATATTTTCCGTCTTTTGTCTTACAATCACAAATGAGGCAATAAGATCCTTCAGTTAAGAAGTCAACACCTGGAAACTCTTTTAACGTCTTTTTAAAAGATAGTCCGATAAAGTTTTCAGGAATTTTAAGATAGATATGATTCCCTCCTCTTGGAGTTTTAACGTTATAATCTAACTTTATTTTTAACTGTTTTTCTAACTTCTTAAAACTTTCTACGCCACCATTTCTAGGGTCGATATCAATAACAAGGTCCTTATTAGATATTTGCCATCCAATATTGTCATTATGACTAAATAATTTGTCTCTAGGATAAATTGTATTTCTCCAACCTGTTCTAGGTATTTTACCATCTAAAGGCATTAAATTTTTACCTGAAGACAAATATTGATCTATAATTGTGTTTTTTACCATCGTTCCTTGATATTGATTAATTATTTTTTAAGATAGTCAGAAACAGCTTTAATAGTCTTGTATGTAAAGTTTTGTTTTTTTCCATCAGCCATTTTCTTAAGAGTAGGAAAGCTAAGTCCTGTTGCTTTTGACACAACATAAAGCCGCTTATCTTTCAATAATAACTGAATATCTTCTAAAGATAATAATTCTTCGTTTGACATTTTTATTTATATTTATAGTTAAAGGTTAATATTTAATTTAGTAATTATAAAATACAGTTTTTTAAATGTAAACACAAATTATCAATAATTAAAATTTATTTTAAAATATGTAAAATAATCGTTTACATTTAAAAAATAGCCTTTTATAATAGTTTTGTCAGTTGATTAATTCAATTAGATAATATAAACTTATAATGATAAAACTATGAATATATTTATTACAGATTACGATCCTTTTATATCGTCTCAACATTTAGATGATTTACGTTTAAATAAAATGATACTTGAAACAGCTCAGATGTTATGCACGGCTTATAGATTATTTTATAATGATAATCCTGAAGTATTATATAAAGATACTCATGTCAATCACCCTTGTTCTATATGGGCAAGAAGATGTTTAAATAATTTCTTTTATCTTTATGCTTATTGGGAATTGTTGAATAAAGAAAGATCATACCGCTTTCCTAATAAAAAACCTCACTTATCTTATAGTAAATTAAATCCTATATTTTTAAATAAAATTAATAGAGATAAATTTTCTCGTGCTAAATATTTAGACGTTAAATATAATTCAATTTATGTGAATTTTGATTTTAATTGCACCGAATATAAGCAATATAAAATTCCTTATGCTTATAAACGTCAATTAATTAAAAAATGGCTTAATGATATTAAGCCTCCTAAATGGACTAATAGAGAAATTCCCGATTTCTTTAAAGATTGGAAATTTTTTATTAGTGTTAATCAACAAGAAAATTTAATAAACTAACTATGAAAAATTTTAATAATCCTCCATTATCTAATACTAAGTTAGATAATTTACATTGCTCATGCCAATTACCAAAAGAATGTATATTTAAAAGAATAAAACATTGCACTGAAGTTATTGAAGAAAAAATTACATTTGATAAAATATATGGTTTTGAATTATTGAGCTATGTTTTTGATAAAGTTGATGAATTTTTTAAAGAATATGATTCTAAAGATCAAGACACTTTAATTATGAGGGTATATGATAATATTGAACGAGGCCAATTAGGTAATATTGTTCATTTTTAACAATAACTAAAATTTATTTTAAAATATGTAAAATAATTGTTTACTTTAAGAATAGGGGGATTTATAATAAGAAAGTCAATTAGACAAATATAAACTTTAAAATGATAAAAACAATGAAAATTAATGATAAAATTAAAATACAAGATTTTAAATCTAAAGAAATTATAGAAGGGATCGTTATTAAAATTAAAAAAATAGATTTAGAAAAAATAATTTATATCAATACTAGGACTTATGAGTTAATTATAAATGAAAGTGTTTTAAATACTTGTTATAAATCAATAAAATAAAGTTATGATCAATAAATTATTTAGATACTTATCAGATATTCATTTCATACATCAATATGAACTTAAAAAGGTTCAATTTATAACAGAAACAAGAAATGTTGAAATTTATGAATGTAAAAAATGTGGAAAACAAATAAGAAAATTAATTGATCATAGTTAACAATAATTAAAATATATTTTAAAATAAGTAAAATAATTGTTTACATTAAAGATTTAATGATCTATAATATAAAAGTCAGTTAGACAAATATAAACTTTAAAATGATAAAAACAATGAAAATAACAGCAGAACATAAAACAGGAAAATTAACAGCAGTTTATTCTAAAGTTACTGGATGGTGGGTAGTTAATCCAAACACATCCTTCCCTAAGCCTTTTGCATCTTTTGAAGCAATTTGCAAACAGTACAAATGTTTTGCTGATAAACAATTATAGATTTAATATCTTTATTATTGAACTAATGACAAACATCTCAAGACTTCCTTTAGAACAACTAGAGGAAGCTATAAAAGAAGAACGGCAATTTTGGTTTGTGGGTCACGACAACAAGATTTATTAGAAATAATAAATAAAATAAGAATTTTTGAATTTACAATATTCTGGGCAAGGTTACACAGAATTTATTTAGAGCTTAGGTCCTAGAAATAATAGTAAATGACTGATAGGAAAGACTATCATTAAAATGTTTATTAATTTAAAATTTATAATAAAATGTCAATAGAAAATGAAATTAAAAAGCTTAGAGAATCAATAGAAGGTTTAACTAACGCAATAACAGAATCTAAAAAAGAAAAAGTCCAAATAAGAGTTTCTGAACCAACTCCAGTTAAAGTTGAAACTAAATTAGAAAAAGAAATTAAAGACGCTGAGGAAGAAGGAAAAGAAAATTCTAAAATAACCAGCGATATGGTTAAACAATTAGGAAAAGAAAAAATGTCAGCAGGTGTAGACAGATCTAAAATAAAATCAATAATTACTAGTTTAGCAGGTCCATATTCTTCAATTGCTGATTTAGATGAATCTAATATTGAAGAATGCTATAATAAAATTAGCGAATTGTAGCCGAATTAGAATAATTATTATATACAATAAAATTATGAAAACACTTAAAGAATTTCTTAAAAAAAATAACGCCTGCGAAGATGGTTATTTATTCGCTAAAGACTTAACCCTTGAAGAGTTTCTAAATACTTGTAAAAGGGGCGACTGGATGTTATGGCTGTTTAAAAGAACTAATCCTGTCAACTTAAGGGAGTTAACGCTCGCCAAAGGTCATTGCGCCAATACAGTCCGTCACCTTATGAAACATAAGAGAAGTAAAAAAGCTGTAGATGTTGCCATTGCTTTTGGTGAAGGTAAGGCAACAAGGAAAGAGTTATCAATTGCTGCTTATGCTACTTCTACTGCTGCTGCTGCTTATGCTACTGCTACTGCTGCTGCTGCTCATGCTGCTGCTGCTACTGCTGCTGCTGCTCATGCTGCTGCTGCTGCTCATGCTGCTGCTTATGCTGCTGCTCATGCTCATGCTGCTGCTTATGCTGCTGCTCATGCTGCCAAAAAACAAAACCAAAAACAAACAGCGGATATTTGCAGAAAATATTTACCTTTTTCAATCTGGGATACTAACTCAATTTAAATAATAAAATGACTAAAAAGCATGCAAAATTATCAGCTTCAGGATCTAGTAAATGGTTAAATTGTGCTGGATCAGTTGAGGCTGAATCAAAAATTCCTAACAAACAATCAGTATATGCTGAAGAAGGAACTCTAGCTCATGAGTTAGCAGATATATGTTTGAAAAATTATATAAATTCTTGTGCTTTAAACAATGATTATAAATCGCCATTAGATAGAATAGGTGAAACTATAAAATGTGAATCAGACAAAAAAGTAATATCTACTGTTGTAACTGATGAAATGGCTAAGTTTGTTCAAGAATATATTGACTACGTCTTAGCTCATGAAACAAAAAATAGCCAATTATATACTGAAGATAGAGTTGACTTTTCCAACATTGTTCCAGATGGATTTGGGACTATGGATGCGGCTATCCTTGATTATGATACAGGAATTTGCCACATATTTGACTTAAAATATGGGCAAGGCGTTCCTGTTGATGCTGTAGAAAATACACAAGCTCAACTTTATGCACTTGGATTTTATAATGAACTTAAATGCTTAGATGTAATTAAATCATTTAAGATTCATATAGTTCAACCTAGAATATTTAATTACTCATCATGGGAAATAACATTAGATGATTTAGTTAAATTTGGAGAATATGCCTCAAAAAAAGCAAATGAAGCTTTGGCACCTAATGCTCCAAGAACCCCGGGGGAAAAACAATGCAAATGGTGTAATGCTAGACATCATTGTCCTGAATTAATGGAAGTAACAGAAAAAACTTTATTAGAAAATTTTGAAAACTTAAATGATAAAAATGTTGTGCTTAAAAAACCCGATCAACTTAATGACAAACAATTAAAACTTATTCTTGACAACAAAAAGCTTATCGAAGGCTTCTTAGAATCAGTTGAACAACATGTATATGATAAAGTTGTAAATGGTGAAAAATTTGAAGGATATAAATTTGTTGAAGGTCGTTCAAATAGAAAATGGAATGGTAAAGCAGAAGAAGTGTTAAAAAATAAGTTAGGAGAAGATGCCTATGAGAAAAAATTAATTGGAATTACCGCTGCAGGAAAGAAACTTAAAAAAGATGAAGTTGAAGAACTTACTTATAAGCCTGAAGGAAAACTTCAATTAGTGCCTGCTTCTGACAAGAGAAAAGAAGTTACTAAAACAATAGATCATTTCGATAAAATTTAAATAAAAATATGAACTTACTTAATCCTAGCACTCATTATCAGACGTTTTCTCAATATCAATGGGCAAAACATAATTTAATATATGCTAAATTTTATTTTACTTTTAAAATTTAGCATATATAATATAAATAACGAAACACTTAATTGTGTCATCAAGCAATGGCGAGCTTGGTCTGAAGAGTTTAGCCAATATAACCTTTATTAATTTAATTTATAAATAAAATGACTAAAATTGTAATAAAAAATGCAAGACTATCTTTCCCGTCTTTATTTCAAAAATCTGTTTT